>Ga0307515_10020822_pt1 | contig 11663 bp, 9 predicted proteins | sample 17_EM_MG_FD_194513 | JGI IMG/M metagenome (GOLD analysis project Ga0307515, IMG submission 194513) | Populus trichocarpa ectomycorrhiza microbial communities from riparian zone in the Pacific Northwest, United States - 17_EM | ecosystem: Host-associated > Plants > Roots > Unclassified | place... | reverse complement strand
GATACCATAGTTGTATGGAAATTAATAAACGTGTGAAAGCCTTCAGGTCTGCATTTGAGAGAATCTTGTGTATATATACAATATGGAGGACCTGAGGCCCGGAATATGTCAACTGGAGATTTGACGGTCGGACGGTCCGGACAACCGCTAGTGAACCATATTTTCCACGGTTGAGATATGCAACTTGACAAATCATGAATTGATTCTATTTAGCAAAGCTTTAGTTGTTCAACTTATAGATTGGTTTAGGGATCGGGAATCAAAAACGGGATCTCGGAGTGCCGAAGGGGTGGACGAAAAGTATTTAGCTGGTTCACCAAGTGGACAAACGGCACCATATACCCAAGTCCACTTTGGCAGTTGTTTAGCTCCATCTGAAATGAGGGTTCTGAAAAGGTTGCCCGGAAATGACCAACCTACACATGAAATTTCGGATTCCTCTCATTGGCCCCGGGGAAAGCTTGAGGGTGCCGCGTGCGGGATATGATGTCCCAAAGCCCCCTATTTCAGATCCACTTTTACCCCTATGCTCGCTTAATCGAGCTTTCAAAATTTGTTCTGCCGGAAAACGCGAACCAACCCCTTAATGTTACTATTTCGAAACTGTTTTCTCAATGCTGATTCTGGTGCCACGTGGTGCTTTCGTATCTTCCACTTGGAAGTTCTTGTGACGATTTGGTCGGAGGATGGTGGCGGCCACACCTTGCGGCTCGCTTACGAGTCAGACAGGGCATAACGTTACAGGCATCTCACGGATTCAAGAGCTGAAATTTTAGCGAGGTTGTCAATTTTCAGGCTCTTGACTCATAGGTGACCAGTGGATTCAGGCGGCCTATAGGCTGACAATGAAACAGCATCACAACTTGCCCTATGCACGAATGGATAAAATTTGAGAAACTGGTCCTATTGAAATCTTGAAGTCCGCGAAAAGCGTGGCAGTTCGCGGGGTTTGACAACTTTGATCTTGCCAGCCTGCTCGAATCCCTGCTGCTTGTGGTTACACAACATATATTCAGCGCCTCGCGCCCTGCAGATCCTGGACTCGCGGGTTGTGGCAGGCGTCAACAGCGATGGAACGGTTGGTTCATGAGAACCAACATCCGGGGCGCATGCAGCCTGCTGCACAGCCTGCGGATTGTCACTTATGCAACGTAGCCTCCTCTGATTTTTCAAATGTGAGTCCCTTCCCTTTCTTCCGTCAGTATTTCTTGTTGAAGCGCTCGCCTTGGATTTTTGTTTTGGTTTACTTGCGCTCTGTATAATATGTCCATAGAAGAACTTGAACAGTTCTACCACAAGCCTTTAAACAAAATCACCCGAACTTCACAGCCATTTCGTCTACTAGAAATCCACACCAGCAGCGAGCCCTCCTCTAGAATCGAATGCACCCTTCAACATGCGAATCTCCTGGGAAAGCCGACATTCAAAGCACTTTCATATGTCTGGGGAGATCCAAATATCAAGGTCCCGATTCTTCTGGACTCAAAACGATACGATGTAACCAAGAACTGCTATGGTGCTCTTTTGCGGCTGAGAGATCTTCGCGAGACGAGCGTTTGGATAGACGCTATTTGCATCGATCAGATGAACAACGAAGAGAAATGCTCTCAGATTCCCCTGATGAATTACATATATTCTGCAGCGGAAGAAGTGATTGTTTGGTTGGGCCACGTTGAAGGAGAGAGGGAGCCAAACTCATGGGAGACTGAATCGATGGCGATTTCGCTTTTGAAGGACCTTTCTGCTGGGGAGCTTCGAACCTTTGAGGAGTTCTTGGAAATTGCACAGCGCGGAGAGGAGTCAGTACGCCGCTGGAATGCTTTGAAGCTTGTTTATGGACACTCTTGGTTCTCGCGACTTTGGACTCACCAAGAACTGATTCTATCCAAAAGCGCCACCTTTGTTTTGGACTATAATAATTTGAATTTCGATCAGCTACGACTGGCCACTCAATTTATCCACAAAGCTTCAGACGAAATGACGTTTCGACAACTTCCCTCCCGTATGAATGAACTTTTTGAAGACTTTCAAGGATTCAAAGACGGGTTAGAGAAGGCGAGGATTCGGACTGTTGCCCGTGTAAATCGGCATAACCCAACACATCTCCCATATCAACGCATCTCGGCTCTAGACCAAGTCATTGCGGGGAGTCGATTCAGGTGCTTTAACCCTCGGGACCGAGTTTATGCGTTACTGGGCTTATTAAACTCCGACATTCGAGATAAGACCGTGGTTGACTACGATAAGAGCCTGGAAGAAGTGTATAGGGATTTTGCCGAGGCTTTGATCGAAACCAGCCATTCACTAGAAGTACTGACAGGCGCTGGCGTTGCTCGAGGACATTCTTCTTGGCCATCTTGGGTTCAAGACCTGGGGGACTGGAATTCAGATAACAACAAGCAACCGAAATCGCTACGGTACTCAAAATACGACGCTTCTTGTTCGACCAGGCCCAATTTTTCTAAAAATAGGAAGATGAACGAATTGATAATTGGAGGCGTGGCCGTGGATTCTATTCTTGAAACCGTCGTCATGGAAGAGAAAAATATCGTAAAGGACGCCACTCACCACATAAAAGGAGCAAAAGGATTACACAAATGGGAAGAAAATTTTGAAGCATACCCAACCGGCTGCGATCCGGTACATGCTTGGATCAAAACTGTCACGGCAGATATAGATGGGAACAAAGTGACATCCGAGCGCCAATCAAACGAGGCACTGGAAGAATTCGTCTTCATCCATAGGTTTAACGATTCTTCCAGTGAGGAAAAGATGGTGATGATGCCGGTAGAACTGGAAAAGTACAATGATTGGAAGGAGTCATTGCTTGATACTACAATTCGCTTCACTAGTGCTGTAGGAGCTGCTTCTCAACATAGGACTTTCTTTATCACCAAGAGCGGATACATGGGCATAGGCCCGATGCCACTAGAAGTGGGGGATACAATATGTGTAGTTCTAGGCTGTAATGTTCCGCTTTTGCTGCGGAAATATGAAGACCATTACATTCTAGTTGGAGAGTGTTTTGTTTGGGGCCTGATGGATGGCGAAGCTATGAGAATGAAGCGGAAAGGGGAATACCGGTTTGATATTTTCCGCCTCAGATAATTCAAAAGAGGAAAGATTAATGAGATGCAAAAAGATTCGAGGAATCTTATGGGGATTTTGAAGACTCTCAAATGAGTAAATGCGGCCGTAGAAAATAAAAGGGACCTGCTCGCCATGGAATGGGAACTCTCACTGAAATCTGTAAACATAAAAAGTGATAAATGCAGCGCGAAGAAGAATAAGTTTGTGAAAAGTGAAATGGAACACCGAAGCAATCAAGCCGGTCCAAGGGTACAATCATTTGAAGCAAATGCCCTCACGGGAATCAAAACAGTTATCATGTTTTCAAGAATATATCCAGATCTCATACCCCTAGTAAGACATCGAATTTGGTCGATGCCAACCTCATTTGTACCCGTCCTTGGTGGAAAGCCTTCTTTCATCCCCTGGTAAATCGAGGAATCTCATAATTTCGTGGCTGCCCCATGTGAACGTTGATTCTCGCAAGGCAAGACCCTACAGCATTCATTCAGACAGGACTTCAGTCTGCATCCAGATGATCCTCACAAATTCCAATCTTCATAAAAGTTTTCCTCAGGTTGCTACCTACGCCCGGAGTTTTGCAAGTGTCACTTCCGCCTCTTGGATCTCCCTCGACAGCTCCTCTGCAATCTTCTTCACCTGCTCAATGGCTGCCTTAATTTTCCCGAGCTCCAAATTCTCAGTCTCCAGACTGTATTCCGACCCCGGCCTATTCGTCAGTGGAATCAACGCCGTCCTCTCCCCCACACTCGAAACCATCCCTCCCTTTAGAACCTTCGTCTTCCCACCCTTCCCAGGCGGCGCGGGACTCGTCAAAATCTCAAAGAAATTCTCATACGGCTCATTGAACAACTGCTCCTCGTACACAGCAGCCGGGACCTCGCCCCTCTGCTTCATCTTCTCCTTCTCTTCTTCCGTCTCGCCGTATGGATGTAGTCGTAGATGATGGTACAGGGTTTGTGGTTTCTCGAGAGACTCAGGAACATAGTAGAGCTTGATTGTTATTTCGAATTCGCCCCAGCCTGTTTCGTGGACTTCGAAGGCTCCGCCGGGAGGGACGTCGTCGATCACTGAGGTTTATTAGATCTCATGACTACGGCTGGATGGGAGAAGGAACGTACTTCGTAGCGGGTTGGGAATGGACTCGTGTAGTTTGAACTGCACTTTCTTGCACCAGTATGTAATATCTGCATCGTCGACTCCCTTCACGAATACCGTCCATGAGTGTGTGTGGTCGGCGGGCGTTCCAGGTGGCTTGGGATTCGTCTCATCGTTGAACAACCTCGCTATCGTGCCGTAGACGAATGGCCGGTACACCTGTGTGCCTTTTACACGCTTCTGGTTATTCGGCGGTGCCATGGTGACCCTGCTCAGCCTCGTGTAGAGAAGCTAACTCTGGCGTGGAGAGATGTTGTTGATCAAGTTCGGATCGTCAAAAAGATGGCAGAATTTAAGGTTTCGCTGGTGGCGGCCGCTAGTGCTGCAGCATGGTCAATGCTTCCCTCTTGGAGCAAAACATTGACGACATCACTTGTTTCTTCTGAATTGCTTCATGAGATGTCAATGAGAGCCAATTCAGCATGGCAACAGCTAAGAAGATAGTTGTTTGCGGTGGCAATGGCTTTTTGGGTTCACGGATATGCAAATCTGCCGTTGCAAGAGGCTGGGATGTCACTTCAATCAGGTTAGTTCACGCTTCTCAAATTGTTAAAAGTGTAACTTCAATGAGGAAACTGGCTAACAAAGCCTCCACAGCCGTTCCGGTGAACCAGCATGGCAATCGGTGACAGCCTACTCTACGCCTCCAGCGTGGGCTCACAAAGTAACCTGGGAACGAGCCGACATCCTCAAACCAAGCACCTACTCACCCCTCCTCAAGAACGCCGACTTCGTCGTCCACAGTATGGGCATCCTCCTCGAAGCAGACTACAAAGGCGTAATTTCCGGTCGCGAATCACCCATGGCCGGTCTACAGCGGGCATTTTCATCCACCAAAGGCGGCTCCCAGAATCCATTGACTCGAAAAGCGAACGAGGATTTGAAGCCACAAGATGGGCAGTTGACTTATGAGCTTATGAATAGAGATTCGGCTATCACGTTGGCGGAGGAGGCGAATAAGGAGAAGGTGTCAGCTTTTATTTATATTAGTGCTGCGGGTGGAGCGCCGGTGCTCCCGGGAAGATATATTCAGACGAAGCGAGAGGCGGAGAGTACGATTAGTAGCCAATTCCCCACCATGAGGGGTGTGTTTATTAGACCACCATTCTTGTATGACAGTTCGAGGGCGATCACAGTACCCTTGGCAGCGATGACTGGATTAGGGGCGGTGTTCAACAGCGTCACGGGAGGTATATTTGGGGGAATCATGGGTGCTGCCGGTGTGAAACCCTTGAGGGCTGATCTGGTTGCGGATGCCGTTGTAGAAGCACTCAGTGATCAGACAGTGAAAGGGCCTGTCGAGGCCAAAGAAATTGAGCAACTGGCTGAGCATGCCTGGAGAAAGAGCATGTTATGAGCGGCACAAGGAGAGTGTACGAGGTGGGGATCTCGGCTCAAGCCTTGCATTGTAAAGTACATGTACGGGACAACCCAACTCAAGATACCATTCCTCTCAACCAGCCATGAATCTATATCATGGTACCACGCTCGAAACTGTCCCGAATTTCTGCGGTGTACTGCAAAAAAGTCAGCGTGAAAGTCGACCGAAGAGACGCAGAAAACAAACTTACCTTGTTGTAGAACCTGTTCAACTTTTGGTTGAACTGCTTATTTTTCTCATTGATGTACGTGACATCTCCATCTTCCCCATTCTGTCCCATCCTCTCCTTCCTCTTCTTCAATCTCGCATCCTCTGCCTGCTGCAAGTCCTTCACCAGTCTATCAACGGCGTCCTTCGGTGGCTTATGTTCCACGAAGGCCGTTGAATCAGCTGTAGAATAGAACGTGCCATCCTTATCGACCGCTACTAGCTCCCCGTCGTCTGTCTCGACAATCTCCAAGCCTCCACTGGCAGCAGCCCTCTCCACAGCTGCCATCTTCTCCTTTTCGTAGCGATCCATATCCGGCTTCAAATTCCCAATTTGTCGCTTATAAACTTTCCTGCTATCTTGTCGATAATCCTGGAAAGCTTGATCATCTCGATGTGCCTCCTTCTTCTTCAGCCGCTTGTCCCATCTCTCGCTCTCCTCAATAGTCCAGTCCCAAGCCCGCTTGCGCTCAAAGTCCTCGCCTGCTGCCTCGGTGTCTGCCTTGAGCAGATTATGCGAAGCGATTGCGGATTTGCGGTTTAATGAAGCCAGGAGGTTCGGATCGGTTGCTAGGCGCTGGGATTCGAGAGTTGCTTCCTTCAAGTTCTTCTGAGCACCAGTTTTGGCGCGTGCTTGAAGAGCTTTGAATCTTTCCGAGCGCTCTTTCGCCTTGGCTGCGGCATCTGAAGCGGAAGAGGTCGAGGACTCTGCCTGCGCCGGTGCTGCTTCCGACGTAAGTGTGGATGATGAGGGCACCTCTTGGGCAGCTGAGGGCTCTGGTTCCGGAGAGTTCGTATTCTCTTGTTCTTTTGCTCCAGCGGTCGCCCGAGTCTTGCGCTTCTTTGCTGGTGGCATTTTAATTTTTGCTTGAGTGTTGTTGTTGTCAAGGAGAATCGAAGTCTAAAACATGGAGGGTGCTAAACCTTAAACTTTTAGCGCGGTCAAGCCAGTCAATATTTTGACCGAGCTTCACATCTCTGGAACACTCAAGAATTCGAAATGAACCTCAAACGATAACGACAACCCACTATGAGGGGCCAGAAGGGAATATGCTTTCTCTGCCGGCACGCCTTCGAATTGCCCTGCCCAGTTTCCTCCGCAAGACGATTGGCTTCCTCACGCGCAAACGAGCCATACGTGCTCCCTCGCCTCGTCATTGACCTCGATGCTGCAGATAGCAAGTTCGTGCGGAGGTGGGAAGACCTTGTGGAGGAGGAGGAGAACCTAGCACCTCCGGAACAACCAAATCTCCGGGGGCGTCGCGAGTCTATGAAGAAAAAGTATGGCACTGTAGAGGAGGGCAAGATGCGGCCTACAGTACCTCTGAAAATACTGAAGACCACGCCTCCGGATTTATTCTCATATGCTCTACTTGGTGATCCGGAGGCGACCGGAACGAGCAAGAGGAACCCACAACTTCGAGCACTTTTCAGGTCTAGAATGGTCCAGCCAGAAGATAGTGCCGAGACGAAGCTGCAACAATTGACCTACGATTTTACATTAGACGAAGCAGAACGGTTCAGAGCATCTGGATTTGGAGACGCCTCTGAACTTGCTATTGTCGATCATATCACCGAAATCAGAGTTTTTTCCAAGCTTCGCCGCACGGTCTCGATGCTCTCACGAACTGTGGAAGGCTGCCACTTCTTAGCCAGAAATAGCACTGCTATATTGGAATCTATTCGGCTCTGTCGAAGGGAAAATGGCAATCGAGAGCTGGGGCTACGTTGCGAGACAGTTACGGGGAATATGGTGCTTCGTCTGCTGAATAACTTACAACTGAATATGGAATCAAAGGGAGTGGAATTCGGGCCTCGCCTTAGTAATGCTGGTCTCTACTACGCTGGAAAAACTTCTCATCTAGTTGCAACTCGAAAATACCTTCAGTTGTTGCGGGCCCACTCGTATGCTACCGATTGGAGGACTGTCTCAGCTCTCAGAGGGCTTTTCCGAGCCATGAAATACACACCTCGGGGCCTCGATCTAAGCAAACACTTTAAGAAATCCGACTTTTTGCGGTTGGTCAGTGGGTGGGAGGAAGGAATCCAACAGAATGACGAAGAAAGGGAACTCTCCTTCGCCTCTCTTTTTGCCCAGGATAGCAGCGCCTCCTTTTCGACATGGCTATATCCAAGATATCTCCTGGCCCTCGGGGAGCTCAAACGTAACAAGGCTTTGTGGGCAGAGTGGAAGTCCGCAGAGCAAACGAAATTTCGACTACAATTCCCACCTGCCTTCCGTGGTAATGAGCAATCCAGATTCAGAACTCGGATGTTTGCATTTGCTTTCCTTATTGGAGGAGATAAACACCGGGCATTAGAAGTGTTGCAATCTGTCCTAGAAGACCACGAAGATATCTTCATCCCAGGCTATCACGAGCTCATCAAGAATTGGGAGCCCAGCGGAAGAGCCTTCGTTGCCGCAAACATATCCAGCGGCGAATGGCTGCTAGCTTTGATACACGATCACTACAGCTTCAACAACGTATGGCCAAATGCTAACCTTCTCGAGGTCATGAGGAGAGCGATCAGGTATTTGTCAAAGAATCCTCTGGAGACAGTGAATCAGCTTGATAGATTTGTTCTCGAGGGGCTGGAGGGCAATGATAGTAAGATGAGACGTGTTGGTTGGGTGAGGAATCATATTGGGCAGGAAGGGCTCTCTATCATTGCGGAGGGGGCGACGGAGGCTGAGTACTGGCGGCCGGAGAAGCTCTTTTCTGAGCCAAGGCTGGAGGATGTGTCGTAAGATAGCAGTCTACTACACCAGATGCACACATTTTGATCAGCCAGTTCTGCTCAATAGCAGCACTTAACTCCATCCTCCATTTCTTCTCTGCCCACTGTCCGAAATCTTGAAGTTCGGTCAGGCTGTTGGGCACGCCGTGAGGGGATCTCTTTTGGGCAAGAAATCCCCACTCCACTCGAAGAGTCCTCGTTGGGCTTCCGGTAGGGCTTCACCAGCGGCGCACACAGCCTCGCCTGCCAACAACAACAACCAAAAGAATCTCAAAGAAAAGAATTTCCCTTTGCGCAGTGTTGGTATTCTTTCCCCGCAAACATCGCCATCATCTGAATCACTTAACCCGCATACGGGGCCGGAAACCGTTGCCAGCTAGCAAGCTTCGAACTCGGAACCCATCTCAGAGTCGTTTCAATTGCAACGAAGAAGCCGGAAATCGAAGTTGTTGAGAGAAAAGCGGCCTCAAGGACATTTGCGGGACATATCCCATAGCAAGGAATTCAGCGCTGAAAATCTCTTTTCTGTTTCAACCGTGCCTCTACGCTTGAGATATATTCTCTAGGATGGATCCAGTCTCAGCCTGTGGTGTGGCTGCTTCCGTGGTTCAGTTCATCAACTTCACCGAAACCCTCCTCCGCGGAACTTACGAGATCTACAAGTCTGCTACGCCTACTGGAGACACCAAGATCAATTGCGATCTCATGAATGTCACCACTAGCTTGAAGACATTAAATGATGAACTACTGTCATCACTTAGTCAACGAATCTCAGCTGGTAAATCATTATCGGCTCACGAGATCCGCATTGGCCGGGTCTGCAAGGAGTGTAGTGAGATTGCTGACCAGCTGATTTCCAAGCTTAAAGAGCTCCGCGCTCAAAAAAGACACAACTTGTGGGAAAGTTTTCGAAAAGCGCTTCAGACTGTATGGAACAAGAGAGCGATTGAAGTGCTGGAATTGCGATTGCATTCATTCCGGATCTATATTTCGTTTTCCATCGGTGCTTCATTATTGTACACGCCCTCTTCTATGAAGTCAAAGAATCTTTCGCTAATCAGGCCGCCTAGTGATCAAATCGACTCCTTGCGGACTGTCCAATCTAACCATGGCCACCTCATCTCTAGCACCCTTCAGGTGGCCCAAGAAGTCCGCCACAGCCTTCTCGCTCACATGGAACAGAACACTAAATGGCAGCAACAAGTTATTAATGCCATATTGTCCAGCAAAGCATCGCGTCTACCGGCGAGCTGGGACCATAACGCTTTAATTTTAAGCCCAGAAAACCAGTTCAGCAATGAGTTCATGAAACGGTTTCGGACTTACATTTTCCGCGAATTGAAATTTGACGACATATATCGTCGAGCCCAGGGGATTTCCCGCCCACATCCAGAGTCATTTGAGTGGATCTACTCTTCGTGCTCTGAAGACAGTACTCCCAACTTTGTTCGGTTTCTAGAAGGCGATCAAAATCTTTTTTGGATCACGGGAAAACCAGCCTCGGGCAAGTCAACTCTGATGAAGCTGATAAGTGACGACCATCGAACCATTAGCCACCTCAAGATCTGGTGTTCTAATGAAGACCTTTTCGTTTCTCGCTTCTACTTTTGGTGCTCTGGCACTGAATTGCAGATGTCTCTGGAAGGCCTCCTGAGAACACTCCTCTACGAAGCTTTCGAATATCTGCCGCACTTGATCCCAATAATCTTCCGAGATCGAATGACACACTTTATCCTATTCGGAGACGAGAGGCCTTTGGGAGACATGGCCGGATTGCTCGAAGCGTTCAAGCTACTCGTGCTTGAAATTACGAAGTCGAAAAAGATGTTTCTCCTTATTGACGGACTCGACGAGTTCAAAGGTGAACATTTGGAACAGCTTATGCTAGTCAAATTTCTAGACAGCCTTCTGAGCTTGACTCCAAACATCAAGATGTGCGTGTCTAGTCGGGAATGGAATGTTTTCGCAGATGCGTTTAATGCTCGCCCAAGTTTAAGACTGGAGGATCTTACGTAAGTGTACTTTTAGATCCCAAACATCTCCCATGTTGGCCCTGACCTGATCCATCTCTTGGGATAAATGCATCAATTGCGATTTTCCAAGAAAACATCCCGTTATTTACTTCAAAGCTAAGTTTAAAAATAAACAGGTACCAAGATATTCAGCATTATGTCTCGTCGAGATTTTCTAATAATTTAGGCTTCGTTGCACTCCAACGAGGAGACCCGAACTACGCATCCTCCCTCATCGATAATGTGTCAACCAAGGCCTCCGGTGTGTTTCTTTGGGTGGTTCTTGTAGTGAGTATATTTTGATTACCCTCATCCCCACAAGCATTCTTCCCCAAGTAGTACTCTGGTGCTAATTGCGAGAGCTTAGGTTCGCTCGCTTCTCCAAGGCCTCACTGATGGTGATCGTCTTTCGGACCTTCAAAATCGTTTGGCCTCACTGCCCGCAGACCTTGAAACTCTTTTCTTGAACATCCTGAAATCTGTTGACTTTGGGAGGGCTTCACAACTCATTCAGATTGTCGAAAAGGCATTAGAACTTGAAGATGAAGGATTGACATCCATTCAATTATCCTTTGCGGACGAGGATGAACCCGAATTTATTTTCCATCTGCCAAAACCGAGAGATGAAGCAAAGCAAGCCAAATTTTCTGCAATAGCCGAAGGGATGAGACGTCGTATCAATGCATGTAGCAAAGGCTTGTTAGAAATGCAAACAGGGTACACGCGGAACCCCGCGGAAGCCCAAGTGGAATATCTACACAGGACTGTCAGGGACTTCGTCCGGCGACCAGAAATTTGGGCAAATCTTCGTGAAGCCACTACACACCCGTTCAATCCTACAGTGCGTCTCGCTATATCTGCGATAGCTTGCTCCAAAATAGGTTATAGGAACGCCAAAACTTCCGATCGAATCGGAGAAGTGTTTTGGGATCTTCTCATGGCCTCGATGATAAACATATATCGTAGTCGCTCGCCCGGTATGCTACCACAATCCGACTTGCTCGACAAACTAGAGAAAGAAGCGGCGGAGATCATGTCCTCAGGTGTTCTAGGTATTTTAATACCTTACAAGCGAT
>Ga0307515_10020821_pt1 | contig 11663 bp, 9 predicted proteins | sample 17_EM_MG_FD_194513 | JGI IMG/M metagenome (GOLD analysis project Ga0307515, IMG submission 194513) | Populus trichocarpa ectomycorrhiza microbial communities from riparian zone in the Pacific Northwest, United States - 17_EM | ecosystem: Host-associated > Plants > Roots > Unclassified | place... | reverse complement strand
GGTGAAACTGGGCGTGGCCGGCCCACGCGGCGCTCATTTGGAAGCTCCGGAGGCGGGTGGCGCAGCCGCTGCCGCGGCAGCATCGGCGGCGTCGTTGACCAGCTTGAGCAACTGCTTGCTGAAGTCGTCGAGTGAGCCGTCGTCGCAGCCCATGGCGGTGGCGCTGTCGGTGGCGGTCTTGACGTTGGCCTGGAGTTCGTCCGTCCAGGCGCTCAGGTTTTGCTGGTCGTCCAGCAGGAGGCGCCGCGACCTGTTCCAGAAATGGCGCACCCTTATTTGGGACAGGGTGTCCAGCGCCTTCAGGCGCTCATCCGTGACCGTCCAGAGCGCTTCCTGCGCCGTGCCGCTCTGCTTCCTGAGCGTGGCGATCTTGTCGCTGAATGCCTTGCTGGCTATGAGATTCGCCGTGAGGGCCGAGGTGATGGCCTGGGCGCGTGCTTCCGGCGTGACGAGGGCAGGCGTTCCGGCCACGAGCGCGTCGGTCAGCGCGAAGTCGATGCGGCTGCGGATCTGCCGCAGCCGCGTGCCGGACGTGCGCAGAAGTGCTAGCGACTTGCGCGCGTCGAGCAACTGGGCGCGCGCGTTGGCGAGCAGCCGGGCCGTCTCGCCCAGGAAGCCGGTCATGAAGCCGTTCAGGTTGCCGGCCGGCGTTCCCCCGGATGCCTTTCTTTTGCCCTGCGCCTCGGCCCGCACCTCGGAGATGCTGTTGAACGTCTGTACAGTCGCTGCCTTCGCCGGGCTGGCGCGGAGCACGGCGCCCACCCTGTCACGCTGGTCCTCAAACTGGCGGATCGACCATTCAAGCCGCCGGATGAGTGTTTCCAGCGGTTGCGCATCGGGGGCGTAGCGCGCCGGGTCCTTGCCGATGCGCTCCACCTGTTCGTACCCGCTCACCGTAAAGTCCGATTTGCCGATCGTCCAGTCGAGCTGCCGCGTGCGGACCTCGAGCACCTCCTGCTCGTCGCTCTTGCCGGTCGGATGCCTTTCGATCCGGTCCACCCGATACATGTAGGGCTCGAACACCACCATGGCGCAGGCCATGCGCGAGGCGGAGCGGAGGTAGAGCTTGTCGCGCTCCTGGATGCCCGAGTTCAGCAGGCCGTACGTGGCCGTGGCGACGGCCGCCGTGTCCAACGTGCTCCATTCGGGGTGGTGGATCTTCTTGGTGATGAAGTAGGCGCCCAGCGGCCAGAGCAAGGCGTTGTAAACATTGGCCAGCCGCGCCTTCTCAACGCCGATCGAAACCAGATGGCGCCGACGGAGATCGGTCTCCCACATGGCACGACCGAGGTCGCCGTAGTACTCGTCCAGCGATTCCTTCAGCTTGGCAGTGCAGAGTCGCGACCGCCCGTCGTCCGGATCGACGCAAGGCACTTCCTCGGTGTCCTTGATGTCGAGAGCGAAGCGGCGGTCATGCTCGGGCGTTCCTATTGGCGCAAGAACGGTGCAACCGGGCACCACGACGCAGAGCAGGAGCGCGCCCGCAACGGTAGGGCGCCACCACGCTTTCGGCGCTTGGTTTGTTCTTCTGGCTTTCATGCGCCCCCCAACGCTTGCGTCCCTGTGTAAGGATCTTGTCCAGGAGGGCGAATGTTGGCATCTGCAAACTTGTGGATGCTGGGACAGCCGGCGGGGTAGCGTCGATGGCAAAGGGCGGCCTGAGCCCAACTCTTTGCACTGTGCTTGCCTCGAATGAGACATGCTCAGCAAACTTGAGGATTCGTGCCAGTCATTCGCAGATCAGTGACCGGTTGCCGTTACACCGGTCGGTCGATGTGCGATCGACCTGTCAACGGCTTGCGGCGGCCGCCGACGTTCGCGATTCCTCGGCGAACGGCTCTGACCAGCCTGGCCCCGTAGTTCGACCGAGGTCTGCTATGGTTTAGGTTTGTCCGACACCTGCCCGTCGCGCTGGACAGGTCGATGCGCCAGGCCGACCTGAGGGCAGGTGTTGGATAAACCTCAAAGGAGGAAACCGCGGCGCATGTGGCAACGGTTGTCGAGGCATCGTTGCTATGGCGATTCGGCGTTGAGGCCGCGCCGACGCAGCGCAATTGACGGCATGTCGATGGCCTCGAATGAAGCGGCGTACGTGTCCGAGCAGTTGCGATGGCCGCCCGCATGCCGTGATGCGTGCCCCGTCCATGCCGTTGCGGTCGAGTCGGCGCCAGGCAACGCAAGTGCACCCCGCACCGGCTTGCGATGAACAAGGGTCGGTGCTTGCTGGTTCCGAGTCGTCGCGCCAATGCTCATGAGGGTGGCGCCCGGATCAATGGCCGCTCGCGCAGCACGATCTCGACGATGAGCAATGGCCGCCCGCAGTGCCGGCAGACAAACGCCGGCACTCGCACCGCCGGCTCGCCGGTGGGCACTTCGACCTTGGCCTGCAACGCGGTACGCGCCAATGCCAGACAGTCACGCCGATTGCCGTTGGCCAGCAGGCCGTAGTGCCGGATGCGATGGAAGCCACCGGGCAGCACATGCAGTAGGAAGCGGCGCATGAACTCCTGCGGCGCCAGCGTCATCGTCTTGTGGCGCGTGCGACCCTTGTCGCGGTAGTCCTTCCACCGGAAGGTCACGCCGCGCGCATCGGCGGCGACGAGGCGGCTGTTGGAGATGGCCACCCGGTGCGTGTAGCGTGACAGATAGGCCAGCACGGCCTGCGGCCCGGCAAACGGCCGCTTGGCATAGACCACCCACTCGCACCGACGCATCGGCGCCAGCCAGTCGGCGAAGGCCTTGGCGTCCTGCAGCGCCGCGTGCTCGCCGAAGAACTCCAGTTGCGCCGCGAGATACAGCTGCTCAAGCCCTTCGAGGAATCGCCGCCGGAACAGCCGCGAGAGAACCCTCACGGGCAGGAAGAACCCTGACCGGCAGGCCACCCAGGACTTGCCGTCGATGCTGAGCCCGCCGCCCGGCACGACGGCGTGCACATGCGGGTGGTGCGTCAGCGCTGAGCCCCAGGTGTGCAGCACCAGCGTGGCGCCGATGCGCACACCCAGGTGCTTGGCATCGGCCGCGATGACCTGCAGCACCTCGGCGGCCATGTCGAACAGTAGGCCGTAGAGCTCGGCCTTGTTCTGATACGCGAGGTCCGCGATGGGTGCCGGCAGCGTGAAGACCACGTGGAAGTACTCGACCGGCAGCAGATCGGCCTGCCGGGCATCGAGCCAGCGCTGCGCCGCGTGGCTCTGGCACTTCGGGCAGTGCCGGTTGCGGCAGGAGTTGTAGGCAACCCGATCAGTGCCGCAGCCTTCGCAGCGCAAGACGTGACCACCCAGTGCCGCGCTGCGGCACTGCTCGATGGCCGACATCACCTTGAGCTGGCCCAGGCTCAGGTGGCCGCGCTGGGCGGCTCGCCAGGCAGGACCATGGGTGCGGAAGATGTCGGCGACCTCCGGGGCGGAGTGCGCCACGGCGCGCTATGTCGTCGATGACGCTGGCTGCAACCTCTCCAGCGGACTGACCACCTCGCGCAGCAACTCCGTGGCCACGTGGGTGTAGACCACCGTGGTCTCCAGCCTATGTCCTGAAGTCCATAGATTGGACTATCTCCCGTGCCGGACTATGTCCCGTTTCGCAGCCGGTCTCCAATGAACCGGCATGCGCGGTTGTGGACATAGGCCGGACGCCTACAACCCCTTCAAGAACGCCAGCAGCTTGTCGCCGGGGCGGTAGCGGCCAGGCTTTCCGGTGGGAGGAGTTGTCCTGTCGAGGATCTTCTGCTTCAACTCCAGATCGGCGTCGAGGTAGACCTGGGTTGTCTCGATTGACTCGTGGCCCAGCCACAGGGCGATCGCGATCTGCTCCGTGCCCTCCTGCAGCAGGTCCATCGCGGTCGTATGCCTCAGCACATGCGGGCTGACACGCTTGCGCTTCAGCGACGGGCAGGCATCGCTGGCTGCGGCCACGTGCTTGGCCAACAGGTACTGCATGCCGTGCGCGCTCAATGCATTGCCGCGCGCATTGGGGAACAGCCGCTGCCCCGCCACCAGCGGCGGCTCTCGCACCCACGCGGCGAGGACGGCCCGCGTGTTCTTGCTCAGCGGCGTGCATCGCTCCTTGCGGCCCTTGCCGATCACGCGGACGTGCGCGCCGGTGCCTACATGCAAGTCCTCAGGCCGAAGGCTGATCAGTTCCGACAGCCGTAAGCCGGTCTGAACGGCCAGCAAAATCAGCGCGTGATCGCGGCGTCCGGACCAGGTGCTCTGATCCGGCGCCGCCAGCAGCGCATCGACCTCCGGCCGACTCAGGAATGGCACCAACGTCCGCGTGAAGCGCTTGGCAGGAATGGCCAGCACCCTCTGGATCTGTGCCGAAGTCGCTGGCGCCTCGAATGCGGCATATCGGAAGAATGAATGAACCGCGGTCAGGCGCAGGTTGCGCGTTCGCGCCGTGACTCTTCGGACGGTCTCCAGATCATCAAGGAAGGCCATGACCAACGGCGCGTCGATGTCCTCCAAGGCAAGCGCCGACGGTGCCTTGTGCAACCGCCGCTGGGCGAACTGCAGCAGCAATCGCCAGGTGTCTCTGTAGGACGCGATCGTGTGCGTGCTGGCCTGACGCTGCTGCATCAGGCGCTGGGTGAAGAAGGCCTGCAGCAGCGGCGCCAAGTTCGATTGACCCGTCATGATGGATCTCCCCAGCGCCGTTCCAGCCGAGCCATCGCCTGTCCCATCAACTCCGGCCAGGCACTCAGGTACCAGTAGGTACCGCCAACGTAGACATGACCGAGGTAGGTCGACAGCACCTGCAGCTTGCGGGTGGGATCGTTGCCGGCTTGGTACCAGCGCAAGAGCGTTAGGACCGCGAAACGATGTCTGAAGTCGTGCAGCCTGGGGCCCTGGCTTGCGCCGAGCGCACGCAGCCCCGATTGCTGCGACAGCGTGTAGAAGGCCCGGTGAACACGGCCGATGTCCAGGCGCGTGCCGCGGGTGGAGATGAACACGAAGTGCGAAGCCGTCTGACCGAGGAACTCTTCTCGACGCTGCAGATAGTCGGTCAGAGCGGCGACGGTTGTTGCGTGGATCGGCACGAGACGCCATCGACCTCGCTTCGCGGCTCGGATCGTCAGAACACCCTGCTTGAGGTCGACATCGTTGACCTTCAAGTCCAGCGCCTCCGAGATGCGCAGACCGGTGACGCTGAGCAGACCCAGCAGGCAATGGAATACCCAGGGGCGCAGCGGCGTCGACGGCCACGTCGTCGGCAGTTGCAGCGCCGCATCCAACAGGCGCTGCACCTCCTGCTCCGTATAGATGTGGGGCCTTGCGCGGGTCGAGCGGTGGGGTAGCAGTTCCGATGGCGGAACCTCCGTTCGGCCGTCGGTAGCGCTGCGGTATCGAGCGAAGCCGCGCACGAAGCCCAAGCGCCGGGCCCACTCAGCGGGTTGAACTGTCTGTGCCTGCTGCGCCCACTCCAGTGCTAGTCGCGCGGTGATGTACGGCGCCTGGCGCTCTTGCATGAAGGCGACGAATCGCGGCAGCAGAAGACCGGCGTCGCGCATCTTGAAGCCCAGACCGCGACGCAGTTCGAGATACTCACTCAAGGCCTGATCGAGCGTGTTCATTGCGCAGCTCCCGGCCAAGCCACAGCCAACGTACGCAATGCTTCGATGTCGACCCTGGCGTAGATGGAGGTGGACTGCGGGCTGCGGTGGCGCAGCACCTCGCCGATCTCTGGCAACGAGGCGCCGCCTTGCAGCATGCGCACGGCCAGGGCGTGACGGAACTGGTGCGAGCCGCTGTGCGGCGCATCGACATTGGCTCGCCGCAGCGCGTAGCGCACGATCGAGCCGATGCCGTCAGAGCCTTGTAGGAATCCGCATACCGGCGCCATGGATCGCAGGAACAGGTGTCGGTTCTTGCAGGCGGGTCGTCCACGCTCGAGATAGGCGGCGATGGCCTCGCCCACGTCGACAGGCATCGGCAGGATGCACTCGCGTCGACCCTTGCCGCGAACGAGTAGCTGGCCGCGATCCCAGTCGCAATCCTCCAACCGCAATGCGATGACCTCGCGGGCCCGCAGACCCAGGCGCGCCAATAGCAACAGGACAGCGCGATCACGAAGGCCGGTCGCGGTGGTGACATCACAGCCGTCAATGGCCCGTTGGGCATGCTCCGCAGAGATCGCCTTGGGCACGGCCGGCGTACATGCCCAGCTGGCCACCGCCGGCACGGCAGCGACGAGCTCAGGCGCGACATTCCCGCAATACTGGGCGTACCGAAGGAACGAGCGCAGGCCGTTGACGACGCACTTCATTGCCGGCGGCGTCAGGCGCTTGGATTGCCGTTGCACGAATCCGACGACGTCGGCGGCGCCAACAGTGCTCAGATCAACTGCGCCGCTTCCGAAGCGCTCCACAAGAAATTGCTCAGCGACCTTCCTGTAGCGCTCAATCGATGAGCTCGCCAGGCCTTGCTGGTGCTGCAGGTGGTGCCCGAAGTCGGCGGCAAGATCGTCGCTCGGTGTCGTTGCCACGCGAGCCGTAGAGCACACGCCCAGCTCGCGCAAGTCGCGAAGCAGGTGAACCAACTCGCGCCGCTCTTGCTGCCGAGTGGCGACGCACACAGGCCGGCGCAGTCGCCGCCGACGGTCCTGGTACTGGGCTAGGTGAACCTCGCTGAGATCCTCAAGATCAGTTCGCAGAGCGGCCAACCAGCGATCAAACGCCGCCGCATGCCGGGCCTTTACGTAGACGACGGCGGCAACGTACTGCTTGTCGATCAGCGACCTGACCCAGGGCCCGAGATGCGTCGCCAAGGGTCCGGCGGCGCGACTGGCGAGCGCCATGGCGCTCTCATAGGTTCGATCCAAGATGCTCTCCTTGCGGGCAACGGCGCCCGGCAAGGAGCATTGCTATGTCCAGCGATCGGGATCGCCGGCAGCACCTACGCTTGTGGCTCCGCAAACACGGGACATAGTCCGGCGCGGGAGATAGTCCAGCTTGGAGTGCCCAAGCAGCAGCTGCACGGCGCGCAGGTTTTTGGTCCGCCGATAGATCAGCGTCGCCTTGGTCCTCCGCATCGAATGCGTCCCGTAGTCGGCAGGATCAAGCCCGAGTTCCTCCACCCAGCCTTCCAGGATTCGGGCGTACTGCCGCGTCCCCAGATGCGCTGAGGCGTGCATGCGACTCGGGAACAGGAAGTCCTCGGATCTCAGCCCGGTTTGCTTGATCCAGCGCTGCACGGCGTCGCGGGTCACCGGCGTGATCTCGAACTGAACGGGGCGCTGCGTCTTGTGCTGCATCACCACCGCCCGACTAGCGACGGCGTCACCGTGGCAGACATCTCGTACTTTGAGCGCGACGAGGTCACAGCCGCGAAGCTTGCTGTCGATGCCGAGGTTGAACAAGGCGAGCTCGCGCACACGGTTCTCCATCTGTAGCCGGACGCGAAGTGCCCAGATGTCCTTGACCTTGAAGGGTGCCTTCTGCCCGACGATCTTGCCCTTGTTCCAAGGCTCCCGCGAGAGGATGCTGGCTGCTGATCCCATGATGGTCTCCCATCGAGTTGAGGGCCAAACAGCATGCGCCTTTGCGACACTGACCGTGCTGGCTGCCGTCCGCTGCACGAGGGTCAGCTGTCCGGCGCCGCGATGACTTCACGCGTCGGCCACGAGCCGGCATTCGCGACTTGTTCAGCGTCGCCTAAACTGATCCGATCATGGAGCCGTCTCAGATCTCGATGCTGGAGCGGATGCCGATCTTCGGTGCGATCCGCCAGGACGTGCTGGAATTCTTGCTCAAGCGCGCTGGCCATCGCTGCGTGTCGGCGAGCGAATGGTTCGTGCGCGAGGGTGAGCCGGGCGACCGGATGTTCGTGCTCGAGTCCGGTGAGGCGCGCGTCGTCAAGAGCTGGCACGGACAAGAGGTGCTGCTGCACCGGCTCGGCCCCGGCGACTGTTTCGGCGAGATGGCACTCATGGACCTGCATCCGCGCAGCGCCTCGGTGCAGGCGATTCTGGACTGTGAGGCCATCGAGCTCATGCCCGGGCAGCTGCTGGACCTGTATGAGCACGATCCCAGCCAGTTCGCATTGATCCAGATGAATCTCGGCCGGGAAGTCTGCCGCCGCCTGCGCGCCACCGACGAGTTGCTGTTCCATGTGCGGATGACGGGTGCGTTGAGCGATTCCGCCGGCCAGCACTGAAGGGAAGTGCACGGAAGGCTTTCAGACTGCCATGCGCCATGTGCCTTGGCTGAATTGGCTCGGAGTCCTGCGGCACTTTTTGAACTGCGGAGCCCCCTTACGGGCGGCGACGGCGAAGTAACGAGATTGCGCGGCGGATCGTTCTCTGCAGCAGTTGTCCGGAGTCGGCCAGGAGGAGTCGCCCGTCAGCGCAGCCTGGAAGGCAACAAAGTGCCGAAGTTCATCGAACCTCAGCATCAGGCTGGGTGCAGCCGCTCGGTGCCCATAGCAGACCCCGGTCGAACAACTGGTCCCTTGATCGTGCCGCGCGGGGTATGGCACAAGGTGCACGTCCTTGCCCCGGCAGAGATGGTCACTTTGTCGCCCGGACCGAAGCTCGAATTTCGCGCGCCGCGCTAGCACCAGACCTACAGCCGTAGGCGCTGCGCGGCAAGGTCAAGATGACTTTGCCAGCCGCTTACGGCGTAGGTGCCAGTACCTTCAACCGTTCGAGGGCGCTTGGGAACTTCGGGTCAAGCACCAGCGCCTGGCGATAGCTGGCGATGGCTTCGGCCTTGTGGCCAGCTTTTTCGTAAGCCTCGGCCAGGCTGTCGTGCGCGTTCGCGCTCTTCGGGTATTGGTGAACGTTGAAGGCCAGCAGCTCGATGGCTTCGCGCTTGCGACCGTCGTACATCAAGTGAAGACCCCAGATGTTGCCCACGTCTTCCGACAGCATGAACTTGGGGTCGCGGGCACGCATCGCACGGTACGCGGGCAGTACCTGTCGATAGCCCGAGTCCTCCAGCATCTGCTGGAAGGCGGCCGGCGGCGGTGACCCCTTGGGATCGTCCAGCTGGAACTTGCGATTGAGGATGGTGTGGGCAATGTCGTTGGGGGAGTTGCGCGTGTCGTTGGCGAGCACGACGACGGCCCGTTCGTTGAGCGCGTCGAACGCGATCGCGCTCGAATACCCGCCGGTGTTGCCTGGGTGGGCCCAGACTTCTGAGCCGTGACGGCGCCGCACGGTAAGCCAGCCAAGCCGCAGGTCGGGCCGCGCCTGGTCCGGCTTCCTCATGAAGGCCAACGCCGAGTCCATCGGGGTCGGCGCCAGGCCGAGCACCGCGCCCAGCAGCTTCAGCAGATCGTCCGCCGACGAGAGCAACCCACCTGACGGCCTGTAAGCGGCAATGTGGGTGAATACCGGCTGAGGAATCCAGCCGATGTACCCCTGCGGCAGGCGCCGGCGCGAGGCGTCATCCAGAAAGTGGGTGTCGCCCATGCCCAGCGGCGCCAGGATGCGGGACACGATCAAGGGTTCGTAGGACTGACCCGCGCGATTGGCAAGTGCATAGCCGAGCAGGCTCACGCCGGTGTTCGAATAGCTGGACTTGGTGCCCGGCTTGGAGGCGAGCGAAGAAGCAGAAACGAACTCATAGAGCTGCGGCACCCCCGGCGCCTTCATGCCGCTGACGATGTCGCGTGGCAGTCCCGACGCGTGCGTAGACAAGTCCAGCAGGCGGACGGCCTGGCCGTCGCGCTCGGGCACCTTCACGTCGGGCGGCAGGTATTTCTGCACCGGATCGTCCAGCGCGACCTCGCCCTTGACCGTCATATCCGCCAGCAGCAGCGACGTGAACACCTTGGTGACCGAGCCGATCTCGAACAGCGTGTGCTCGTCGACGCGGCTAGTGCCGCCGCGCCGATCCGTGCCGACGCTGTAGAAGCGCCGCCCCTGCCGGTCGATGATGCCCACCACCATCCCTGAGCCGCCTGCGTCGTCAAGGCGCGCTTGCAGCAGCGTGGGAATCTCGGCTTCGGGAAGTGGCTCGATGGCGGCAGCACTGCCGAGCGCGAGTGCGCCAGCCAGGGCGAGCAACTGGCGCAAATATCGAATCATGGGGTGCTTGAGGAGTGAGTACACGGAGTCAACGCTCGGCGGCGCCTTTTGCCTACTGGTCTTCAATCAAGACGCTGAGCGTTTGGCGACCGGCCTGCTTGCCAGGGAGGGTCTAAGGGCCCAGGCATCAGCCCTGGCGACGCACCAAGCTTCGACCATGCAGCGCAGCACGGCGTGGCCTTCGGACGCGAGTTGCAACAGCCAGCCAAGTCGATATGACTTGGCCAGACGCTTACGGCTACGCCGACTGGTTGAATCCGCCAGTGGAAGCAGACGCTCCGGAGCCGGCAGGCGGTGCCAACCGTGGAGACGGCAGAACTGTCGCTTCGGCAAGCATGGGGTTGCCGTCCCTTACCGTACCGGTCAAATTTCAGCTCATGATGACAACCATCCATGACGCCGCTCAGCGCGGCTATACGCAAGCGCCTGACAGCTATCAGCGCGGCCGTCCCGAGTATCCGCAAGCTGTATCCGCTTGGCTGGACACGGTGCTCGGCGTGCGCAAGAACGCCACCGTAGTTGATCTGGGCGCGGGCACCGGGAAGTTCACCAAACTGCTAGTCCGAGCTGGCGCGACGGTGTCAGCGGTCGAGCCGGTCGACGAAATGCGGACAAGGCTTTCGGAGAGCCTTCCTGACGTTGATGCCCGGGCAGGGACGGCGGAGTCGATGCCGCTCAGTGATGGCAAAGCCGATGCGGTGGTCTGTGCGCAGGCTTTCCATTGGTTTGCAAATAGCGACGCATTGCGGGAGATTCACCGCGTGCTTCGGCCTCGGGGCCGGCTCGGCTTGATTTGGAACGTCAGGGACGAGTCCTGTGACTGGGTGGCGGCGATCACCGAAATCCTCAAGCCATACGAAGGATCTGCTCCGCGCTTCCACACGGGAAAATGGAGGCTTCCTTTTGAAGGGCAGTCAATGTTCTCGCCGCTGAAGCAAACGCTGTTTCCGCACAGCCACAAGGGCGCGTTTGACGAGGTCATCCTTGACCGGTTTGCCTCGGTCAGCTTCATCGCGGCGTTGCCACCAGCTGAGCGTGACAAGGTGGCCCAACAACTTCAGCAGTTGAAGCGTCGCTTCGCCGTGCTGCGCGAGCCCGAGATCGTTTTTCCCTACATGACGCAGGCTTGGCACGTTGAGCGGGCTGACTGACCGCGAGAAGCCTGGACCCGTACTTCGACCGAGGTCTGCTATGGGCACGAAGCTGTCAGCGGAGACGGCAGACGCAATGTCCGCAACGGGTCGCTATGCAAAGCTTTGCATAGCGACCCATTGCAGCCGGATAACCTCTCCAATTCGATGCTGAAGAGCGGACCTTCGAGTCGACCATTTCGGGTCAGCGGATCAACTACCTAACCGTAAACGGCGCCTGATACGGCCTCCCAAACGCCACTCCCGCCACCACTGTCTCCACCGGTTTCAGGTACACCTTCCCCTGCCTCGTGTTGTTTCTCGTATCGACAAACGACACGGGTGACTCGACCACTTCCATGATCGACAGGTCTGCCGGAGCACCCGCCTGCAGCGTGCCGTGTTTGGGGATGCGGTCGATGATCCGCGCGGGCGCCGAGGTGGCCATGGCTACTACTTCGGCGAGCGAGTAGCCCATGTTCAGGAATTTGCTCATGACCCACGTCA
>Ga0307515_10020820_pt1 | contig 11665 bp, 12 predicted proteins | sample 17_EM_MG_FD_194513 | JGI IMG/M metagenome (GOLD analysis project Ga0307515, IMG submission 194513) | Populus trichocarpa ectomycorrhiza microbial communities from riparian zone in the Pacific Northwest, United States - 17_EM | ecosystem: Host-associated > Plants > Roots > Unclassified | place... | reverse complement strand
TTTACTTTGACCAGGATATTGTTTATATATGAAATGTAGTTAACAAGATGCTCTTTCACTTGCTTGCCTCCTCTTTTAGTTTTCTCTAATATTCAAGGAGTTGTTGTAGATCCAGTGCAGTGGCTTAGAATATACTCAGCACTGCTGATGCTGCTAAGCACTGCTTAGCACCGCTTGTATTTTGCGTCAGGTAAATCTTTTCTACCTGACACTTAGATACATGTTGTATACCATCAGGTAAATCTTTTCTACCTGACTGTAAAGTGCAGCTATGATTAGTGACAGCTCATGACTCAAATGTAGTGACCTGAACCAGTTCACAGACAGTTCTAGTATCTGCCCAAGGATAATGTGGAATCTATCTACATATAGTAGAGCTACTCAATGCAAAAGGGCATGGAATTTGACCAAGAATTGGCAGACTTATGAGGGTGGTTGGTAGGTGGGCAGGTGGAAAAGAAGGAGGACAACCTACTCTACTTGATTTCTCCACCAATGCTGGTTGGAATTCAGTGCCCTTGCTGCCAGTGTCTCTTATGCATAGCAGAAGACTATGCAGGGTTAGCTTGGCGATTTCTAAATAGTGTAAAATGTCACTTGGGCAAAAATTCCTGAGTTATGCTACAGTATAGTGTCTCCCAGTATTGTAACTTCAAAATTGTAACTATTACAATAACCACCCATCCAAACATGCCAAGACCAGTACCAATTGACAGCCAGCAAGCCATATATGCTCTGATATTATCACTAGCAAATTTGATTTACAATTGGTGATAAAACAGGGGAGTCAAAAGAAAGACAAAAAATCTGCCAGCTGCATGGACTCTCACTCACATTTTCAACTTGCTTAAAATTGGTCCATTTGACTTGTTTTTTGGATGCATATGTAGGCCTTGCAGTTACCTATCATACTGCAGTCTCCGATCTTTTCTCCATTGTGTTGTTGTTGAGTAACTTGCAATTTTGAAAAAATACCGGGATTTCTTAGTGCAAGGCGCCCCGCTAACGGCTTGTTAGGTGTGGGCGCCGGGTGTGGGCGCCGGGCGTGCCCACACCCCTAATAAGGCGCCTGGGCCGTAAGCATGAGGTGTTTTTGAGGCTTAATTACTCCACTAAAAAAAGTCGAAAAAATATTTTAACACTGTAGAACGACTATTTGGATGGTTCTCTATCACCCTACACAGTTGGATTTTTAAAATAGGCGGTGACTGTGAAGGAATAAGTGTTTGAAAATGTGGATTTTGGTATGGGCAGTGGATGAATGTCCATGTTTATTATTGCCTCAAAGGGTAATATTAAGAAATTACTAAGTAATCTTTCTCAAATGTTCGGCAACTCCGGTTTAAGGAGTCCCATCATAGCTGTTAGCTCGACATGCAATTTCAGTTCACCAGCAGCAACCAGGCTGGAAATTCTTGGCACCTCGTGCCACATGGTGACACGAACTAATGCATCATGTTGCACAAATAGATCTCAGCCTCGTATGGCCAGAGATGATGGCTCGTATGCGAGGCTGGGAGATTGCTGTCTCGGTGATGGTATACAGCTGGATGTATACATAGTTGAGTACATACACATTCGCACTTGTATGACCATATATATGGACTTGTGGCCTTCTTTGATAGTACACAATCAAGCTTCTCTAGCATCACTATTTCAACACATCATCACACGACATGACATGATGAGCTGTGATCGCGGTGCCAAGAGTCGCACGAACGCCTTGCGATGGGTACCCCTTACTTCCAACGTTATGGATGCACCTGACACCGCATGTACCTCAAGTCTAGACGCTGGAGATGTACCTTGCGCAGGGATGTTTTCTTGCTGGCCAGTCTTGGCAGCTTCCTCTATTGCAGCTGACTGTGCCCATGAAGATAACTTTTAAAATTGGCATGAGATCTGAGAGTTTGTATGGATTACAATCATGCTGTCGAAGAACTCTATTTGGGCGTTGTGCATGTGGCGGCGTTTCGATATATGATATCTATTGACTGCCAAGCAAACCTCCGTGCCTCTCATTTTTGATTCTTTTGTTTTCTTTACTCTCAGTCATTCGTTCGTTTCATTTGTGTGCCACTTGGAATAGAAAAGGGGAGGACGGTTAGATGAAAGGGATCTCTCGGGGATTCTCCCCCATCTAGACAGGTCTTCCGGAGGGGGAAAAACGGGCGCTATCATACTCTTGTTAGAATAAATACACTGCCATTAAACAACATGACCATGCATCTAGCGCAAGTCTTTGTCTCAATAACCGAACCGATCAAGAAGTGCCTAGTATCTCATTGTAAATACTGGTGTAGTAGACACGGTTCCAGCTGTAAGGTTCGATTCCTACTGTTAGCATATTCACAGATCACTACATAGCTATCCATTCGCGCCCATGAACATTTATCAACTAGTGGTGCCAAGGAATGTAGCCATGTTGACTCGTACACCCTGTACCTTAATCCCAGAACTCTACACGCTGGACAGTGCAGGTGTTTATGTGTCAGGACTTGGATGTTGTATACGGAGTTTTCAAAGATTAATTGATTTGGATTGGTAATGTAGTATTCCAGAAGTGTACTGTGTGATTGATCTCTCCTTTCTTCTAAAGAGCACTGAAGTTATAGCTTATCTTTAGGATTAATTATTATTTCACTGTACAATCGATCAGAAGGCCATTTGCCTATCCGACTGTACAAGAAATATGGCTGATTATCACTATTCAGCAACGAGATTTATAACGTCCATTAATCTTCATCCACCATACACATTAGCACCGTCTACAGTGCACCACAATGAGACTATCATATCCTCTCCGATGCAGACACTCCCACATTTGCCTTCCCTATACGATATTACCAACCAGACCAATTGCAGCGGCTACTGCAGCGACAAAACCGCACGTTGCTTGAGCGTTGGTGCCGCCAGTAAATGTCACTGAAGGGCTGCTGGCTGTCGGCGTTAGAGTAACAGTGGTGACTATAACACCACCGGTGGCTTCCGGTTGAGAACTGGTGGCAGCAAGAGCCATAAAGCCGGGTGGGAGAGAGATAGTGAATCTCGCCGCGCATTTTTGGGGTTCTTGGCCCTGTGTACTGTTAGTTTCCTGTTGAAAGATGAAACTCAAGGTGACATTACGTCTGGGCAACAGTAACCCTCTCCGAGACAAAATGACTGCGCAGGACAAGCCCCTTGAGACAATGAAGTTAGTATAGTATGCACATGACGTAACTGAACTAACATGTTGGGTAATTAGCGAGGGAAGGTGGAGTCCTTATACTCACATTTGGTGCTACAGCACTCTTCTCCTATGTCCGGATTGTAGCAGAGTATATCCTCGGTGTCTGTCTTCTCATGGCAGACAATATAGCCAGTGCCAAAAGTTTCAGCGCAGGTAGCACCTTTTCCAGTTCCGGAGATTGGAACGGAGGACTCGTCTGACCGGCGCTCGACAAGGCTCCTTGCCCCGAGTCGCTGGTTCTCAGCTGCAATTGCTCCACTTCCAGCAAAAATAGCTAAAACGGCCAAAGTCTTGATAGTAAAGGCGAACATTCTAAAGAGACTGCGAGTGAAGATCAGAATATAATGAGAGACAGCGAGTGAAATTCAGAATATAACGAGACAGAACGAGTGAAATTCAGAATATAATGAGAGAATTAGGTCTATGACTGACCGACGTAGGACAAGATAGAGAGAGAATGTAGGAAGAGAAAGGGATACACAATGAGTACTAAAGTAATCGAAAAGGACAGGGTTTGGGTTTTGAGTAACACCATTTGTTATAGTTTGAACCGTATATGTTCTGTCCTACTGTCCACCGGATTGTCGGGTATGTACTTGGAGGGTGCAAAAAGTCAGGCCCACTTCTAGAAATGGTACCAAGTCCTAGCAGCGGTGTTCCCAGTGCTAGAACATATAAGGGAAATTGGGTGACATCTATGACCCTGTTTGTATAAAGGAAAAAGTCGGGCGCGCCCCGTATTCTCTCAACCAAATACCTCACGCGGTGACATGCCACCCACTACATCAATGACTGCTTGTATCCAGGTGAATATGCTTCTAAATAGACTATCTAGCCACTCTTTTAGTGGGTTTTGTTGCGGTGCGCGGTAGTGGAGAGGAGGAAAGGAGGCCACGGTAGCAAAGGAGTGAGGCGATGTGAATTACCCGACCGCGCCCGAAATACCCTTAACCATAGAACAGTACGACACATAGCTCCTTAGCTTGAGCCCTTTGCGACACATGAATCCATTTTTTCAGCCAATATGCGACACATCAATCCAATCCATAGCTTCAGCCCAAGGGCAACAATAAATTCATAGCCTAGTCCATTTGCAACACATGAATCCACAGCTTTAGCTCATGTGAATCTATAGCCTCAACGCACATAAAACAGGTTGTCTACCAAATCGCATGTACTTATACATATATACGCTTGAAGATAAAGTGATCGTAATTCCATTGGAGTACTTTGAAAGCATGAAATGCAGCTGCAAGGAAATTACTCCCCATCCCCAGTAATGGCGCAGATGAAAGATGTAGCAATCAATCGTAGTTTTGCTGGGAACTCGCAATGTTCAAATGCAATCCTTAAGCCCCAAAGTTCATACGCTGCGCCGAAACATTGTGTTTTGAACAGCCCAATTCAGCCAAAAAAATGTGTGCATAGACAAACGCGTCTTCCACATTGCAATTCTTTGGGACATTGGTATCCAAACAGTAGTTAGCTAGGACGGTTCAGAAGCTCTCATCCACCTCGGTCTAGATTTCCTCGACGTCTGGGGGGAGCCTCAAGAACAGTAGCAAAGGGCCTTACATGGTTGAGGTCGCAAAACAGCTAGTACCTAACTTAGCAATAATACCCATTACTCTAAGTCGCTTAGATCCATTAAGTAGATTTATATCCTGGAATTTCAGGAGCTTAAAAGGTACGCATCCGCGCAGATATGCTTTTTCTCGAACAGACGGCCAAGACCGCCGGTTCGACACCGTATCTCAGCCTTCGTCTCGTCTTTCAGATATAAGTGTGTACCCAAGGCAACCGCGCAGGAATAATCTAATCCTCGAAATTGCCCGTAAGACTAAAGAGGGATGCTGTACCATACTATAAAGAGGACTAGAACATAGGTGAAATTATTATAAGCAATCAGGCTGTCACATAGATACCTGAAATTTCACTTTGATGTTTGACTCATTTGAAAGTTACATAAATTTCACTGTCCTAACGACACCTATGGTCTAATTGCTTTTACATGGTTGTGCTTAGGAATAATTTGGACTATTAGAACCTACTTCCGGTAGTCGCCAGTCCCCTATAGGTACCTGTAAGTGGCCTTAGGGCAGCAAGACAACCGAAATCATGCGCAGGACGGGACGGCGACGTCGAGCACTGAATGACTATAGCCGTCTCAAACCGTTGAGACCCGTGCTCTTAGTTGCTATCAACTACCCGTTTAGCATTTGTTCCCCTCACAAACGGGAAGTCAGAGAATAAAGAGTATATTATTAACTGTCATATTTATATTACGGCATAGAATAACTTATACGTTATGGCTAAAGACATACATATTCAGAGAGGAAAAGAGTGTAAGCAGCTTAAAGAATCGTTGATAAACTTCGGATAGATTTTATATACACTATATAAACTACGATAATAACTCATTTAAGGGGTGCACTATTAAGTTTAGTTACCTTATTATTTATTGCCCTTTATGGTAGTTTGACGGAAATTAAAAATGCGCATAGATCACGCCATATGCCATGATTTAACATGGCTCTAATTTGGGTAGACCATGTACCACTTACAGCAATTCAATACGCTAACCGGGACCCATTAAGTGGGTTATAGTCTCGGGACGTGTGGTACCAGACGTTCCAAGACTAAGTGGGTTATAACGGTATAATGTTTAGTACAGTTAGAGCAGCATGATGAGTTGCGATTAGAATCGCATGAACGCCTTGCCACTGGTACCCCTTTCTATCAACGTTACTGATACACCAGATGCAGCACGCACCTTAGAATACTGCACATGCACCTAGGCGCACAGTTTTTTTCTTTTTGATCAACGGTCTTGGTTTTGGCAACCTCTTCTATGAACGCTGACTGTACCCTCCAGGAAACTTTTGTAATTGCCAGAGGCTTTGAGGACTTGTATGGATTAAAATGATGCTGGCGAAGAGTTCTATTTGGGAGTTATGGCGGCGTTTCGTTGTTTCTAATATCTACGAACTGCTAGGCAAAAGTATCTGCCCCCACGAGAAAACGTTTCAGCACGTCATAATAACCTGTACATCAAGCGCGGCTCCAACCGATACCGGAAGGGCCTAGTCCTAGTACGTCATCTTAAATACCAGTGCACACAGTTCCAATTCAGGTCCCAAAGAACCTAAACCATACCGTTTGATTCCTACCCATCGGGGACACTATTTAACTATCCTTTCAGTAGCTTGCGGTCATAAACCGTTTTTATACTGTGGTACCAAATAATCTGCCATGTGCTTGCCACATGCTGACCCTTGCACCAAGCTGCATCTTAATCCCGGCAACTCTATACGTGGATGTTTATAATGTGTCAGAACTTAAATATTGTATAACGGAGATCTCTACAGAGCAAGTTGTTTTTGGATTGGTAATGTAGCATTCAAGAGATGTGCTGTGTGTTTGAAATGTTATATTTGTTAATATAGTTTTAATTAGATTTGTTTACAATGCAAAGTTTTGATGATGTATTGTGTGGCGCACACGGTTGTTTTTGTTGCTGGGATAGGTCAGGGTGCGCGTTTCATTTTTGGGTTAAGAATGGATAAGGACATTGTAGTTGATGATCAGTGAAAATTTGCACAAGGCTCGAGAAAAAAGGGGCCCGGAAATTGCTCCCAAGACCCACATCAAGACTTTATACATCGGGTTGTGGGACTGAGTGACATCTTCAGACGGCATCGTTGCACTGAATACGAGGTCGTGGGGCAGGGGTTCATGAGACATAGTACAGCCTCGTGGTTTTCGTGCGTAATCTACATCACGGGGTCATGGGAACATACTACTAGCGGATAAAGTAAATATATCGGATCTTATCTTGTGCCACGATCATGTCTTCAAAATAACTGCCCCTCTCACGACCTCATACCCCGTCTCACGATCGTGCGGATAAAATCGAGTCTTAAGTGAAATAGCTAGGCAATTCCGACTTTATCTGCGGACAAGTACAAAGTCTTACCACAGGTTAGTTTGGTGGAAAATGCTGCCATATGTCACGGGGTATTTTGGCCGAAAAGGGCCCCGAGTTTTGTTTCGGATAGATAGTTGTAAGACTACGGTTAAGACGCATCGGGAAACCGACTTTTCGCATCTTTACCTAATCCCTTCTTCCAGAGAGCTCTGAAGTTCCAGCCCATCCTTAGGATAAAACACTACCAATGGCCACTTCACTCCACCATCGACACAATTGCAGATGGGTATGCCAGCTTGACGTAAATATTTGGAAGATCACTTACCAATACAACCGAACAGGCATATGGTCAATTATCACTATTATTTAGTAACGAGATTACATAACGTCCATTAATCTTCTTCAACTACCATACACATAAATATTCATGACACACCACAAAGATACCATCTTGTCCGCTCCTCCGATCCAGACACTCCCACGTATACCTTGTCTATACGATATTACCAACCAGACCCAACGCAACTACTACTGCAGCGACAAGGCCGCACATTGCTTGACCGTTGGCACCGCCGGTGAACACAGCTGAAGGGCTGCCGATTGTCGGCGATGAGCTAACATTAGCATACGTAGAATTGTTGGTGTATACTGCTGGAGGGCTGCTGATTGTCGGCGTTGAAGTAACACTAGCATCCGTGGTACCGGCGAATTTCTTTGGAGGGCTGGTGGTTTTCGGCTTTGGAGTAATACTATCATCCGTGGTAACATCGGTGGGAGCCGGTAGAGGACTGCTGGCCGTTTCAGTCGTAAAATCCGCCGGGAGAGTGACGCCTTTTTCCGCCGCGCATTTCCGGGGATCTAAGCCCTATTTACTATCAGCTTTGGGTTCAGAGGTGAAGGCAAGGCGACATTACGTCTGGGCAACATTTCCCATCTATAAGACAGAACGACCCGCCAGGACACCTCCCTAGAGAATCAAGTCAATACAGCAGCATCACAACACGTGACCGACAAACATAGGAGTTCAAGGGCAAAGAGTGAGGGAAGGTAGAGTCCTTGTACTGACATTTAGAGCTACAGCACTTTTCTCCTTGATCCGGATTGTAGCACTCCTGGTGCAGTATGGTGTCTGTCCACTCAACGCAGACAAGAAGGCCATTTTGAGCGCAAGAACCTTGTAGAGGATGGGAGGTTGGTACAAAGGATTGGTCTGACTGGCGCTCTACAAGGCTCCTTGCTCGAATATGCTGGTTCATAGCTGCCACTGCTCCGTTTCCATCCAAGATAGCCAAAACGGCCAAAACCTTGATAGTAAAGATGAACATGCTGAGTAGACAGAGCAAGTGAATTTCAGAATATAATAAGATATAGAGTGAGGGAAGTTCAGAATATAGCGATAGAACTGAAGCTATGGCTGACCAACGGATGGCAAGATAGGGATAGGAATGCAGAAACGGAGGACACAAAGAGTCTTTAAGTACTTAAGAAGACTGGATTAGGGTTTGGGGCGTGTACGGTTTTCGTAGTGGAAGCTGTGTATGTTTTGTCCTATTACCTCCTTCGATTCGTATCCCTTTTCATTCGGGTATAGTATGCGTAAATACCGCCGCGCGGCAAAGACTCGATTGGCTGAGAAGTGAACCTAGGTTCATGTCGCACACAGAGTGGAGCCTTACGTCGTATTTTACCTGCCTGATAACTCTGAAGGACTATCCGCCAAGCCTCCCTCCCTGACCGTGCGAAATTAAGGGCTGGTTCACGAGTTGAACTATCCCCTAGACACCCGGTATTCTTTTCCTTTGGAGTATAGTGTGAGTAAAGAACCACATCGGAAGTCCCGCCTCGTCTCGTCGTACAGATGAGAATTAATGTTGTGTAACCGAACGCAACCGTAGAATACATAACTACCGAGTTAATGATTGTGCCCCCAAGAATGAAGAGCGAGCGCTTCTGAACCGTTACGTACTCTATAGATAACTGGAACATCGCCTAGAAGAAGGGCCACGTAATGAGTGAAATAATTGTAAGCGACCAAGCCGTCAAACAAATTGCTGGAATTTCGCTTTGGAGTTTGTCTCTTTTAAATTTATATATAACCTGCATGTCACTTGTGGCCCAATCACTTCCTATTCACACTCAATTGAAAAATTGATAAGTGAGCGCTGTCTCCTGTGAATACAGCGGAGTGAGGAGCCTTATCCCCTACACGCTCGCGAATGGCGCAGTTTGCCGCAGTGAAGATCCTACCATACCGAGCTGAAGTGATATCAACAATACTATCGCCCGGGCTACCAACTACCACTCGGAGCCACCGAAAGCCAATGAGAGCATTCCACCCGCTGATCACTACCCCCAAAAAAGACAACTGCAGCAAATGAGCTGTTCCTGAGCGTGTAGGGGGTAAAACAATCTGGGGGCGGCAATGCATGACATAAATCCTGGAACTGCATGCCTGGTCCCCAATGAGCAGGCTGGTAAGAACGGTAACTTTGATAATGACTACCTTTATAGGATAAGCATGGCCACGCAAGCCCGAAGTGGCACCCAACAATGGTTCATCCGGGCAAACCCGGATGTGAGATAAAGCAAGGTCAAAAGCCGTGAGGGCCTGGAGACATTGATGCACCTAACTTTCACAAAATGTGAATCAACATCAGATAGCAGCGCTTGTGGGAGGAGTTAGGTGACAAATATCTGAGTTAAGGGCAAGTACTGTTTTTCACAATTCTCCACCGTTTGCACTCTCTGTTCCAGGCGCCGCCAACTGGATACAGTGTTCCTAAGTGGCCCGGCCCGGCCCGGCCTGGCCTGCATGAAGCCGGGCCTGGCCGCCGCCAAGCTAGGCCTCCAAAATCACGGCTGGCCGCTAGGATTTTTGCGGTGCAGGCTTTTCAAATTGAGGCTGGGCTGGGCCTACGCTAAGCCAGGCCTCGGATTTTGCGGCTGGACCGCTTAGGAACATTGACTGGATAAACCTTACTCACTGCTCATGCTTCAGATTACTGGTACAGACCCCGGAACGTAGTTTCGGTATTGCATAATATTAATCTGTTATGATATGGTGAGAATTGTGTGGATAGACTAGTACATAAAAGAGAGAAGGAGAAAGACTCGAGATATATATAAGAGAGTTGGGTGCTGTTTACTCTACCAGATCCTTTACTATCAGCGCAGCTGAAGATCAACTCGGTCAGGTTTATATATTCAATATCCGTCTCATTGTTAGTAACTACTGATAGATGATATTTTTAGCAAGATTCGGAAACGAACATAGAACCGGCCAAGTTGGACCAGAATTGGGACGCTTCAGAACTGAATAAGCAAAGGTTCTTGAGCTTTGAAGACTCAAAATGGTGCAAGAAATACTAGAATGTAGGGTTGAAAACTACGGTGTTTAAGTCATGCCGTAAATACTAAGATGCTAGGCTAGAACCTCCCACCGTGCTTAATCGCTATAAGTTCTAGGCTAGATTTCGGAGGTGAGAGAAATACCGGGAACAGGATTAAACCTTGAGTTCTCGATCAGTGTTCGAAACATTCGGCTGGAAACCTGCGGTAATCCCTTCTTTGTACACTTCCCATACCGCTCAGCACTTATATTCGAGTTATTCGCCCTACAACTGCCATGCCCTCCGCTGTAATCGATATTTGTGACTCGATCACTGCGGCCAAAACTCAACTTTTCGCCTTGAGTTAGCATTCGCCACCTTTCCAATCTACGCAGGCTCACCTCGTCTTATCCTAAACGCTACCGGCTGTACAACCCGGAACAAAATCGACACTATCCCCAGTAAAAGCTTAAGTTTATGCATGTCCATCCCATTGTACATTATGAACTTCAAACAAAATCCCGGCAAAGTTATCGTAACGTCACTATCGCAACCTAGCAGTGGTGGTACGAATCCACAAAACACCCGAAGTCCATGCCAATGCGGGACGTTATGGGGAACTGTAGCAGTCAATGCTCAGCATATCGGGCAATGTCACCACGGACATGTCGTCAAACGTTAACGAGGACTTATCTCCAAATCACAGCGAGGGTAATGACGTATGCAGTGCGGCTAGTTAATGCCGACGTGAGAAGCCCTTCTGATCCCGGTTGCATTCAGAACTTACCGTATCCCTCGCTCCCGACTACCGAAATATTAATACCTGTGAATTTAAAGTCTCCTTAATGGGCCAGACCGCTATTGTGACCATGCGGCTCGCCTTAGTTCAAATTGGATAGGTTCTAGGCAAGCCGCTACAGGAGCGAGCAAATGCCAAGCGTAGAATTGTCTGCGGCCAAAAGTATTCCGATAGCAAATTTGAAGTCTACCCGCGAGCAGTGTTCTCAACTGTCCCGTCCGTCCGTCCTAGGGCAGGACGGAAACGGCGCCGTCATTTTGGAGGAGGACGGTGACGAACGGTTAGGACGGCCGATGACGGAGTTTTCACCGTCCCCGGCCGTCAACTACCGACATCCACGGATGTTGATTTCTCAGTGTACATAAAACATAATCTCATCA
>Ga0307515_10020819_pt1 | contig 11665 bp, 5 predicted proteins | sample 17_EM_MG_FD_194513 | JGI IMG/M metagenome (GOLD analysis project Ga0307515, IMG submission 194513) | Populus trichocarpa ectomycorrhiza microbial communities from riparian zone in the Pacific Northwest, United States - 17_EM | ecosystem: Host-associated > Plants > Roots > Unclassified | place... | reverse complement strand
GATGGAGTCTTCAAATGATTTTTATTATTAAATTCACCAGCCATCTTCTAAAAAAAAACAAAGAAAATCAACAAATTATTGTCAAGTTTTCGGCGTGATGCATTCATGGTAAATTATTTTACATTGAAATGATCTAAATTTATAAAAAAAATAACAATTAAAAACAGTGAAAAAAACAAATAAAATAAATTTTATTCAAAAACATTTTTAAAACAAAAAAAAACTTCATAACCCTTCTGACAGCAGCAATTTTGCAAGGAGACTCAGACTATCATCTATTAAACTTAAAAAATGGGTTAAATTAATACTGTCATAAAACTCTTGATGTGAGTTCGGGTCTGCAATAGTTTCACGACGCCAAGATTGTCGTTCAATTCGTATGTGAATACAAAACATTGTACGTACTACTGGAAAGAAAAGGTATAAACATGTATTAACCATTGAAAACCTAATAAAATGATTGTAAGATGGTAAAGGTGTTAACATCCGGGCCCTGCTGTCCACCAGAAGATTTTGCGAACAATTTGTTTTTTACAGCCACATTTGGATCCCAAGTTGATTACAATATGGTAAAACTCACGTCTATGAGACCCCGTCGTCATTCTTCGTTTTTTCTTTTAATGTAAAGATACCATGCATTTTGGATCATGTTATAAGAGTTGGTTTTTCTAGTTGTTGTATAATCGAGGAAATTTTGGATTATTAAAACTTAAACTTGATTTTTGATCAATTCATCATTATATGTGTTTTATGTTTTGCGTTGTTACACCGTGTTTCTAAAAATTTTATATTTAAAATGATTTTTTTTAATATTTTCAGATCGTTTTGATGTGCTGATGTTAAAAATAATTTTTTAAAAATTAAATTTTTTTATTTTTTTATATACTTTTAAGCGACTACCACCACTACCACAATCTCAAAATTAAAATTAAAAATATCACTAATTTGCCTCTTGGCACAAACTAAATGTAAAAAAAAAATCATATTAAAATTTTACCTGGTTTTACATTGTCCAGCGAGTCAACTTGAAATTCAATTAAAATTCAGATTAATATTTTTAAAGTGAATAATCAGTAACAAATTAACCTATCTAAATCATTACTCAAAAAATCTTATACAAATCGAGTTTAATAATTTTTATATTTTATATTTTATATAGAGGTTGTGTAGTCCAACAACCTGCCAGTAACTAAAATTATGCCTTTAACTGTTATAACCAAAGAATATAACGTTCATCAACCTTTATTATGAAATATTGAATTAGAAGTAAATCTTTTAATGCCAACGGTTTAAAAAGGGAAAAAAAGCACCCGTAATGACTCGTACTTTTCTAGTGTGAGAATATACTAGATTAAAAATTGAATTAAAAAAAAATACATGGTATAATCATTTTCCTAAACCTAGTATATTCTTAATCATTCATGTGTGCTATAATGTTCATATCAACGACATTCTTGGTCCCGTGCTCTCAAAATACATGGCCGAATACTACGTACATTGGGATTTTCCGAGGAAAACATAAAAATATTAAACCACTTCTTAAATGTTTTTCTTCTTATATTCGAAAACAATACAAAATTGATTTACACTGTTTTTTTTCCCTCGTCATTTTGTCATACCTTTTTTTACTATTGTCAGTATTTTTTATTTTAGGGTTTAAGACGTTTTGTGGAATTTCAATTACAATGACCAAACTCACTTGACTCGGAAAAAAAAAGGAGAAGTAACAAAGCAAAATTCGAATTATGTTTTTCATCCTTTATATATGTTTGAAATTCTTTTAAAATACTAGTGTTTGGTCGCCATGGTCACAGCACGAGACAGAAAGGAAGTTTAAAAACTCTAATTTAATATATTTTCTAGTAAAAAATAATTTAAAAAAATATATAAAAATAGAAATAAAAATAATCACTAGCAGACCCATTCCACAGAGTCACAAACCATTCAGAAATAATCAACAACCATGAGATTCAATCTATCTTAACGTTATATTGATATTTTATTGATCACAATAATTCTTTAAATTCTAAGCAGGTTTAATATTTATATCTGGTTCAATGAATAAAAAAAAAAAAAAAAAACTTTCCTACAATAATTTTTGAATGAATTTATATTAGAAGGAAATGCTCTTTATTTTCAATATCTCAGTTTCTTTTTTTATCGAGAAAATAAAAACGGCATCTAAAATACCAGTCAAGTGCATCTCTAAACTTAAAAAAAGAAATGTCAATATAATCAAAACAGCCCCGTCGTATATGGTACATTCCAGCGAAGAAAGACACAGGGAGGGAGTGTCTTGCGGTGCCAAAATCTTGCTATGTCTATTATTAGATAACACGAAGTCAAGTAAAACAATCTTCCAGATTCATGTTTAAAAGTAAAACACAATTACCATCTTGTACGGCCATCCAATCACACTCACAGTCGATACGATGGTAAATTTTGGAAATAGCACGAGTTTACTGTGGAGCTCTTTTTTACTTTCTTCCCACACATTTTACCATCCTTCCAGATGCATGGACCGTGGTCAACGATGTTTGACCGAGAAAACGACAACACTAGGGATAATATTGTAATTAACTCACAACCCTGCACAAACTCTCTGTTTAATTAAGTAAAATAATTAATCATTATTTATTCAAACCAAATCGGTTTCTGTCGTTATTGTTGTTGTTGCTGCTGCTCCCTCCTTTGCTTCTGGTTCGCTTCCTTCCCTCTTTTTATATATATACTCTCATTTGGCCTCTCATCCCTCTCTTTATCTCTCAAAACCACAGAGACAAGAAAACTGAAGAGAAATGAGAACACGGAGAGGGCTTTCTTATCCTAGAGGAGCAGCAGTAAACGCTTGTGATACAGCAGCAGGGAAGAGGACGGCAACAACAAGTTATAAGAGAGAAAGACCTGATTTCGCCGCCGGAGATTACCTGGTTTGCCGGAAAAAGAATCGATTAATCTCAACTCAAAAAACCGGAGAGACCGACTTGTTTGATTCTTTACCCGATGATCTTGTCATTTCTATCCTCTGCAAACTTAGCTCTTCTGCTTCTTGCCCCTCCGATTTCATCAACGTTTTACTTACGTGCGTCTCTTGTCTTCTCTCTTCTCTATCTTTTTTCTTTTCCTATTTTTGGATATTTGTAATTGTTGGCTGATACACTTGAGATTTGACCGGAAACAATTACGGTATTGTTATTGATTTTCGTGGGAGCGAAGAAAGGCGTTATCGCTAAATCATGTCGGTTAATTTTAAACTGCAGGTGCAAGAGACTAAATGGGTTGGGCCTTCATTCTCTAGTACTATCCAAAGCTTCGCCGAAAACATTTGCAGTCAAAGCCAAAAATTGGTCTGATTCTGCTCACCGTTTCCTCAAACTCTTCGCCGACGCTGGAAATGTTGAAGCTTGTTACACTCTTGGCATGGTAACTAATTACAAATAAATTGCTGACAATACGAGTCTCAAAACGCAGATGCATCCATTATTTATTATTTTAAAAGACATTAAATGAAGTTTTTGCTTGCCAGATTCGGTTTTACTGTTTACAAAACCGAGGGAGTGGAGCTTCTCTGATGGCCAAGGCAGCGATTAGCTCATACGCGCCTGCACTTTATTCCCTTGCTGTTATACAATTCAATGGAAGCGGTGGCTCTAAAAGCGACAAAGACCTTCGTGCCGGCGTTGCGCTGTGTGCACGCGCTGCCTTTCTTGGCCACATCGACGCCCTACGCGAGCTAGGACACTGCCTGCAAGACGGTTATGGTGTCCGGCAAAACGTAACAGAAGGACGGCGTTTCCTCGTCCAAGCAAACGCGCGTGAACTTGCGGCTGTTTTATCGAAACATAATTCTGGGTTCCCAACACGCACTTGGTTCTCGTGGAACCCACACGCGCATCCTAACCATCGACACCCTACTGGGAATGGACCTAGCGGGTGCCCTTTATTGAGTGACTTTGGGTGTAATGTTCCAGCTCCTGAGAGTCATCCGGCCAGTCGTTTTATGACGGAATGGTTTGCTATTCGGGGCGGGTCTTCGGGTTCTGGTCTCCGCTTGTGCTCTCATACTGGTTGTGGGCGTTCCGAGACGAGAAAGCATGAGTTTAGACGGTGTTCTGTTTGTGGAGCTGTTAATTATTGTTCACGCGCCTGTCAAGCACTTGACTGGAAGCTCAGGCATAAAGAGGGGTGCGCCCCTGTTGAGCGGTGGGTCGATGAGGATGGTGAGGGTGGTGCAGACGGGGATGACGGTGGCGTGGATGGTGACGACGACGATGTCATGATTGAGAGCTAAAATTAAATCTAAAAATGGTTAACAGTGGAATGGTTAGAGACTGACGGAAACGGCGGAAACTGTGCGTTTTAGCGGCCACAAAGAAAAGGAGGATAATGATTAATGAGAGGGTGCTTTAATCCTTACTCTGTTTTAATTTTTAAGGTTAACCTAACTTTGGTTACTGTGGTCGTTTGATAGCGCACAAGAATTTTGTTTCCTCTTTGGTTTCTTGTGTATAGAGAGGGTATATCGGAGAAATCGAGGGCTACTTTTTCTTCTTTTTTTTTTTCTTTTTTCTTTTTTGTACCAAGGAGGTCTTTTTTCCTTTATTTCTCTGCTACCCCCGCGCCCCTTTTTTTTGTACTATACTATAAATTTGGCGTCAGTAATTTAAAAATTCAAAATCCCTAAAGCTTTACCAGTCTTGATAATTGATGCCTAAACTTTAGCAATTGTTAAGAAGAATATCTAATTATCTGTACAAATTTCACTCCATAGTTGGATATATTTGTTTTAAAAAATAAAAATAAAAAGAGAAAACATTTTAATATATTTCAAAAAAAAATAGCTTTAAAAAGCATTATGTGAAAATAAAGAAAGATGACGTGTTACCCAGGTACATGTGTTTTGATGTTGCGCTTTGTCCACAATATTATCCTCTGCTAAAATAGGCAACTCAGAAATAATTCCCGCAACCTGAAAAAGCTGGCCAGTGTCAAGAACCGTACGAGAAACATGTAGGGGTATGAGGTAGACATCTTTTTCCTTCTTGAAAGATCGATGAGAACAAAATTAGGTTACAGGGATGGGATGAGTAACCACTCTGCCATATGTTTGTTTTAAGTCTTTGTGCCTGAGAGTTAGGTATTCTCAAATAGCTTAAAATGTTAGAGAGAGTGAAATTTAAACTTCAGAATAACCATAGACGGGGGATCGAGTATTTTGTTATAACTGAGAGCATCAGCAGCAAGTTGTGTGTGAGGTGGATCGGATAATGGGCAAGCCAACAGCATAGAGAAGGATTGGAGGTGATTGATTATTGCATTTTCTTTTTCTACTAATACTTTTATTTTTTTCTAGTTTTTTTTGGTGGTCGAAAAGGTTAAGCAACATCGAGACATTGACCAAGAAAGAATTATTTAAAAAAAAAAAAAAAAGGATAGAAAAGGAGAGGATTTGGAGTGGTGGGAGGGTACGCATTTTGCAAGTGGAGGAAGTGGTTTGTATCCAAAGCGTTATATGCTCTAGTCACATACAAGAAAGAGAAATATAACAAATATATTCAAAGAGAGAGGGCATCTCGTCGTGGGGGAGCACTCTTTCTTTTGCTTTTTAATCACCCATTAACTGGATACTTGTTCAAGTGTGGTCCAGGCCCAGCCCATTTAATGCCATTAGGTGGGATCTCCAGCTGTGGCCGAAAGCTATTTCCTATTCATAAGCAGGTGCTGCGGTGCGATGAGACAGATCCTGAGCGCAAGCAGTGAACATTTCATAGTGCGTTGACTCTCTCTCTATATATATATATATATTGTGCAGTGTATAATCTACTAGTTAATGTACTGCACAAGGTGGTAGAGTGGGGCTGGTGGCTGATCCAAACTCCGTACTGACCAGTAATGGGAGATGGGAGGATTTAATTTTGGGATGCTTTTAATACATTGATCTCACAAATATAAATTTCAAGTCACCTAACCTCGTTTGCATTAGGTGAGGCTAAGCGGTCAAAACCAAATGCCGCCTCTGTGTGAATTAGCCTTTCTGCAGTTGTGATGCGATGGGATTTTCCCGAGCCTATGTGCTTTCTTGAATCCTCTGGCATCTCACCATCACAGCTCCCAAGCCTTTTCTTGAATCCTCTGGCATTTCACCATCACAGCTCCCAAGCCCACCTGCAATTGCCTTGCGCACCAGTAAATGGATGCCATTTTCTTTATATATATATATAAATACTTTATTTTTCTACTTCTAATTATAGCAGATGTATCGCTTGCATATGCACCACCTAATATCCTTGAGTTTTTGAGTCTTTTTGTTGTGAGATAAGAGTGGGGTATCAGAACCTCTCTCTTCACCTGTATTTGACTAAATTCTTATTATGAGGGGAATTCAATAATGTTTTGACTTTTGAAATTATAATACATGCTAATATCTTCTCTCTTTTTTTGTTATAAACTTTAATTACGAGAGTTTCCTCGTCTGAGGATTCGAATCATTACAGAAAATATGAAGTATATGTTCTTATCATTCTCAAAAAAAGAAAAAGTCGTTTTCGTCAGGTCGAGAGGAACATACAAGTTTTTATGTCCTTTTAACATGTCTGCTCATATGAAAGTTTATTGGTTTGATGTATGAAATAAAACGAAACCATCCCTTTACCACACAACGAAATTAATTAATTTGTGATGTCCAAATTAATTTTTTAACTTATTTGATACAACTAAAGGAACTGTTCAATGTCAAAGTTTAGGTCCTGACAGTGTGGCAAAGGTGGAAATTTAATCCGAAATGAATGAATACCAACCCGATCTACATAACTATGAATTTTTTGGACTTGATGAATAATAAGCACGGTATAGATATTGTCAAACTCGATTCGAAACCCGACCAAACCTATCCTGAAATATATATTAATATGATATGAATATATTTGTATAATATTTAGTTTGTTAATACAATATAATACACACACACCTTAATATTGACATAAAACACACATATATAAATAATATTTATCATTTAATACACACACTTGTGTTTATAGCAACTATTTTATTTTTTTATTGATTAATAAATAATAGTATATAATAGATAATCATTGAATACTTGAAACTCGATGGATGGATAGGTTATGAATATTTAAATTTTTTATTTCATGAATAATAGATAGGGTATGAATATCAAGATATCCAACCCACAAGTATTCATTATCATCCCCGAGTGTGTTATTAATAAATAATAGGTCATCATTATCACCTTTTCTTTTTGAATTTGGTTAATTTATGGTCGCTGATTTTTTTTAATGGAACAATTTTATTGACCAGGGTTTGTAACTCAAGTCAGGATTTTTTTTCTTATTCAAAACATGTAGTAATGCTTGAACTTTTTTTTTTTTTAATGTAATATAGAAGTCAGCTTGGGCCACGGTAAGAAAATGGGTCACCTATCTAATTTAACTATTACCCGTTTTCAATTATGTGAAATTTTCATTTTCAAGTCCAGGCCTAGGTGAGAAGTTAAATCGTGCTTAAAAGCCCAAAGGCAAATCCATTTTAAACTATAAAAACCTAAAACGTTGGGCTTTTCAGGATTTCAACTCACGATAAGTCAAGTTGGGCTCCAGATAGTTCTATTTGGTCTCATGAAGATATGAGACTGCATCTTCCAGCGGGTGGGTGCATCATTCAACATGAAGCTCCGCTCAGCTATGCAATACACAGGTCTTCTTGATCTAACCCTTATGGCCTCTGGGACTCCATCCCAGGCCTTGGTGTGTAATTTAATCACTGATGTAATGCAATGGAATTGAATTATTTATTAATTTCTTTTGTTTGGGTTCTTAAAATTAAACCTGCTAAATTCAAATTCAAATTCAAATTTGTTACTCGTATTACTAAACTTTTTAAAATAACTAATATATATACACTCGGAATTGCTTTAGGGACTGGGTTTGATCTCAACGTTATATTTTCAGGCCCGTTATAAAAGAATCTCCTTAATGTTTCCCGGAGCAGTTGTGGGAGCCGAAAGGCACTGCGCAATTCATTTCATGGGCGTCGTGGTGATCTCTTTCTTTAATCAAGGTCTCGGTTACAATGGCAGTAATGAAGCTTGCAAAGAAACATGAATACCTAACAACAATGTCAAGCAATCAGAACATCATGGCCTATCCCACGCGGAAAACCCCTTTTAACAATCAGGCAAATGCCCCATTTCATATATAAGAGAAAAATCAAAGCAATTATAATGGTTATTTGGTTACTCTCAAGGATCGCAAGTACGAAGCCTCTCTGAAGTCTGAGACTTTAAAAAAGAAAAAAGAAAAAAGGATCAGACACGGCAAAAAGCGGATTGCACACGCAAAAGAAGGGAATCCATGATGATGATCATGATGAGCCATGATGCATACACCCACCAAAAATCAAAGAGCCTCCCTTCCCTGGTCGTGGAGATGACTACCCCCCCGCACCCCTTCCTCTTGGTTTTGACAGAACCTCAGGCTATAAATCAAGATCTTCCCCCGATGTAGAAAGTTTTTGTTTTTACATTTAAAAATTGTTTTTATTTTGTTTTAAATTAATTTTTGTATATAATTTTAAATTCTTTTGATATGTATGTGAGCTTAATTGGTTCTGGGATTTTCTATCCCGAGTTTATATGCCAATGAAAATAGTCAAGAGAGACTACTGAAATATCTTAAAAAAAATATTTAAGAAATTTTTAGATAGATTTTTTATTAAAAAAATTAATTAGTTTTTTTATTAAGATAGATGTTTTTTATAAAACATTAATTAGATGTGGTTTAATTAAATCGATCAAATTGTTAAAACTCTTGTGAGGTCAATTGAACTTGACCGGGTAAATATTTTACCTAATTTATTTATAAATTTAGTTCGAACCAAGATTTGAATAATTAGTTTTTTAAATCAATTTATCGAGGTACGTTTAATGACTAGGCTTCCTTGTTTCATCGTTACTTTCTCTTTTACCAAATCACCTTCCTCTGTCCTCCTAGTCACACTCCACACCATTCTTCTCTTTCTATTTTATTTTTCGAGATAATTAATTAAAATCATGGAATAATCCTTTTCATCCTTAATTTTCATCCGATCTTGAACTTTCAAGAACGATGTCATATATATATATATATATATGACAAAGGATTTAAACACAGTTTACTATTGATTGCCGCAATAAAATTGTATTTTTATCCCCTAGTTTAAAAAAAAAAGAAGCCTTGAAGATAAGGTGATTTGATTTTTTTCACTTACTCATTAAATCGTTACAAGATTGTTAAGGATATTTGTTTTTTTTTTTTCAATTTTTTGTTACAAAAAAATCACACCTTCACCCTCAAAGTCAACAAAATTTAGAATTGTTAACTAAAAGTTTTTTTTTACTTTTTATAGGCTTTTAAACAGTAATAATATTTCCTTATCCATGTGATAAAAAAAAATATTGGATTGTTGGCAAATGATTTTTTTGGTTTTTCCCTTTTTTGTATAAAATTAAAATATATTATTTACCTTAGAAAAGCCTAAAAAAATAAGGTTTGCTTTCAGATGTGCTTTTATACTTCCACACGAGTTTTATTTTATGTAATTATCAGAGTCATGGGGGGTGTTTTGGTATTTTTCATGTTGACTTTTTTTATTTTTTATTCAAAAAAGTTGTTGTTACGTGCTTATTACGCGCTGATAAATGGGTGACATCCACGCTATTTGGATGGCGCGTACGACATAACCCAGTGCCCAAACATGACTTTTTATCGTGTCTTTTGAAACTCTACCGTGTTCTCTTTTGAAACTAACTAGTTGGATTGTCGTTGGTTGTTGTTTTTTCTTTCCTTCTTTTCTCTCTCTTGTCATATATAGTGTACCATTGTCTTTCAAGAACGATGCACTAAACATAGTTTACCATCGATTGCTATAATAAAATTGTTTTTTTATCCCCTGGTGGAAAAAAAGCCTTGAAGATGGGGTACTCTGATCTTTTTCACTGACTCATTAAATCGTTACAAGATTGCCAAGGATATGTTGGTTTTTTGAAAAAAAATTGGTACAATAAAATCACATCTTTACCATCAAGGTCAACAAAACTTAGAGTTGTTGACGAATGGTTTTTTTACTTTTCATAGGCTTTTAAACAGTAATAATATTTCCTTACCCTTATGATAAAAAAATAATATTGGGTTATTGGCCATGGATTTTTTTGTTTTTCCCTTTTTTTATATAAAATTAAAATACATTATTGACATTAGAAAAGACTAAAAAAATAAGGTTTGCTTTCAGAGGTACTTTTATACTTCCACATGGGTTTTATTTTTTGTTAGTCTAAGGGTTATGAGAGTGTTTTAGTATTTTTCATGTTAACTTTTTTTTAATTTTTTATTCAAGAAAGTTGTTGTTGCATGCTTATTAGGCGTCGATTAGTGGTGACGTCCACGCTATTCGAATGGCGCGTGCAACATAACCCAGTGCCTAAACATTACTTTTTATTGTGTCTTTTGAAGCTCCACTGTGTCCTCTTTCTCATGGTATGATGTGCGACGATGTATGATGGTTGAATTATCGTTGATGGTTGTTTTTTCTTTCATTCTTTTCTCTCTCCCGTGATATAAAGTGCACCATTGTCTTCTTTGTTTTTGTTTTTTCAATTTTAATCTTTATTATTTTGATCTCTTATTTCATTCTTGTTCCTTTATAAAAGTCTTGTTTATTTTTAATTTAGTCATTTAATTATAATTTCTCGTATATTTTATGTTCATCTAAGTTCTTATTTTTTATTTATTTCCTTGGTATTTTTTTACAAAAGTTTTATTTGCTTTCAATTTCATCATTCAATCAAAGTTCTTTTGTTTTTGCCTTTTCAATACCAATCCTTGTTATTTTGTTCTTATTAATTTTATAAAAGTTTTGTTTGTTTTTAATTTAGTACATCAATTAAAATTTCTCATATATATATTTTTTATTTTGGTCTTTATTCTTTTGAATTTTAATTTATTTTCTTGACCCTTTTGTTAGAATTTAATTGGCTTTCAATTTTATCAATCAATCAAAGTTTATGTTGTTTTATTTTTTTCAATTTGACTCTCATTCTTTTGATTTGTTTTTTCTTTCTATCAAGGCTATTTTTCAATTTAATTTAAGCCTCCAATTAGAAATTTTTGTTTGCCCTCTAATTTCCTTTTATTTCCACCCTAATTATTTTAATTATAATTTTTTCTAAGATCATTTTGTGTAATTGATTTTTTTTCATGATTTTATCTTTCGATATTTGATTTATTAGAGATTCAACTTTATATTTTTTCTATTTGTAGCACTTCCAATTTAATGACACGGTTCACGAGTTTGAAAAATCAATGTCGTTCAACATCTTCTTCTTTTTTCTCATTTTCTTTTACAATCTTATTGTTTTGCATTAGTTTTTTTTAAAATACTGGTTTTGTGATTATGTTTGATTTCTTTTTTATGAGTTTATCTTAATTTCACAACCTTTTTCTTTTTTCTCACGAGTTTTGCATGCTTTTTTTAGATAAAAGTTTTTTTTAAAAAAATGTTTTGTTTATATTTGAGTTTTGAAGATATTATTTTAATTCATCTATATTTTTTTGTTTTATACAAATAAACTTTATTTTTTAAAATAAAAATATTTATTTTTAAATCATATTTC
>Ga0307515_10020818_pt1 | contig 11665 bp, 3 predicted proteins | sample 17_EM_MG_FD_194513 | JGI IMG/M metagenome (GOLD analysis project Ga0307515, IMG submission 194513) | Populus trichocarpa ectomycorrhiza microbial communities from riparian zone in the Pacific Northwest, United States - 17_EM | ecosystem: Host-associated > Plants > Roots > Unclassified | place... | reverse complement strand
CCCAAGTTGAGTTTCAAAACTATAATAATAGTCATTTTTATCTTTATGTTGACTTTGGTCAATACTCAACCCTACTTGTAACTCGAGTCTGGCTCGGGTCGATCCTCTAGTTAGATTTTAAAAATTTAATAATAATCATTTTTTTCTTATGTTGATCTAAGTCAATGGTCAACTCAACCCATGACCCGAGCCTAGTCCCGGGTCGACCCCTAAATAGAGTTTTAAAACTATAATAATAATAATAATAATTCTTATCCTTATATTGACACGGGTCATGGTCAACCCAACCCGTGACCCGAGTTTGGCCCCACGTCGACCCTCGACTCGGGTTTTTAAAACTTTGATAATAATCAATTTTATCCTTACGTTAACCCGGGTCAATGGTCTTCGCCCGCAACTCGGGCCCGGCTCCAGCTCGACCCCTAATTTGAGTTTTAAAGCTATAATAATAATCATTTTTTACCTTTATGTTTACCCGGGTTAATGGTCAACCTGTGACCCGAATCTGGCCCTAGTTCGTTCCCCGAGTCGGGTTTTAAAACTATGATAATAACTTTTTTTATCCTTACGTTGACCTAAGTCAATGGTCAATACAGCCCGTGACCCGGTCTTACCCTGGGTTGGCCTCTAGTCGAGTTTTAAAACTATAATAACAACCTTTATTTTATTTTTATGTTGAGCATGATTAGCTAGATTAACCTTATATAGAGAATTTAACAAGTTTATTCTATCTCTTTCAATGAAACAAAAATTTCTCTACTAAAATAGCTTTAAACAGAATAAAAATTTGTTTTTATATTATCTAAAAAAATACCAAACAACTTCATAATAAAATTATCATATTAGTAAATCATTATCCAGCTTACCGATCACTGCATCAAGGACTTATGCTTTGTTTTCTTCCCATGGGTCGTAAAATTTATCTGTTGGTTATTGGAAGTGTAATTAACAATTGCTCACTTCACCTTCGTTTACTCGCGCTAACAGCTGAGGCTATTCTTATTTACTCCAATGGTAAAAGGTCAATTTCTGAATTAAGAATATAAAATTCAGCCACCGAATTAAGGTGGCTATTGCTGCGTTAATTTTTTTTTTTTTTTTTTTTGAATTGCTGATAGTCGTTGTTCTGAGAGAAGAAGGTCCTCCAATTTGGGAAAGGGAAGCAGTAGCTTTATTTATTTATTTATTTAGAAAATATTGTTGTTATCTTCTTACTCTTCTTGAAAAAAGTCATTTCACCTGGCCGACAAATCAATTTATAACCTTGTCAACTCAACAAAATTTAAAAAAAAATAAAAAATATTTAATTTTTATTTTTATTAAAAAAATTCTTGAAACATATAATTTTAAATTGATGGAAACAACTTGCTTAACTTGTTACCCAAATAGTTTTAGGATGAGTCATAAACTGTACCAGTTTAATAACTTTGAAGAATACACCACCTCTTTCTGGCAGTACACACACATATACTCGGCCTTTTCTTAGAAACAATTATGTTATTCAATACTTGCCACATAAATACAGATGAAATATGGAATCCATTCATTGAGAAGATATGGAGAAGTGGTGAACATGAGAGTTACTAGAGTGAAAATTAATAGTTGATTTGAAACCAAATTAATTCATAATAAAATATATTGAACCCAGTTGGATTTTAAGTGATTCAAATCTAATGTGATAGAATTCATTTATTCTTCTCTAATTTAATTAAACTAATATAAAAATAAAACATTATTATAATTTTATTTTTTTATCTACACAACAAGGGTAACTTCAGCCTAGTGTTTTCATGTATATCTTCGATCCACCTCTTGTCTTTTTTCTGTACCGTGTTGTGTAAGAATGGGTGTACGGTTTGGTCAGAATCTGTGGTGATGATCATCAGGTTCTAAAAAGACAAAGTTACTGTGGAAAGTATTGATGCGAGCCAATAATATTAGACCGGAAGGCCTTTTGGACATACGAGGACTTGTAATGTTAATCTTGCCAAAATCTGACCAAAGATGTTGGATCTCTGAATGTTTTGAAAATTTTAATTAATTTCAGAAAATAAGTATTGAAATTGGTGTGTTCAAAATCAATTCTGGCCCATCCTTAGACATTCCGAACACCTAGGGAAGCCATTATTCAACAAAATGAGCACGTGTATTTCATTATATATATGCTCATTTCCATGGAAAACACCTCTTGAAAAACAAATATGACTTTTATATTATATAAACTATTAGTATCCTCGTTTTAAAACTATAATAATAATATTTTTATTTTTATAGTGATTTAGGTCAATAGTTTATTTGACTTGTGACCTAGGCCTTGCACGGGATCAGCTCTTGAATCAGGTTCTAAGATTAGGATAATAATTGTTTTTATCATTATGTTGACTTGAATTAATGGTCAGCCTGACTTATGACCCGAACTTCTTCTTAGGTCGACCTCCAAGTTGAGTTTCAAAACTATAATATTAATCATTTTTATCTTTATATTGACTTGAGTCAATGATCAACCCTACTTGTAACTCGAACCTGGCCCCGGGTCGATCCTCTAGTTGGATTTAAAAAATATGATAATAACTAAAAACAATTTCTTATGTTGACCCGAGTCATTGGTCAACCCGACCCATGACCCAAGCCTAACCCCGGGTTGACCCCCCAATCAGGTTTTAAAACTATAATAATAATCGCTTTTATCTTTATATTGACTCAGGTCAATGGTCAACCTGACCCGTAACCCGGGTCTGGCCCCACATCGACCCTCAACTCGGGTTTTTTAAATATGATAATAATTAATTTTATCCTTACATTAACCCGGGTCAATGGTCAACACGGCCCGTGACCCGGGTCTTACATCGAGTCGACCTCTAGTCGAGTTTTAAAATTATAATAATAATTTTTTTATCTTTACGTTGAGCCGAATTAGTTAAATTAATATTTATGCCGAGAATTTGATAAGCTTATTCTATCTCTTTCAATAAAAAAAATATTTCTCTACTTAAACAGTTTGGAACAAAATAAAAATTAATTTTTATATTATTAAAGACATATCTAGCACATCATTATCCAGCTTACCGATCACTACCTCAAGGACTTATGCTTTGTTTTCTTCCCATGGATCATAAAATTTATCTGTTGGTTATTGGAAGTGTAATTAACAATTGTTCACTTCACCTTCGTTTACTCGCGCTAACAGCTGAGGCTATTCTTATTTACTCCAATGGTAAAAGGTCAATTTCTGAATTATGAATATAAAATTCAGCCACCGAATTAAGGTGGCTATTGCGGCGGTAATTTTTTTTTTTTTGGATTGGTGATAGTCGTTGTTCTGAGAGAAGAAGGTCCTTCAATTTGGGAAAGGGCAGCAGTATTTTTTTTTTTTTTTTTTTAGAAAATATTGTTGTTTCTTTCTTACTCTTCTTGAAAAAAGTCATTTCACCCATGGGATGGCCGGGGCTCAGCTTTCACATCCTTTTTTAATAAATCGTTGGACCTCATCACCTAGTGACTGTATAAAAAATGTAAATGGTCTCTGTATAAATTCATTGCTTTTAGAAACAAAAAAAAAAAAACTAATAGCATCATCTGACTAGGCATATCATGGATATTAAACCCCGCTTTATAGATTAACCCGAAAACTTGTTAATTTGAAATTTAGTTATAGTTAAGTTTTATGGTGAAATTTACTTTATCAAATCTAATTAACCCGATAAATCAATCTATAACCTTGTCAATTCGATAAAATTATAAAAAAATCAAAACAATATAATTTTAATTTTTATTAAAAACAATTCTTCAAACAATACAATTTTAAATTAAGCCGCAATCACTTGCTTAACTCGTTACTCGAGTTTTAGAATTTATCATATTCCTACCGGTTTAATAACTTTGAAGAATACACAACCACTTTCTGGCAGTACACGCACATATACTCAGCCTTTTTCTTATAAACAATTATGTTATTCAATACTTGCCACATAAATACAGATGAAATATAGAATCCTAATGTTTTGAGAATCAGTACAATTCTCATAACAATTTAGGTAATTGAATATATATGAACAGCATGGTAAGAGAGAATTTACAGGGTAATTCAGTTCCTTATGCCTAGCACTAGCTAGCTACATGTTGGCTTTCTACTATACATCATAGTTATATTGGAGAAACATCGCTGGAGTCATGGGATATTGCTGTAATAGGAGCATACCCAAAAACAACACCAAATATCTTGATTTGTCTTTCAGCCCGAACCTTGTAAGCATGTGCTGTGGCGGCTTCGTTTGTCTCCTTGTAGAACTCGATCATGTCACCAGCTTTAAGGCCCTTGCTGTCAACAAATGCGAGCCAATCCTTTGAAAGAACTGGTTTTGGGTGCCTTCGTTTGCGAATGGAGCATTTGAAGGTCCAAACCTCACCTCTTTCATCTGCAGCTTGAAAATATACAGCATGAGCACCATCAAAGGATGGAAGAGAGCTGAGAGACCTGGTTGGCACTGCGAGTCTCTTTCGGACATCTGTCTTGCTAAGTTTCTTTGAGAACTTTGCCATCAATCTGTCAATAAGCGAAGTGAGTCTTTGAGGGTGGATTCTAATTTTGGGCTCAGTACTGGTAATTTATTTATATGTCTTGCAAATGGCACAGTGTAGCCTCAACTTGCTCATCGTGCGATTGTACTAGGGAAAGCGACAGGAACCGTGCGAGTTTTCGTATGTGGAATGGCATTTGAATAGCGTTTGAAAACCGTGTTTTTTTAAATTTTAAAAAATTATTTTTATTTTTATATAAAAATAAAAAAAAATTATATTTTTGAATTGTTTTAATATCAAAAATAATTTTTTAAAAATAAAAAAAATTATTTTAATATATTTTTAAATAAAAATTATTTTAAAACGTTACTATTATCACAATCTCAGATATACACGAAAAGGCAGAGGTAGTAAAAGGAGAAAATTAAAATCAAATTGTGCGATTAGTTCTTGAAGGGGACCAGAAGAGAATCGGAAGAGAAAAAAGTAAAAAATAAAAAGGACATCGCCTCGTCCGATTACCATTTTTATATTGCATTCCATGTTGCGTTGTTCATGCATCTGAATTCAACTAGTTGTATGCTTGGCGTCTGTATGTTTTAGAGTCTATTTTATACTGTGAATAGAAGTTATTTTTGAAAAGATTTTTTATTTAAAAACATATAATAACAAATTAATTTCAGCCTATCCAAACGATTTGATAATAAAAAAATAATTATAAAATTTTTAATTTTTTAGAAAATACTTTTAAAAAAAAAAAAAAAAAAGTAGGATAAAAAACTTCTTTAACTTCAACTCTAGGATGTGTGGTTACTTAGAATCCATTCATTGAGAAGATATGGAGAAGTGTTGAACCTGAGAGTTACTAGAGTGAAAATTAATAGTTGATTTGAAACCAAATTAATTCATAATAAAATATAATGAACCCAGTTGGATTTTAAGTGATTCAAATCTAATGCGATAGAATTCATTTATTATTCTCTAATTTAATTAAACTAATATAAAAATAAAACATTATTATAATTTTACTCATTTATCTAAACAACAAGGGTAACTTCAGCCTAGTGTTTTCATGTATATCTTCCATCCAACTCTTGTCTTTTTTCTATAGCGTGAATAATTTGTTGTCTAATAATGGGTGTACGGTTTGGTCAGAAGCTGTGGTGATGATCATCAGGTTCTAAAAAGACAAAGTTACCGTGGAAAATATTGATGCGAGCCAATAATATTGGACTGGTTGGCCTTCTGGACATTCGAGGACTTATTGTAATGTTTATCTTCCCAAAATCGAACCCAAAGAGGTTGGATCTCGGAATGTTTTAAAATTTTAATTAATTTCAGAAACTATGTATTGAAATTGGTGTGTTCAAAATCAATTCTGGCCAATCCTTAGACATTCCGAACACCAAGTGAAGGCATTATTCAACAAAATGAGCACGTGTATTTCATTATATATATGCTCATAACCATGGATCATGATGGACCCTAGCCGATATGATGAATTTGATGATGTATGTTTATGCTCATGGAAAACACCTCTTCAAAAAAAATATGACTTTTATATTATATAAGCTATTAAGATCCTCATCTTTTAATTGATATGAGATAGTAACGTCTTAATTATTCATGGAGATAATAAAAATCATATGATTGATGTCAACCCATGAATCTGTGACTATTGATGTTTTTATAATAATGTTTTAATCTGATTTTTTTTCTTAACTCTCTAACAATTAGCCAATAACCTGTAGTAGGTTTTTTAGAATTATGAGTGAAAGTCAATTAAAAAAGAATATTGAGGTCTCAAGTACACATTTACCATTTACCATTTACCATTTACCGAAGGGGATATTCCATAGAACAAGAAACAAAAGAGAGAAATACTCCACCTCTTGAAGAACAGAAGATTGAAATTCATCCTCGGAACTAATTTCAGGCAAGTCGGTCCTTCTCGATCCTCAGAAATACTCCACCTGTACTTGGAATTCAACGTTAGCTGGCTGTTGGGACAAGAAAATTTCCAAGGAGCAGTTGCAAGCTCACATCATGACGATGCTCTTTTGAGTGTCCTACTACACAGAATCTCCACATGATGACAAGGGTCAGGAGCAAGTCACCTCTTGCATGGGTCCTCTGTTCTTACAAGACACGGTCTCAAACAGAATGCAAAACGAACCTTTCTTCTGTTTTTCCTAGAGAAATTCAATCCATCTTATCCAGACTAACCTTTGAAATCAACACTAAAATGCTTTTTAATTGTCCCTTTCTTCGGAGAATGCATCAGCTGAGATGTTTTTTTATTCTCCAGTGGGCTTCCATGGACTTTGAAATAACCCCTCGAGTTTGAATCCTTGTAGCTTAATCTCTTGCTGATCATTATCTTGCAATTGAATCGCTTGGAGAAAAACCAATCGATGTTAATAAAAAAGAAAAAAGAAGTAAACAATAGTAAAGGGACTAAATTGTAAGATTTCAAACATAAAGGGCTAGATTATAACTTCAATAAGAACCCAGGGATTAAAGAATAATCTACTCTATTATTAAGGAGGGTTAAGGAAAAGTGGGTTTGACAATTTCATTTGGTCATACACGTGATCTCTCTTTTTCTCTCACCATCAACCGACCTTCAGCCACGATTTCCGCTCTTCTTCCTGGCAATTTGGTCAGGCAGTGTTTCATCTCTAGATGTTGATGTCTAATAAATACATGGCTAGCTAGTGCACGTCAGTTTGCTGAAACGCACCAGCGAAATTAAAAGCAAGCAACAACTTATAGCTTACTGTTTTTATATTTTGAAAATATTTTATTTTTTATTTTATTTTTTAGTTCTAAATTGATTTTTGTGTTTTAAAATTGTTTTGAATGTCGAAAATAAATTTTTTGAAAAAATTATTATTTTGATATTTTCCAAGCAAAAAACACTTTAAAATATAAATTTTAATCAATATTTTATCGGATTTTACTCGAGTTGATCGGGTTACAAGTCAAACTACATTTTAGACCGGGTCAGGATCAACTTAGAGCTTTCTTGTTTTTATATTTTGAAAATTTTTGAATTTTTTTAAATAATTTTTTTGTGTTTTCAAATTGTTTTGAATGTCAAAAATAAATTTTAAAAAACAAAAAAAATATTATTTTAATATATTTTCAAACAAAAATATTTTTAAAAATAAATTTTTATTAATTTTTATCGAATTGTACTCGAGTTAATCAAGTTACAAGTCAAATTAGATTTTTAAACAAGTTAAAATAAGTTAATTTCCTCCCATATTTTTTTTAACCTGAACCAATTTAAGATATAATAATTAAGTGATGTGTACAGGACTCGTACCTGAGCTATTAAAATTAAGGCCGAGTGAAATTTCCCTGTTATTAATAATCTGTATTTATATAAACTGAAAAGATGAATTTAATCTCCATGTTATATTATTGTAAAGATACCTCTAGTCATTAAAAAAAAAATTACTTTTACCAGATTTGAGGTTAGCCCACAACCCTTGAAAGAAAAAACAAGAGCTGATGTCGCTGGTCAATCGCTCCAGTTTCCGTACTGTCGAACTAGTCGCCTGTGTGAGCACCAAAACGGCAACCGCCATCGCCGCCATTTAACAGCCGAATTTTCCATTTATTATAAATTAAGTACCGGTGACAGCAGCTTGAATGATACTGGCTTTGCTGTCGCAACTCAGACACATCATCCCCGGCTTAGAGGTCAAATTGATCTTAGAGGCCCGGCTTGAATTTTTCTTCTTTTTCTTTTTCTTTTTCTTTTTCTTTATCATAATATATAACAACTCATTGAGAAGTGCAAAGTACATTATTATTACATTACTATTTTCAAAACTCAATAATTATGAAAATTATGACCTACTAATAATATTTTTTTATCACTACCAATCAATCAATCTACAAACGTTAAATTGGATTCCCTTATTTTTTAGATCCAAAACCATATGAACCAGATCAGTGAAAGGAAGATAAATGGAAAGGTTCATCATCGATGATTCTTTCACCACAAACGGTTAAGGGTTTTTTTTTTAAAAAAAAAACGAGAAACAATAGAGAAAGAGACAGAAAATAGCAAAGTTCCAACTCATCAAAGTTGTCTCCAACATATAGCAATTATCCTCATAATATAATATACTTGATCTTCAATTTGCAGATGACATACATTAAAGATTATTGATGAAACGTGGACTAAAGCTTTCTATTCTTATATCCCGTGTATTATAATTTTTTTTAAGTGTTTTTTATTTAAAATATATCAAAATAATATATTTTTTATTATTTTAAAAAAAAATTTATTTTGATATCAGCACATTAAAACGATCCAAAAACACTAAAAAAATTAATTTAAAGTTAAAGAAATTTCAAAAACACGATTGAATCGCAATACTAAACTGGGTTTTAATTCGTTGACTCTTAAAAAATTTATTAAAACAACATCGTTTTAATTTAAAAAAAAAAAAAACCAACCCAGATTAACTCTATCAAAATCATTATATTACCCAAACCTTACACCAGTATCTTGTAGTCGAGTTTTAAAATTACAAGTACAGTTTGTAGTATTTTATGTGCTAAGATGTTGTATGTAATCAACTATTCCATAACCAATTATTTTAAAAGGGTTTTAAATTAAATTGTGTGAGAGTTGTCTTGAAATAATTTTTTTTACTAGGTAGATCCAAAAATTAATTAACACAATATTAAATAATAAAATTAAATAAAAACATCATATTGAATAATAAAATTGAAAATAAAAATCACATAAAAAGGTAAAAAAAACTCAAATATGTTTTTTAAAAAATATCTTATTAAAGAATAAAGTTGGAAAAAAAGATATAAAATTTTTTTTATTATATGATAAAAAAAATTAATTTACTATCAAGTGAATAATAAAATTAAATAAAAATATCATATTAAATAAAAAAATATTTAAAAAAAAAACCCAAATAATTAATAAAAAAATTATAGGCATGCACGTATACCTGAGAGAGGTCTAATCAGCTGGGCACTTTTATTTTACCCGCAAACAACATATTGTTTGTCATCCACGATAACTTTATGTGATTCATATGCATTAACTATTGAGTTATAATATAAAATTGTTAATCAAGTAAATAAAAATATATATTAAATTATTTCATTGTTTATATGAACAATTATTAATAATAACTGTTTTAACGATATTATCATGTGGTGTTCATTAAATCTTTTGGAATCTTATTGTAAAAGAAGTCTTGATAGATATCGATATTGTTTTTATAATTATCATGAATGTTACAATTTTTACCTATTTATAAGGGGGAAAAGAAGGGGACAAGTACAGTGACAGGGACAGGTGCGTAGAGAACGATCATCATCCATGATCTCACATCCATCATGTTTTCACGGCATGGAAAAAAAAAATTAAAAGTTTTTATTTTTATTTTTTGTGAGCAATATTAAACAGAAGCCATTGACTAGCTTGTTTTGCTTGACCTGCTTCCATGGAAGGGCCGTATAATATTGTATTTTGTGAGAGATGAGATATAATTGAACTAGATATACGATGGAAAGATAAAAGTTGTCCAATAGAAATATGTGAGATAGAATAGATTAAAAAAAAAATCTAATATTTTGAGAGTAACTATCCCTTTAAATGCATTTTTATCATTGAAATTGAATCTATGAAAAATTATTTTATTACAAAAACTTAACAAATTATTTATGCTTGATGGTAATTCAAAAAAATCACATAGATTTATAAGTGAGTGTCTAGAAATATAATAGTTTCTTTTTTTGGTGGGTTTCAAAAATATTTTGTTACTTGAAAAAATATTTTTAGTGTTTTTTAATGATTTAAATGTATTGATATAAAACTATTTAAAAAAAATTAATATTATTTTTAAAAAATTATTTTTCTAAAAATATTATACACTACAATACAACATCCACTTAATGCTAATTCACTTAGCTTTGCCGGTGCCACGGGACTATATTGTCACTCTCCAAAATTCATGAGTATAAGGCACCATGAATCTATTCACGAAAGAAAACAAAAATTATAGGTGTGTTTGTTTTTTGAAAAGTAAATTTAAGGAAATTATTTTTAAAATTTTTCTGTGTTTATTTGTCATTAGAAAAATTAGTCAACGGAAAATATTTTTCAGTCAAAAGAAAATTTGGCTTGGTTTCCAAGAAAGTGTTTTTCTTTTATTTTGGGCGGAAAACAATTTCCAGAAGTTGTAAAAAATTTAGAAATATTATATCATTTACTGATTATATCAAATTTGATCCTTAAACTTTTGATTGCTATATATATTTTGTTTTGAATATGTTTTTCAATTTCATCCCTTAAAATTTAATTTTTATATTAACTTTGATCCTCATTTTTATTTTGTTTTTCCCTTATTATTTTTTAATTGAAATTTTTTATCTATCAAATTTGGTTCCCATTCTTTTGATTGTTACTTATTTTATTTGAAATAATTCATGAAATGTTAATTATTATTATTTTAATTTCTTGATCTTTCAATTTTTTTATTTTTTAGATTTGATCTCTATTATTTTGATTATTATTTATTTTATTTGAGATAATTTATGAAATTATATTTTTTTTCACTTTCATTCTCATTCAACTTTTTAATTTGTAAGATTTGTTCCTCATTATTTTAATAAACTTGAAAAAAATAAAACATTAATAAGTTATTTTCTTGTTCATTTTCCATGACATAACTAAATACTGGAAAGTGTTTTCCAACTTATATTTAATTACACTACCAAACATCAGAAAATAAATCACTTTCTCGGAATTCATTTTCCAAAAAGAAACTACTTTTCAACAAACAAACGGGGCCTATATACATTGCACATTCTAGCTCAGTTTGTCAATAAAGGGACTAAATTGTAAGATCTCAAACAAAAAGGGCCTATATATATGTGTGTGTGTTTAGTATTGTAGTAACTGTTGTGGTTGTGGTTTGAAAAAAGTTGTTTTATAAAAAGTGCTTTTAGTTGAGGTTGATTTGATATTTATGTATGTTTGGTTAAAACTGTGGTTGAAATTGAGGTTGAACAAAAAGTAGTTTAATGTGTTTGGTTAATAATGCTTTTGAAATTGAGGTTATAAAATAATTTTAAAAAATATATATTAATATTGATGGTT
>Ga0307515_10020817_pt1 | contig 11665 bp, 12 predicted proteins | sample 17_EM_MG_FD_194513 | JGI IMG/M metagenome (GOLD analysis project Ga0307515, IMG submission 194513) | Populus trichocarpa ectomycorrhiza microbial communities from riparian zone in the Pacific Northwest, United States - 17_EM | ecosystem: Host-associated > Plants > Roots > Unclassified | place... | reverse complement strand
TCATGGTGAACGACCAAGTTTGGTGTCTTACCAATACATCAATTCTTGATTTGGTAAGCTTGATTTTGCAAGGAGCTAGGCATGAAATTTCATGGTGAATGACATATTGCATGCATGATTCTATAAATTATATTCATGCTTTCCACTGAAAATCACGGAAATGGATATGATACAATATAATTATTCTTGAAAAAGTAGGATACATTCTTAAAATATAATTTCTTCTACAATCATTAGCTAAAATATTAAATTTTCTGTACAGTCAATAGTCAAAATAATTGAATTATATCAATCACGTATAAGAGTACTTTCAAAGTATCTTCAGATATCCAAAACAAAATCTATTTTAATAATTTAGCATACAAGTTGACAAGCATCACAAGCATATGATACCTGTCACATTCAAATTTCTCCATTTGCATAAGAAGCAAGATAATGGGGAAAAAAATTAAACAAGTCCAAAGACAAAAATGAATAGGCTGTTTGAAATCATGATTAATGTAATAATATGTCATATTACTTTCATTCTTATTCCATTGAATGTATTACAGAGTCCTTCTGAAGAAAGGAAAAAAGAAGAAGAAAGAATTCAAGCTACATATACATGGAGGCAAATATGTAACGTGAACAAATGAATATAACAAATGATGAACTACGGTAAGCTAGGAGTAAGAGAGGGCTTTGCAACTTTCAGCTCTCCGCAGTCACTGATATAGACAGTCTTAAGAGGCTTGTTCCATATTGTTCGAGCATTTTGTGCTCTTTCATCACCAAGAAACTCCGCCAAGTCATTGAATTGGCGAATTCTATCTGATGGTTTGTATGTCGGGATGGAAGCTATGGATGTCACAACATCTAACCCTGCAATGCAGTTCCAATGAGAAAGTGAGCAATGTAACTGATGGTTGTGATGAGCTCATCAGAAATTTCACTCTCACTAATTCTCTCTTAAGGATTTTTATGTGGCATTCAGCAGCATTAATGTAATCATTTCTAAATCAATCCGACTGCCTGGTAATGCACAACAAAAACTGCCAAAGCATCAATTGAACGGATCTTCACAGTCAACAGAGAATGGGAGTATGTTCTGGTGAGAGCTAAGCAATATGCATTAACATGAAAGCTGAAACTGATCTCTTATTCCTTGTTCACAAAAGCAAAACTATACTATTCATGTCCTACCAGAAATAAAAAAGAGTAACCGAGGGAAGAATTGATTTAAATTAAATATTTTTGTAACACAATTGTTATCGCACTAAAACAATAGCTTTGGAGCAAGCTGGTCCCGCAGTGCCAATTGACCATGAAGAAAAGATGATTTAGTTTCCATGACACATACTGGTATGTCAGTTAAAGCTGACCAGCATTGAGTTAGATCTTGTGGAGATCAAGGATTTGGAAGGCTCAGAATTTGTAGTGAAGGAAGTGGATGCAGACCTGGATTTGGAGGTAGGCCTGGAATCTGGGTCATGAAAGGCAGTTGAGCTTCCATGATTGATTAACATGCTGCTGCATATTGCAATTATTAAGAGAGAAAAAACTGCTGACTTTGTTTGACATGGTTATTGTCAAATTTATCTCTCTTTCTAGGGATGCTAGGAGAAGACAATTTCTAGGCTTGGAGATGCAAGTTATAGTGACTGAGAATTTATAGAAACCAATGAGGATGGATGAAGAGAATTTCTTCAAACATTTGTGCAAGGAACCAGGTCCTGTAGTAATCGAAAGCTCAACATTCCTATAATTAGGATCAAGTTTAATATAGTTCTCATCACCATTATCACACAAAACACAAAGAAACAGTTCCAAGTCTTGAATGTACAAGCTTAAAAGCCTTAGAATCAACAGTCCATATCTTGAAAAAGTTTCACCTACCCTAACCGAAAACATAGAAACTATCAGTGATTTCAGTAAAGACTCCACATATGATAACTTAGATTGAAATGAGAGAAGTTCAATTATTTTTGGATTTTTGGCTAATAATAGCTTGATTCTCTAGAGAAATATGCCTAAGAGAGATCGTTGCGGAATTTCTATCAAGAACTATTAATATGAAACCAGCAATAAAATGTCAACGTCTCTAAACAAATCATACCACTTAAAACAGATGAGAGATTGGACATATCCACGTAAAATTTTTAGTATGGACTGTTGTCATAGTAAATTAAATTTTAAGAACAAACCGTGCATATTGATTTATTTCATGGGGGAAAGTGTCACTAATTTAATGTTAGACCAGTTGTGTGATTGTGTATGCATGCGTTAGTTTGATATAGAGAAAGAGCGAAAGTCCACGGAAGAAACTGAAACTATTCTATTATTCCTCATTTTTAAAAGCAAATATTAACAATTCAAATACTAGCAGAAAAAAAAAAAGTCTACTTGAAAACAGGTAACACAAGACCAAAGCTGGAGAAAACTAAAGCTAAGCAAATCTATCCTCACTTCCAGCGGACCCTTTTGAGGTAGCACTGGCAGCAGTTGGAGCTCCTCTGGTGCGACCACAAGCATCATTCAGCAATGAAGGGAACAGTGGATTTAAAGCAAGCATTTTTTGAATACAAATGTCATTTGTTGAATTAAAAGCTTTGCAAAAAGCTGATCCTACAGTGCTTAACTGACCATTAAGGAGAGGTGTGATTTCCACGACACATCCTGGTACATTGGCTACTGATGTCAAGCATTGAATTACGTTTACAAGAGTTCCAGGAATTTGGGGTAGTGGAGGAGTTGGAGGCAGCCTCGGAATCTGGGGCGGACCTGGAACTGAAGGTAGGCCTGGAATCTGGGGTAGTGAAGGAGGAAAGGGTAGCCCTGGAACCTGGGGCAGACCTGAAACTAAAGGCAGGGTAGTGGTGCAGGGGTTAAAGGCAGCCTCGGATTCTGGGGCAGAGCTGGAATTAAAGGTAGTGGAATCGGGGGCAGGCCGGGAACCTGAGGCAATAGTGGCAGCTGAGCTACCCCTGATTGGACCAACAGGGTGCTACATACTGCCCCAAATAAGACAGAAGCAATTACTTGAACTTTGTTCGATATGATTAGTATCAAATTGGATCTTCTTCACACCAATGCTAAGAGAAGATAATTAGGCTGAGAATTTTAAAAAGATAACTTCTTTAAACGTTTCTGCAAAGCTTTTAAATCAGGAATAAATGTTATCAGATTTGGGATTAACTCATAAAAGTCCACCTCAGATTCTTTCAAGAAATATTTTATGCATACAGCCTCAAAATTAATCGATAGCAATTCGGCTTTATGTTCTCTCCTCCATCACATTTGGTTCTTCTAATTATGATGTTGAATGTTTGCCTACCCAAAACCACAATAAGAAGAAATCAAACCCAAAAAAGAGTTCTAAACAAATAGAATAAAATCAAACCAAATCCAAGAAAGAAAATTAAAGTAATATAATTACTAATAACTCAACAAAAAAGATGAAAAGAACTGACCTTCAAGAACCACTCCAAAAACAATGTTCTTGTAATCCAACTGAGGGCAAGGACCAGGTCCAGTAGTAATCAAGAACTCAACATTCCTGTATTCAGGATTAAGCTTAATATTATCCTCATCATCATTCTCTGATAAACACAAAGAAAGAATCCCAGGTCCTGAATGTGTTAGCTTAAAAGCCTTAGAATCAACGCTCTCGATATTTCTTGCCAAATCTTGAGGCACTTTCACCTCTCCTTTTTCTCTCCTTCCTTGCCGGCCCGCAAGAAAAAACTGACCCGGAAAGATTTTATGGACTAGAGTGTTCTTGTAAGAGTATGAAGTGCACATTGTTTTGAAGTTGGAGACAGTGAGAGGGACCAAATGGCCATAGAGGCCAAGAACTAGGCGCCCTAGGGGAGTTGAGTCGGTGCAGAGGGTGGAGAAGGTGTCGGAGAGGGTCCGGTCGGGGCGGAAGTAATTGGAGCAGATGGAGAAGTCAAGAAAGACACGGTCTGTTATAGTGGTGTCAAGGGTTGGTCGAGGTGGAGAGAGAGTGGAGAGGGAGGTGGAGAGTAGGAGGGAGCGGCGGGTGATGGTGGTAGAAGAGAGGAGAGAAGGGATGTGGTGGTGAGGGAGGAGAGGTGGTGGTGGTGGAGGGGTTAGAGGGGAGTTCATGGTGGTGGAATTGAAGTGAAGAAGTGGACATGGATGGCTAGGGAGAAAGAGGGAAAGAGGATGATTGGTTGTTTGAGATTGAGAAAGAAGAGGACTACAAAAAGTGGGGTCTACATTTGTACAACGAGGATAAGATAAAAAGAAGATAGATTTCTTCTGTAGTTAAATTAGTAAAAGAAGAAGAATATTTATTTATTGATAAATAAATTATTTTTGGGATCTCTTGATAAATAAAGCTGTATTTGAACTCAAGAAAAATGGAAACTTTTTCTTGTTTTATAGCCTCTCTGGGATCATTTTTATAGACACTTGAGACTAATTGCTACTTCCTATTTTTCTAAAAGCTTTTTTAAATCATTTTTTTATTTTAAAAATATTAAATTGATAATTTTTTTAATTTTTTAAAATATTTAAAATAAAAAAAACATTTCTTGGTTCGAGTGATAACTTATCGAACAATTCAGGTATATTTTTTGAAGTCTGTAGAGTACTGGTTATTCCATTTAAAAAACAAATAAATAAAATAGGATTCAGCATAGATTCTGTAACAAAAGAACACAGAGAGAGACAAGACTTAAATTTCGTCTCTCTGGTTTGTTCTGATGGTTTGTTGTCTTCATTTGTTTTTCTTGGATATGGGCTTTGACATTGATATCTCAGATGTCAAACCACAAAAGTAACTCAATTTTCAATTTTATATTGTGGATAGGACTTCTTCATCATTCTGGATGGTAACAATGTCCACTTAATTGCATTAATCTTTATCAAATTTCTTTTTGTAAAATGTAGGACTGTAAGATTAAAAAAAAAGGTTTTTAATCTTTGCTGGAAGATCACAGAAAGAACTGTAAAAACAAATTAATTAAATTGTTTCTGATTCTCTATTTCTTTGCTTGTAAACAAGGCTGCCATTTGTAGCAAGGTCCTGCTAGAATCTGTTTTACTCTTGGTTGATAAGTCACCAGGGACAAAGAACAATCTCTCCATGACTGTTTCTTGGGAAACAATATGTTTCTAGGTTGAGGAAAACTAGTGGAGCTACCAGCTTTCGACTTGTGCAGTGCACAGTTGCAATTGCGATGGTAAGGCCTTCGCTCAGTCTCCATGCTGTCCATTGAAATGCTTCCGTCAAATTAAGACACATCGAAACATTATGTCAGATGCTGCAATAAACATGCTTGCTCTCTTCGGTGCCTTTGAATCTACTGTACTCTTGCTATAGGGGTGTGGGTGTTGGAAGATTTGTGTCTCAATGTTTCTGTATTACAAGTTGAAAGTTTTGCATACTTTTGCTGACCTTTTATATAGAGATGGGAAATAGAGTTCATAAACAAGAATATACGAGTAGGCGACAGAAAAAAAAATGCTCTAGTGTCCTCTAGGTTTGATGATAGTTCCTGACGAAATAGTTTTACAGGAACAAGACTATAATTTGTTCATGTGTTTGTTTTTGCTGTTGAATTTCTAGCTTTGTTTGAGAGCCTCTTATGGTGGTCCCTTTATTATGCCTAGAAATAAACTGAGAGTCCCAGAAATTTAGGACAGAGGCTTGGCTTGTTCTTGCTGACATTGACCAAAAGTTCCATTCTTTGGTAGGGTTTTAAGAGCGATTCTTTTGGAGGAATGCCTTATACCCAACTTGTTGGAAGAGACGCCTGCTTTATCATTACGCCTGAGGTAGGGAACTATTTTGTGCAACAATGGATCCTGCAGGATTAAGATTGTTCTTCACGTAATGTATGTAGAAACTACCAAAACCTTAATTTGGACATATCACATGGTTCTTGATTTTAACTTATGCTACTGTTTGTTTGGAATCTTGTCCAAGGGTATCTCCTACAGTCCCACGCATCCATTCGATAAATATTTCGTGGAATTATTTCCATTAACTCAAATCATAATTCATTATACAGTTTTGATATCTGCACTTCACTGTTCCAATGAGTTGCTGAAGTTCATATAGCTTGACTTCATGAATATTCATTTTTTTGGGCTTTGATAGGTTCATTATACTATCATGTTTTGTGAGTTCATTTATGCAGGCCATGACTGTTTCACTGTCCCCACCTCCTTTTTTCTTGATAAAACATTGTTTACATCGTGAAAAGTTTGACCTCAACGTGGTGGCTGACGATGGAGGCAATGCCGGGGTACTAGAAGAAACACTACAGCAAATTATCTTTACCTAATCTCAAATTATCCACAGATTTTCCCAGATCTAATTAGACTGATCCACCCTGAGCCCTCACTTCGCTCAACATTCGAGTTACCGGCTACCTGTACAGGCACCTAAATGGGAAGTCAGGAACAGCCTAGCATTATAGCCATTTTTGTGCCTAGGAAAAATTAAGAACATGCGTGGATGGGGATTATACATTGTTGTTTCCATATTTAATAGTGCAATGCAGTGGTCACTGAATCCTGATTATGATCTCTTGCACATTTTGCTTCTAAGGAATCTAGCTGTCCTTAAAGATGACAGTAACGATTTAAGCAATAATGTAATTCAGCATCTTTGTACTAAAAAGATTGAACAATAGCATTTAGACAAGGAACATCTTATGCCATTTTCTTTACTGAAAATCTGGATATTGAATATACATATATAGAGTCCTATTTTCCTAATACTCAGAAAGAGGAGAGACTGTGAGGGCATAAAAACACTCAATTTAAGTTGTCAGTAATTGCTGTTTCCGAAGCAAATAAGGATCCAATGTTTTGCATTGACGAATCATCAGCAGTAGAAGATGGAGAAGAGAGTCTGGAAGTAGCTATGGACAAGGGATGATCTCTCCGTACCTGTTTCTTGGGGAACGATATACTCCTTTGCTTAGGACAAGCATCGGAACAAATATCTTTTAACCTGTGGAGTGCACATTTGCAGTTGCGATGGTATGGCCTTCGCCTGATCTCCATGTCATTCAATGATATACTTCCACTAAAGATACATTTAAGTATCATCTCAGCAGCTCCAGTAGCCATTCTCTCCTCCCTTCTTCACTACAGAATCCGCTTCGTTTCCGTAGGCGGGGATGAAGTGTCAAGTGTGTGTGATTTTGAGTTTATTTGCAACATTTGCTTGCTTTCTTGGTGCTTTATATAGAGCATGGATAGTGTTGTGAGAAGCAATAACCTAGGGTGAATCTTTTGTGTGTTAGTGATTCTGTGTGAACTATAGAAATGCTTGGTCTCATCGTTCTTAATTTCCAGTCACTGCAGAACTAAGACAAATCGTTTTTTCCTATGGGTTGTTTTATATTTTAGTCCTTGATTGAGGCAGTTCGTTATTCTTACTACAAGAGAGAGAGGGAGGGAGACACTGATACGCAAATTAGGAGAAAGGTTTCTAGTTAAATTTGGTTCGGATCTTGAATTCCTATGTGTTATGATTTCTTCATTGTTTTCTCCACAGGAAATTAATTGTTACCAACTTTTGACACTTCTGATGCTATTCTAGTTTTGTGATTTTCTGTGGTTTTAGCGACTGTTCCTATGCAGCCAAGGATCTATATTCCCGGACAAATTGCTTCTAGGTATATAGATTATGACACTTCTGAAATAACAGGGTTGGCTTAGTTTTCATTGTTGATTCCCATGGCTATGAGATTCTTTGATGTGGGTTTTTCAGTTTGTTAGTCATGTAAAATGCCTTCTAGCTAGCCAATCCTTAAACAGAATACCTGTTTATTACTGCGTAGAAAAGCTGATAGTAACAATGCAAAGAAAGGTTGGTTTAACCATGGAGTTATTATTTGTATGAACATATCATGCAAGCAGTTGACTTAATAATCTATTATTTACTGCACATATCACAGGAGATGCTTGACCATTTCTCAAGCATATATCGAGCTGTTTTTTCTCTCATTTCTGTTATGAGTCGAGGGTGTCTCTGAGTAATCTTTGAAGTTCTGGTTTTCTTTTTTTGTTCAAGCAATTTGCTTCCCGCTGGCTCACTGTGATGGAATATTTAATGTATGATCAGCTTCTGCTGTGCTTTCCACCGAAGTGCGTTTGCAATGTGCTTCGCATGTAGAGTCTAGGTGGTCTCATTTACTCTGTCAAACCATCTGTATTCACCATTTCTTGGCCACATTTTTCTTTTGTTTTTTAGGGTACAGAAAATAATGATAATAGTTGGTGTATGTATATAGATATTCGCACCACCAATAAAATTATAGTGGGTTATAAATTTTAATTTTCTAGTTGGATATATTCTAGATCAATTACATAGGAAAAATATCTTTTAAGAAGATTGATTTACAGAGCGGATACTATCATATTTGAATTTAGCTCGAGGACGAGTGAATGACAACCTTCTAGACAAAACAAGAGTTATATGAGTGGCTGATTATGCCTTTTAGATTGTCTGATATGCCTAGCACTTTTATATAGTTAATGAATCAAGTTATACATCCCTTTATTAATAGATTTGTGGTTGTTTATTTTGATGATATTCTGATTTATAGTAGATCCAAGATTGATGATCACTTAAGACATTTAAGAAAAGTGTTAGAGGATTTGCTAGAAAATATGTTGTATGTGAATTTGAAGAAATATAGTTTTAATAACTATCATACTATTATTAGGCATATACATTGATGATGAGAAGGTTAAGGCATTTAGATAGTGGTCAGTCCCTAAAACATTTAGTGAGATATATTGTTTTCATGAATTGACCACTTTTTATAGACAATTGATATGAAATTTCAATAACATAATTATATCAATTAATGAATATATGAAGAAATAGAAGTTTGATGGGGGAAGAGAGATAAAAATTATTATTTTTTATTAAATAAAAATTAAGCACCACCTTAGTGAATAATTAAGCACTCGGAATTTTGATAAACTATTAAGGCCAAATGTAATGTTTGTGGTGTAGGTATTAGTGGTGTATTGTCTTAATAGAAAAAACTAGTAGCATTTTTTAGTGAGAAACAAAATAATGCTTGATTAAAGTGGTCGACGTATGATAAAGACTTCTATATTGTTTTTAGGACTTTAAATAAGTGGGAACATTATTTGATAGGAAAATAATTTGTGTTGTAGTCTTATAACGAGACTCTGAAATTTCTACACGGTTATAAGTGAATTAGTAATGATATGCTTGTGAGATGGATAACTTACCTACAACAATTTCCATTTAAAATTGCATATAAAATATGGGGTTTAAAATAGGGTTGTTGATGTTTTGAGTAGAAAGATAGCCTAGCTAGTTACTCTGAGAGGATACATTACTAGGTTTAATTGCTTAAAAGACTTGTATGAACACAATGAAAATTTTAGTGAGTTGTTTGGAAAGTGTGAGATCATGCTCAATTATTTTCACATTCATAATGAGTTCATGATGCAAGGTAATTAGCTTTGTATTCCTCATTTTTCGGTGCTAGAAAAAGGTAATTTAGGATTTATATGAAGGAGACTTGGCTGATTAATTAGAGTGAAAGAAGATTATTGTCATCGTTAGTGAAATGTATTACCAGTTTCCATTGAAATGGAATGTTAATAAATTTGTGTAAATTGTTATATTTGTCAAATTGTGGAAGGAAAAGCACAAAATACATATTTATAAATGGTTTTGTCTATTTCTAAAGATTTATTAGAGGATCTATTTATGGTGACAAGTTAATGCAGTGGGATGTTATTTTTTCACGGACATAATTCATATAAATAGCGGAAAATATTTTTGAAAATTTTTAATTAATTTACAAAATTCAGAATTTATTAAAATCAGAATTTTCTAAGCTTTAAGATTCATGAAATTCTAGAATCTTTATGTGCTACAGTAGAATTCTCTTTCAATCAACTATTAGTTTATGTTAGTTTTAAGTGACATTTTACCATTTTAATTTGTTGTTCTCTCTTTCATAAGTTATTCAAATTTGGTATTGCACTAATTTGAATAAACAATATATCAAAAATCAATTGCTAACCTAAAAAAAATATTTTTATTCTCTTTGATATTTAACTTGAACACTAGTTTAGTAAAAATATGGCAGAACAATGGGATGCGCTCCGTGCTTATGGCAGAACTTTGAGGTGCTCCAATGGGTTTGGAATGCAGGGGATTCTAATATTGCAGCCGATGTAGCTACCACTTTTTGCCGACCGATGTGAAAATTATTGTGCTCCTTTTTTCCCCCGTACCTTTCACGTCTCCCAAAAGATCCCTCCCCACGTTTAAATGAGAATCAAGCTTGAAATACTTTCATTATAAATAATAACTTCAAATTATGAGTGGCCTTTACTTTTTATGAACCTGTTCTTCGGTCTCCAGGGCCGGCATGTACTTTTCTACTACCTTATGGCGAAAACAATGCATGTATGTGAACCGAACTTTTTTTTTTTTAGTTTAACATGGATGTCCGGGTCAGCTTGCATGCACCTCGACTAATCTCACGGACCCTGAAGTTAACGACCATGTAAGCCTCCAGTAGTCATCATATGAGCAATCATAGAGCTCGAACCTGAGACTATAAAAAGTAAACCTCTTAATTCCAAGTTTTTATCATTGGACCACCCTAGATGGTTGTGAACCGAACACTTGTGGCATATGCTGCTAGATGCCTGAATTATTGTTGAAAGAAACTGTTTTGTAAGCAACTGAGAGTCTCTTTTATCGATTAATTCAATTTTGTTGTTGGAGTTTCTGCTTCCCTGCACTTTCCCATGTGGCCCGGCTTCAACAATATTTGTCTTTGCTTTCTTCGTACAATGTAAGGAAGAAAAACACTCCCAAACTAAATTAGGTTTAAAATAATAAAAACAATATTCTAACATTGTTTTTCACTCTTTGCCCAAGTATGATAGTGAAAAATATCCAAAATAAATAATTATTGACAAATCCTTGCCAAATAAAAGCTTGATGCCTCGTAAAATAAATATCATTTCCTTACCAATTAATTCTTCTTATGTGTTATTGAATTCTTGTAAAATAAATAATACGAAGGCTGCCACGTAAATTTTCAATAGTATTAAGAACTTCTTATAGTAAATGGAATCCATAACTCTTAAAAAAACAATGTTTTTTTTTTCTTTTTGCATTTTACTAGCAGATTCTAAACCTAATTTTAAAAATATCGTTTTATCTTGTCTAGATGGATTAGCGAACTTACTATATATAGTTGGAAAGTTATAGATGTCCAGTCTTCAACCCAATTAGAATTGCATCCAAAATCCTGTTGTAGCTTCAATATAACCTAAAAAATAGACAAAGATCTAGTTGGCAGATTTGAGCTTTTTTAACCTAAATCTCTTGACATAACTCATTAAACTCCTCTTAAACCCATTTTATTTTAAGTCTTAGAATATAAACCAAATGAACATTTCTAATAGACCCTTTAATATTATTGTCTTTAATATTATTGTCAGGATCGCATCATCTTGACTCTCCTCAAAATAACTCATGTTGTGATTTTAAAAATAAAATAAAAATTCTAAAAAACTAAAAACACTTTTAAAAATATAAATTATCATACTCCCAAACTGGAGTAAACCCACAGCTTATCAAACCGCATAGCCAAACATCCGGGATAGTTAAAAGTGGGCCCGGGCGCCC
>Ga0307515_10020816_pt1 | contig 11665 bp, 11 predicted proteins | sample 17_EM_MG_FD_194513 | JGI IMG/M metagenome (GOLD analysis project Ga0307515, IMG submission 194513) | Populus trichocarpa ectomycorrhiza microbial communities from riparian zone in the Pacific Northwest, United States - 17_EM | ecosystem: Host-associated > Plants > Roots > Unclassified | place... | reverse complement strand
CTTGATTTGTTTTTTCTATTAGTCATGAGTACGGTCCACTCCTATCCTAAATTAATGTGTCCATGGATATCCACAATAAAAACAGGGCGATGAAGAAATGGCAACGGAGATATACATAGCCGATGAAGGAAGCGATTGGGAACGCGGTTGAACGCGTGTTTTTAAAAATTTTAAATTTTTTTTTGTTAAAATTTAATATGGTTTATATGTTTTGGATCGTTTTGATGTGCTGATGTCAAAAATGATTTTTAAAAAATGAAAAAACATTATTAGCATGTATTTTGACACGAAAAATTATTTGAAAAGCACCCGCAACCACACTGTCAAACATGCTCGAAAACCGTGATATTGTTCAGCAATAGCGCACAACCGCTGGCTAAAATCTCAGGAATTAAACGGAAAAAAAGTTTCAAATGTAAGCTTCACAGTAATGGATATCAAGGGAAAAAGATATTTTTTTAATAATTTATATTATCTAGTATATCATAATTAAACATGATATAAAAATAATTATATCATTTTATATATTATTATCAAACACAATTTATTTTTTTATGTTCTAGGAAGTTAAATGGATGACAGGGGCGGAGCAAGAAAAAAAAATTAAAAAGGACTAAATTAAAAAATTTATTTTAAAAAAGTTAAAATTTCAGTTATTTTATATAAGGAAGGGCCTGGGAAAAATTTTCTCCACCTGCCACTGGGGTGATGGATATGCTAGAATTTATACAAAAACCCCATTTCTTAGAAAATCATATCTACATGAGGGAAAAAATTATAAAATTACCTTTCAATGTAAAAAAAATAGCAGCTGAATTTTAAAATCTTAACTTAATTCTTCCTTTGATATTTTAAGATATTTTATTTTAAAACGAGATTATAAAAGTTAGAAAAATAGAGGGGCCAAGACCCTTATTAAAAACAAAGACTTGGCAAGCTTGTCGTGGCCTCTTTTTTTTACCATTAACTCCTCTTATGCAGTCCTCATCACTAGACTACCCGTTAGTAAAACATAAATAAAACGGTGCGTATAAAAAAAACACACTACAATTGGGTCACAACAGGGGAAAAACAAGCAACATCACTGACAGCTCGGGAGCAAGTTCGACTATATAAATCCACGCGGCATTGCTCTGTCAGCTCTTCTTCTCGAATTGAGACCCATCATTTAGATAGTTTCAGGTAGGCTAACGAGTTCACTACGGCTATGGTGGGTTCCCTTAACCAATCCACCGTCTATGAGTCTCTTGCTCCTCGAGACTGGTGCCTATTCCCATGAGGACACGCAAGAGACTGGTTTTTTCCACAATTTAAAGAGTTATGAGCTCAACACACCCTTTAGCGGGAACTGGATGTTTCTTGCTCATTATCAGGCTTCTCCCAGATGAAATAAAATTGGATTGACGCAACACGAGAAAGGCTTCCCATTCTTTAGCCTGAAAGATGAAATCACTCAGTACAGATGAAGCTTGCAAGTTTTGAAAACTGCCAGGCAGCTAGTGAAATACATCCAGAACAAGAAAAAATTATGATGCCTTCGAGAAAAAGCAGACATCCCCTTGACTATGCGCCTGACCTCAATACCTCCGTGCCAACCTCTCCTTTTCCTGGTAGTTTCGCACATACCTGCAAGACAATCTTAGAAATGGGAAAAAGCAAGCTGCTAATATCTTGAATAGCATCCAGTTCCACTGTCAAAAACCATTCGCTTCAGTCCAGCTTGAAAAACGTGTCTGTGCTTATATTAACATCAGAGCACAGCTACTTGATCAGTTGCTTAGGCCATTTAAAGAAAAACATTATACAACAACAATGAGGCGTTTAACTGATTCGTCTAATAATCTCATCAAGACATTGCAAGGGACATGCATGTTTCAAAGCTGACTGGCCCAATATAGCTCAAAAAGTGACACGATTGCCTCTATGGAAACTAGATGGGAAAACCCAAATCAAGATTTATCTGCTCTGGGAGTTGCTACTTTCTTACTAGAAAAAAAGATTCCTTGTCTACAATCATTTACAGTTCATCATTAGAAGTGTATTGCTCAATTCTGGAACACGAAAGTTGTCGTGCATTCCGTGTTATCAAATGATAAAGGGACAGTATAGAAAGTCTCGTCACATGACATTGCTGGGCAGCACTGTGTTTCAAGAGCACAAAACCTCTGTTTTTTTTCATTATATTTGGAGGGAACTTTTTTTTATTGCACTCTGCCAAACATCAACAAAAGGGCACACTTGCATACAACAGGGGAAGGGAGGGATGGGGCAGAGGACAATACTCGACCAATTCTCTTTAAAAAAAATAATCAAATCAATAGCTCATTGGACAAAGTTAACAGTACGAAGATTACGACCATTAGAGACAGCATCAACACCAGTCTGCATCTGCCGCTTTTTTTTTCGCCTACAATTTCATTAAAAAAGACAAGACACGCAACTTGAGCATAGCAATCTTTTCAATTATCTTAAAAAAGGTACAAAAAAGGATCTTATTGTGCCTAAAGATTGCAAAGATTAAAATACAAAACTATCCATTTAAGCATGCTGATTAACTTCAAAACAACCTAAAGCAATGGTTGTTAACCAATGTTACCAATAGCTTAACAGCAAAATCTTTTGAAGTTTGGGACTTTTTAACAGAGAACATAAAATAGAAATGACAGGACAGGACATTATCTTAACGTAGGACCATTATTAGTGCATCCCTGAAATCTGGACATGACTCCTACTACTCTCATATCGAATATGCACCGGCATCATTTTATTGGGCTACCAGTAGCAGAAGCACAGTTCCAGGTGCTACAAGCAAATTTCAAATACTAATATTTTCACACTTGGGATGCATACAACTGCTATTTATTTCATTGCTAGAAAAAAAACATATATCCCCAAACCCGTAGAGTTATGCCATTAATTACACCTTCAGTTCAGAGAGCTTAACTTTTTATACAAAGATTCCTAATCTTCAGACTCTCTTCTTTGTCTAAGCTCTCCCTGTTCCAGCCGCCCTCCTCTTATGCATAGAATCAAGAGGAATCCCTAATGAATCCATACAATTTTCCGAATTCTTAACAGAGAAATCGAAACCTAACCTGAGATAATTGAAATTAGACCCTAATCAAACGGAAGAAGTCGTGAAAATGACCATCAGTGCGTCTCTAAACACACTTTCTTTTATATTGTCGTAACTCTGATGGCCATAATGTGGAAGGCAAGGCAACATTAATCTTCAAAGCCCTGCTTACTGTATACCGATCATGATCACCAAACTAGATATCCTTTACCGTTCTTATAATTTGACTAGAAGATGGATTTTCTTTCAGTTTCTTGGTTGGGAAAAACCAAAGAAGAATTCTGGATCGTGACCTTGAGGTCTTGGAGGAGAGGAGGGGTTTCTTGGCGTTGGTTTTCCATTATCAATTTGGTTTGGTTTTTGTCAGAGTTTGTGCCATGTATATACAGCATACAGGGGTGGTGTGAAGTACTGCTGATATTGAACAGGGATTGCTCCCCATGATCAACCAATGGGGCATTACCGGCTATTAAATATATACGAGGAAGTTGTTGGTGCTCAAATCAGATTAAATCAGATATACTCGAAATTATCTTATATTTAACACCTTAGTTTGGATTAGGAATGAATCGATCAAGTCTTGAGTCATTTTTGTCTATAAGAATGGGTTTGATAAAAATCAAGCATATTATCCGAGACAGCGACAGAGACAGAGACACGCTAGCTTAAAGTATACTTTTCATCAATGCTTAACAGCTAGAAATGCGGCTTTGATTCAGACAGTTAACCCATCAATTTCCTCAAAATAGACATGCCAGTTGGGTTTCTATAGCATTAACTTGCTACAACTCCTAGTTTTAGTACTTAAATGTCTTCTTCTTCTTCTTCTTCTACGAGTGTGAATGGATTTTCCATTGTAGTGATCAAAAGCAACTAAAGCAGGAGGCAATGAGTAGTTGCCACGAATATTTTGTTACTTCCAATCGTAGACACAGATAGATATTAAGAGCATTGAAAGAAAAAGTTATATTACGATGAAAGAGATGGTGATATTTTGTTAGTTAATCACAGCAATTTCTCTGAATAAACTTCCTGAAACTATGCCATCAATTGTCTTACTGCTTGAGGTTTAGGCTTTCTGGGGATATTCTAAAGATGAAAAGGTTACGTAAATAATTATACAGGTAGCCTCAAATTTACCATTCAATAAATCTGTATCAATTTTATGTCTAAGCTTTCAGAAATTCTCAGTTAAGGATCTTAATCCATATTTCCATCCAAATCATACTCTTTTTTTTTGCTTAGAAATGACATCATCTTGTAGAAAGATTAAAATTTTATGCCAAGTGACTATTAACAAAAGTGCTTGTTGAAAAATCAAATTATTGTAGTAAAATTGATACAAAAATAGTTTGTATGCAAATTCAAGATTATGTTTTTACATGAATTCTCTAGCACACTCTTCAAGCACGCTGTGACCCATTCTTGATTGTGTTCATTAAACTACTTAAACCATCATCATATTCATAATAAATAAAATGATTTCAACAACTGCTGAGATTTGCAAATGATCACGTTTTCTATCTAACAAGTGTTCGTAAGCTTTGATTGTCGTCTCTGCCCCTGAATCTCTCCCCTACAGAGAATTTTATGCTTGTCATATCATCAGGTAATTGAGTAGAGAACATAAATAAACAACGGATTTTAGCTCTGCAATTCATACAAATCTATGGATCATATTATTGGTGTAAATGATGCAACATCAACAACTCAATCAGAGGAAATACAAATTTGTTGCTCCTCAAAACTTCTTCAAATCTCAATCAGATATACTAATGACATCTCCAATCACATCACCAGCATTTCTTGAATTGCAAAGATTGCTAAACCTAAATTTTGACGCCTCAAACAGAATTTATCATCGCAGAAGAATATGTATTACGTACATCCAACACCTGCAAACAGAAATGATAAAATGTCAAGAAAAGAAACCAAGAATCATTTGTCTATGAGAAAATCCATTCACAGCTTCATATTTTGAGGACTTGTTCTGGTTATTAAATGGGTCTCAACTGTCAACAAGTTTTTGCAAGCAAATGACAGGCAGCAGCATGTTGAAAACTGGAAGACAACATGTTGACCACCTTGTCTATCACTTGATCTGCCTATGTCGCTCAGTGTTTGCAAAGGCGGCTTTGTTTAAAACTCAAAATCCATGCAACCATTTCAACTGGAAGTTAATTGATGTCAACTGATATTTGTCAACAAACAGTTCATTATCACTGTCCATCGACCAATCGTTGGTTCACACAAAGTGATGCAAATGAACCTGAAAAGAAAATGCATTTTAACCAAAAATATTGTAGAAAATGCCCTTTGGAGATGAGCTTAAAGGACTCCAAGAAGGCAAATTTAAACTGTTAATTGAAATAGAAACTAAACCTTGCGATTAAATATGTCTTAGGGATCCTGAACAAACACCAACTCGGTTTTATTTAAGTAAATTGGACTGGCGTGTAGAAACTACCTATTTCCTGTCTAGTTCCGAAGATTTACTAAAGCCGGCTCGAAGTGTATGATTACAAACACACTAGCACTTGAAAGTAATGTGTCCGCTGGGGCAATCAAAACATTTATACAGGGCAATCAATGAAAAGGTGCACAAGTTTGCAGAGAGAGTAAATGATCAACACCACTTGGAAACAACAGAATGCAAGACACTATTGCAATCTAGTATGGAAGATCATCAAATTGTACAAGATGAACAAACAACTGGTAGCTTTATTTGTCGGCCTAAGTTTATTTCAAATAACCACCAAAAACCCTAGAGAAGATGAGCAAGACACCAATTGGTTTGGTCTCACTGAAATTCCTCCTAAACACTGAGAAACAAGGAAAAGTACAAAAGCCATTCGATCAGAAATCAAATAAAAAAAAAGTTCTTTCTCTCCGCTTCCTGCGTTCTTCATTGAACAAAGGTAACACAGACGAACAAAATGGATAGCGATGCAAAACATGCAGGCTACGCAAAAATACAATCCAAGATAACATACACACACAATCATAGAACTATTTTTCTTGTCATTCTCGATTCTCTAAAATTATCTTGTCATTCCTATTTCTCCACAAAGTTTGCATTCTTTTCTCATCCTTAACATTCCAAGCAACCAAGGCTCAAAACATAATATGAAGCAAACAACATATGTACAGGTGTTGAAAAAAACAAGCATCCAATATCAAAAATCATCCAAAGAAAAAGGAAATTGAAACTGATCAAACCCTTGAACCCAAACTTCATATCTTATTCTCTAAAGCCAAAATCCTTTTCAAACTAACACATTATCAACCAGTACAAATTCCACAATCTTTCCGGAAAATCTTAATACACAACCTAGTAAACAACTTAAATTAATAAAATACAACAAATCATTACACAACAACAATCCGGAAGAAATTCAAAGAAAAAAAAACATACCTTCTTCTGTCTAGAATCCAACAAAATATGTGCATTACAGAACCTCGTTAAAGCCATTGCTTTCGCTTTACACCCAGCAGCCAAGCACTTCCTTAACCCTTCCTCGTTCCTCCCCTCTCTTCTCCTTCTCTGCTTCACCGCCGCCATCTCTGATCCCTAATTTCGCATTCAATTCAAAAATCTCTTTATCATTGTTAAAATCTCTCTTTCTTTTCTTATTTTTCTCATCTTCTTTATATGGGCTTTTCCCATACTTCCAGTAATACTCTTTGTGTTTGACTTTGAGCTCTTCCATTAAGGTCCAGTAATGGGTTCAATAGATCCGAGCGAGTTGTTTGGAGCGGCGAGATCGCCGAGTTACGAGTTTGGGTGAGTCAGATATGCGGAGGATGAGAGAGCCGAGTCTTCGGCTGCGCCGTCGATTGTTATGGGATCGGGAGGTTGTGGCGGGGGTGGTGAAGGAGGGTTGGCCATGGGAGAGTTGGAGAGAGCGAGCGAGTTGGATTTGAGGGGGTTTTGGGTCTGCACTTCAGACGACTAGTAGTGTGCTGGTGTCGGTTACCTTTTCATTTTTCCATGAATTTTTCTATGCTTTACTGTTTATGATCTAACTGTTAGAGCAATGGCCAATAATGTTCTTGCTCATGGCATTGCTCTGGGAGATGCATTTACGTCTTTAAATTAGGATGCCGTTTCATTTACATGGGGAGACCATGCCCTGTGCGTTCATGGTGTTATCTGGTGCAAGTTTGCTTTGCTTGCGATTGGGGATGGAATAAGAAATCCCTTCTCCCTTCCTTGTTTAATACTATTGTTTGGATTGCTGGTTGCAGGTTCTCACAGATTGAGGTGCTGCACTTTAAGTGATGTATATATTTCTGGCTTTTTTGGGTTGTATCAGGAATTTATTATCAGTAAATCCATTTTCAAAAATGATTGTCATGTGAATTCCATTCCACATTCTCTGAGAATCGAATGTAGCCATTGGATCTAAATATACTTAAAAAAAATTAATTTGAAAAAAAAAATAAAATTTGATGAAAAGCCCGCAGCACCAAACAGATCCAAATTGAAAAGTTGAATAAAACTCTCAATAAAAAAGAAAAAAAAGAAAAGGAGAGACACCTTTCGCCGCAAATTAGATGATGAACAAAGTCCGTTCACCCAAGCTCTCAGGTCATCCTGACCCCAAAAGCACATGCTGACCCACGCAACCATCCAAAACCATAACGGCCACAAACTAACCACCCTTTCTAAAAGCTACCACTCAAACATTTTAATAATTTTTTTTCCAAAACAAAAGGGGAAAAAAAAGAATACAAAGTGACAAAGATGCTAAGCAGGACAGTTGTTTCAGTGTCTGCTGTTTCTTCAACCTCTTCAACATCTCTGTCCCGATTTCTGTGCAAAGTAAACCAAACAATCCCTAAATTCTTGGGTCAGAAAAAACTCTCCCACAACTTCACAAACTGTACCACATGGAACAAAAACTTGAACTTGAATAGAAAGTGTAGTACAAGAATGGACAATTTCACGACCAAAGCATCAGCAGCAGCCCAGCCTTTAACAAACGCAGATGAGCTCATTGGGTCTGTTGAGACTTTCATCTTTGATTGTGACGGTCTGTGTTTCTCGCTCGCTTTTAAGTTTCTTGTCAATTCATCTCTTAGAATAAAAAAAAGAGAAAAAAGAGTTCTTTTTTTTTTCATGTATTAATGAAGGGGTGAGTGATTTGCAGGAGTTATATGGAAAGGAGATAAATTGATTGATGGAGTCCCTCAAACTCTTGATATGCTCCGCTCAAGAGTTTGTATTTAATTTGTGCTATAGTGCCTCTTTTTTTCCTTTTACTGTGCTGTCAGTGTTTACTTTCTTTTGTAAAATTGTGGGTTTTCCTTTGTTGGATTTCAGGGGAAGAGACTAGTTTTTGTTACAAACAACTCGACAAAGTCTAGGAAACAATATGGTAAAAAGTTCGAGTCACTTGGTCTTGATGTCAGTGAGGTTAGTAAGTCACAACCCCTTCTTTTCCATTCTTTTGTTTTGATTCACTAACAGCTGCTGTGAATCTATCCAATTGTTTCAGGAAGAGATTTTTGCATCTTCTTTTGCCGCTGCAGCCTATTTGAAGTCAATTGATTTCCCAAAAGATAAAAAGGCAAGTAACAACCTTTTCTATTTCTTGCAATGGGGTTTTGTTATAATTGTGTGGTTATGGTTGTGGAGATTATGAGATGTGGTAGCTGATAATGAATTGATATCCGTGCATGACTTGTAGGTTTATGTGGTTGGTGAGGATGGCATCTTGAAGGAGCTTGAGCTTGCTGGATTTCAGTATCTTGGTGGGCCAGTATGTATGAGTTCCAGTTTGCATTATATTTCATTTCATCTTCTATATATGCTTTGAAATCTTCAGCTGTTAGTAATGCTAGAAATTTCTACGAGTTATTCAATACTGTGCAACGTGCAATGACCTTTACTTGCAATAATTTCTGTTCCTGCTAATGCCATTTTCTAGCTTGTTGGTTAGTTAGCAGTAGCATTTGTGATGAACATGTTATTTCTATTTTGTATTGTTCACTTATACAGGAAGATGGTGGAAAAAAGATTGAGCTGAAGCCTGGGTTTCTGATGGAGCACGATAAAGATGTAAACTTCTATTCTTTTTTCTTTCCCTTTCAATAAGGTATATCCTGACAGGCAAATTGAGTAGGACATCTTTAGGTTGTGCTTTGTTTTATAGTTGCAATTGAGGAGCAAAAGGCAGCATGCTTTTCCCAAAATTTAGGCATACTAAAGATGTTTCTTCATTGCTACTTAGGTTGGGGCAGTTGTTGTTGGATTTGATCGCTATTTCAACTACTACAAAGTCCAATATGGAACACTCTGTATAAGGGAAAATCCTGGGTGTCTCTTCATTGCTACAAATCGTGATGCAGTCACCCATCTTACAGATGCTCAGGAATGGGCAGGTTCTCATCTCCCCTTCGTCACAAATTTATGTTCCATTACATTGATTTCTACTCATATTCAGGTTATGTAGGTTGTGATGCATGATGTATAGAAAACAAGATATGCACTGATCTCCAATATTCAGCTTGATACCAATTTCAAATGAGAAATGTGGTGTTAGAAGACTTGTACACCCTTGGCCTTTTGAAGAGCTGAATATCAGTAAAATGAGTAAACTAGCAGAGTTGTCTGTAATCCTTCCAAGCATTAAATTGCATGTTCTGAAAATATGAAATTCAAACCAGTTCCATCTATGTGATTTTGGCATCAATAAGTGATAATAACATGCCAGTCCTGGACTTTGAGTTCGTGGACTAAAAAATAGGCCAAGGCTGTACTTTTGTATTGTTAGCTAGAAGGTTCGAATGTACTTAAATGTGGTTAATAAGCAAGTGTTATGTGATATCGTCCCTATTGTAAGAAATGTAAAAATATGAGCTGGTAAAAGAATAGAAATGGTTGGGATTAGATTTCCAGTATACTTGTTCCCGCTCTGGGATTATGGTTTGAACTACACATGCAATGCATTGGCCCAAGCAACAATTATTGCACTAATCTATTTGGAGATTTACATTATGAGAATTCCTTGCATCCTTCTTTTGGGTAAGACTGACTTGTTCATATAAAAGCAACCATCGTGATATTTTTATTTCTGTTCCTCACAATTTCTTCCAGAATACATTATAATCTGTGCTTAATATATAATTTCAGGCGGTGGTTCTATGGTCGGTGCTTTTGTTGGTTCAACTCAGCGTGAGCCACTGGTTGTGGGAAAGCCCTCAACTTTTATGATGGATTACTTAGCAAACAAGTAGGGCTTACAATACTTTGTTCCTTCTTTTATTCTCCGCTTTCTTTGAATTGAGCAAATTCAGGAGAAGTCATGCATGATTTGCTTACAGCTCAAACAATGCATAATCATTATCCACATCTATTTGTCAAATTATCTGATTCCATGCCCACCAACCACCATATATTTGCATTCATATTATTCATGGATAAGCAAGTATTTGTTGGTCTGTAAGTTTGTAATCTAGGGTCTATCGCAAACCCACCCGATCATGCATAAGTGGGGACTGGAGAGCCTTCATGTGCATGCTAAGAAACAGGCCTTGCAACTTTAATACAAGGCAAATTACTGATGTATTGCCATCAAGGTTGGTCTTGCACAAGCATAGGAAATTGCAAAAAAGTTTATATTTTTTCACAATCAAGTATACAATAGTCTTGACTCATGACTACAATATCACCTACAGCACAACATAATCCCATTAAGCAGTGGTTGCTTTTCTTTATCAGTTGCATGATAATAAAAAATGAGTTTGAACTTCCATCTAAACGCCCTATTGTGTTCTAGTTTTCCTCACCTTTGCATTTTATTTTCATGTATCTGATCAACAACAGATTCGGGATTCTCAAGTCACAAATATGCATGGTCGGGGACAGATTGGATACTGATATTCTGTTTGGACAAAACGGTGGTTGCAAAACTCTTCTTGTACTCTCCGGTAACTACAAATTATTATGAAATTCCCCTCCTACCTTCAGCATGTATATTGTATGTACTCTAATTGAGGTTTTTCTTTCAAAAAGGTGTGACCTCATTGTCGATGCTTCAAAGTCCAAGCAACTCCATCAAACCAGATTTCTACACCAACAAAATTTCTGATTTTCTTTCCCTCAAAGCTTCAGCTGTCTGAGCATGCGTGGACATTGTGCGCTGTATTTAGGTCCGTGCATTATTTTTTCAATTATAATTTTTAACATTACCACATGGAATTTCGCTAAAATCCGCAGCTGTAGCAACCAGATATATTTGCCGACAGATGTTAAATTTGTTCGTGTAGGGCGAGCAGACAATGAAGGCTATGCCCAATCATTTTACATAAATTTGCCACCTGACAAAGGAGCGTTTTTATTTCATTGAACATCAAGTGTCTTTACCTTTATGTCTGCTTCTGCAGTTTAGTGGTGCATCCTTTGTTCCTATTTTCATCCTGCCATGTTCTTCAACAAGTCTTCAGAGATACCAAGGCATATCACAATTTTTTCCAGTTAAATGCTCTTTGAAAAAGAGTCTCCTTTTTCTCATCCTCTCTTCATCTTTTTAACTAAATAATGTCATTCATTGAGTAACATCATGCATCACATCATCATCTCTG
>Ga0307515_10020815_pt1 | contig 11668 bp, 9 predicted proteins | sample 17_EM_MG_FD_194513 | JGI IMG/M metagenome (GOLD analysis project Ga0307515, IMG submission 194513) | Populus trichocarpa ectomycorrhiza microbial communities from riparian zone in the Pacific Northwest, United States - 17_EM | ecosystem: Host-associated > Plants > Roots > Unclassified | place... | reverse complement strand
GCGGCCGCGGCGGGGTCACTGACCGGGATCGTGCTGGGCCGTCGCGGCGACACGACGGTCTGGCTCGGCGAGACCGCCCGCACCGAGCTCACCGTCCGCAACGAGGGCCGGCGCCCGGTCCTGCTGCGGCTGCGCGACAGCTGGGTGCCGTCGGCCGGCGCCGGCTTCGTCGAGCACCGGCTGCGACTGCTTTCCGGTACGGAGGAGACGGTACCGACCGTGCTCGAGCCCACCCGGCACGGCGACCGGCCGGCCGTGCGGGTGACGCTGCGCTCGTACGGGCCGATGGGGTTGGCGTACCGGCAGCGGCGGCAGCGCTGGAACGAGTCGGTGACCCCGCCGTGGACGCTGCGGGTGCTGCCGCGCTTCCCGTCCCGGCGGATCCTCCCCGAGAAGCTGGCCAAGCTGCGCGTCTTCGACGGGGCGGTGGTCACCCGCGGGCGCGGCCAGGGCACCGAGTTCGACGTGCTGCGCGAGTACGTGATCGGCGACGACGTGCGCTCGATCGACTGGCGGGCTTCCGCGCGTACGCATGATGTGATGGTCCGCACGTGGCGCCCGGAGCGGGACCGCCGGGTGATCTGCGTGCTGGATTCCGGGCGAACCTCCGCGGCCCGGATCGGCGACGAGCCCCGCCTGGACGCCTCGATCGACGCGGCGCTGCTGCTCTCGGTGCTGGCCGCGCGGGCCGACGACCGGGTCGACCTGATCGCGCTGGACAGCACGGTGCGGGCCCGGGTCGAGGGCGGCGGGCACCGGGTGCAGCTGCCCCGGATCATCAACGCGCTGGCGGCGCTCGAGCCGAACCTGGTGGAGACGGACTTCGGACTGCTCGCCGGCGACCTGCTGCGCCGCGGCCACAAGCGGGCGCTGGTGGTGATCTTCACGGCCCTGGACGCGGCGCCACTGGTGGAGGGGTTGCTGGCGCTGCTGCCCCGGCTGACGACGCGGCACCGGGTGGTGGTGGCGAGCGTGCGCGACCCGGAGACGGCCCGGCTGGCTGTGCTGCCGCCGGCGGGAGCGACGGCCGGCGATGTGCACCTCGCGGCGGCGGCGGAGCTGGCGCTGGGCGAGCGGGAACGGGTCCGGGCGATCCTGGTGCAACAGGGCGCGATCGTGATCGACGAGACCCGGGATATGTTCGCGTCCAAGGTCGCGGACGCCTATCTGATGCTGAAGGCCGCCGGGCGCCTCTGAGCGGCGGCCCGGCGCCGGGCGTGGTGGCTTAGGCGGTCGGGACCTCGGTGGTGTTGTGGTCCTCGGCCAGGTCGGCCGTTTCGCCGCGGCGGTGTGCCGCGCCGCCCACCCCGAGCGCGTAGCCCAGGAACAGCAGCCACACCAGCGCGCCAACGCCCACCCGGAGCGCCGCCGGTAAAGCCGACGGTGTGACGTACGCCTCAAGAATGCCGGCGACGGCGAGCACCGCGACCAGGCCGAGCGCGACCACCATGCCGCTGCGCGCTCGCGCCGCGAGCGCCTGGCCCCGGGTCTGCAGCGGACCCGGCGCGATCCACGACCAGCCGATCCGCAGGCCGACCCCGGCCGCGACGAAGACCGCGGTCAGCTCGAGCAGGCCGTGCGGCGCGATCATGGTGAAGAAGACCTCGCCCTTGCCGTGGTCGATCATCACGCCGCCGCTCAGCCCGACATTCAGCAGGTTGCTGCCGAGCAGGTAGAGCACCGGCAGGATCAGCACGCCCGCGGCGAGGCACTGGCCGGCGAGCAGGGCGTTGTTGGTCCACACCTGAGCGGCGAAGTTCTGCGCGTGGTATTCGCTGTAGTAGCCGACGAAATCCTGGTCGACGAGCCGCTGGATGTCGGCGTCGGACATGAACAGGTTCGCCACGTCCGGATTCGCGGCGACGTATCGCATCAGCGCGCCGGCGAGCAGCACGTTCGCGACCGAGACGGCGATCCACCACCAGCGGGTGCGGTAGAGCTCGCTGGGGAAGGCGGAAGCGAAGAACCGGCCGACCGGGGCCCAGGAGTACCGGCGGCCGCCGGTGATCGCGGCGCGGGCGCCCAGCACGAGCCGGGACAGCGAGGCGACCAGCACCGCGTCGGGGGCGTGGCTGCGGACGATGCTCAGGTGGGTGGACGCGCGCTGGTAGAGCAGGACCAGTTCGTCGGCCTCGTCGGGTGAGAGCCGCCGCTTGCCGGTCAATGTCTCGAGGCGGTTCCACTCGCCCCGGCGCTCGCTGACATACGCGTCCAGATCCACGGCCGCAGCGTAGCGGGCCGCCCCCACGGCGTGGGGCGCATCGTGTTGACTGGGGTGCATGGTGGTGAACGGCGAGGCGGTCGAGGTCGACCTGCGGGTGGCGCGGCTCGGGTCGCGGGCCCTCGCGTTGCTGCTCGACATCGCCGTGCAGCTGCTGCTGGCCGGCTTCCTGCTGCTGGTCACGCTGCTGGTCGCGTCGTTGCTGCCGAGCAGCCTGGTCGACGACGCGTTCCTGGGCGCGGCGGGCAAGGTGCTGCTCGTGGTGGTGTTCATCGCATACCCGACGGTCATCGAGACGTACACGAACGGCCGCAGCATCGGCAAGCGCGCCATGGGCCTGCGGGTGGTCCGCGAGGACGGCGGCCCGATCCGGGTCCGGCACGCGTTCACCCGCGCGCTGGTCGGCGTCGCGGTGGAGTGGCCCGGCCTGCTGCTGCCGTTCTTCACCTGGGTGATCAGCATGACGACGATGATCTCCTCACCACACGGGCGCCGGCTGGGCGATTTCGCGGCCGGCACCCTGGTCATCCACGAACGTGCCCCGGCGCCCTGGGGCTGGGTGCCGGCGATGCCGCCGCACCTGGCCACCTGGGCGGCCCGGCTGGACCTCAGCGGCCTCGACGACGACTTGGCGCTGGCCTGCCGCAACTACCTGGCCCGGGCCCGCGAGATCCGCGAGCCGCAGCACAGCCGCTTCGCCTACGAGCTGGCCAACGAGGTCGGCGTGCGGATCCGGCAGGCCCCGCCGCCCGGCACACCGCTCTGGGTGTTCCTGGCGGCGGTGCTCGCCGAACGCCGCCGCCGGGCCGGCGAGGGCGTCTACCCGATCCGGACGCTCACCGACCGGATCTGGCCCGGCTTCGGCCGCCCGGACCGGCACGCGGTCGCGCGTGCCCTGGCCCGGGACGAGCCGGTGGCGGGGCTGGCGAAAAACCCTCCCCTGCGCACCTCCACACCCCGGTAACCCGCCTCACATTCGGTCCAGGACCTCGATTCCCAGCAGATCAAGGCCCTGCCGCAGGGTGCGCCCGGTCAGCTCGCAAAGGGCCAGCCGACTCTCCCGGATCCCGGCGGGAGCGGTCAGCACCGGGCACTTCTCGTAGAACGCGCTGAAGGTCGTGGCCAGCCCGTAGAGGTAACCGGTCAGCCGGTGGAACTCGAGCGACCTGCCGACCCCGGTCAGCACCGGGCCGAAGGTCAGCAACTCGAGCGCCAGCTCCCGTTCCGCCGGCTCGGTCAGGGTGATCTTGCCCGGGGCGCTGTTGCCGGCCTTGCGGAAGATGGACCGGATCCGGGCGTACGCGTATTGCAGGTAGGGGCCGGTGTTCCCGGTCAGCGCCAGCATCCGGTCCCAGTCGAACAGGTAGTCGGACATCCGGTCGCCGGACAGGTCGGCGTACTTGATCGCACCGATGCCGATCACCCTCCCGACCTCGGCCGCCTCCGCCGGTGGCAGGTCGCTCGGCTTGTCCAGCGCCACGGCCGTCGCCCGCTCGACGGCCTCCTCCAGCAGGTCGACCAGTTTGACCAGGTCGCCGGCCCGGGTCTTGAGCATCTTCTGGTCGGCACCGAGGATCGACCCGAACGCCACGTGTTCGGGCGTGACGTCGCCGGGCAGCCAGCCGGCCTCGCGGGCCACGGCGTACACCATCTGGAAGTGGCTGCGCTGCGGCGAACCGACCACATAGAGCAGCCGGGACGCGCCGAGCTCCCGGATCCGGTACCGCAACGCGGCCAGATCGGTCGCCGCATAGCCGAAGCCGCCGTCGCTCTTGCGCACGATCAGCGGCTGCGGCTCGCCGTGCCGGCCGGTGAAGCCCGCCGGGAACGCGCACAACGCGCCCTCGCTGACCCGCAGCAGCCCCTTGGCGTCGAGCTCGTCGACCACCGCCTGCAGCCGGTCGTTGTAGAAGCTCTCGCCCGTGAAGTCTGTGCTCGTCAGCGTCACGCCGAGCAGGTCGTACACGGCCAGGAAGTAACGCTCGGACACGGCGACCAGCCGCCGCCACAGCTCAAGCGTCTGCTCGTCGCCGCCCTGCAGCGCGACCACCCGCAGCTGGGAGCGCCGCTTGAACTCCGGATCGGTGTCGAACTTGACCCGCGCGGCCTGGTAGAACGCGGTCAGGTCGGCCAGCGACCGCGCATCGGTCGCGCCGAGCTCCACCAAGTGCTCGATCATCATCCCGAACTGCGTGCCCCAGTCGCCGAGATGGTTCTGCCGGATGACTAGGTGGCCCTGCCACTCGAGCAACCGCGCCGCGGCGTCCCCGATCACAATCGACCGCAGGTGCCCGACGTGCATCTCCTTGGCCACGTTCGGCCCGGAGTAGTCGATCACCACCGTCTCCGGCCGCTCGACCGGCGGGTGGTCGGCCGGCATGTCGTTGGTCAGCTCGGCGAGGAAGCCGTCGTCGACGGTCAGGTTGAGGAAGCCGGGGCCGGAGACCGCCACGCTGGCCAGGCCGGCCAGGTCGGCGCGAACGGCCACATCGGACGCGATCTCGCGCGGGGCCCGGCCGAGCTGACGCGCCAGAGTGAGCGCCGCCCCGGACTGGAAGTCGGCGTGCTGCGAGCGCCGGACGGCCGGGTCGACCGGCGCGCCCGCGACCGCGGCGAAGGCGGCACCGATCCGTTCGGAGAGCAAAACCTCAAGATCCATGACAATCCCATCGACGTACGCGGGCCAGCGAGTCGATCGGTGCCACTGCTCGTGACGCCGGCGGGTCGACCCGCCGGCGGAGGACATGTGTCAGCGCAGACGGACGGAGAATCCCCGGCGTCGCTCGTGACGAACACTGCTGCCGCACATGCGCCCATCGTATCGGCCGGGACACCGGTCCCGCCTGCCCTATAGCGACCATCGCTCGCACCTCCCGGCTCGAGCCGAGTCTGCCGGGTCTCGCCCGCCTCGTTCGGTTATCCACAGAGCGGCCTCCGCCCGTTCGTTGTCCACAGGGTTGCCCGGACGCCGCGCAATTTCCGGCGCGCAGAGGAAGATGGACGGCGTGAAGAAGCTCATCAACGCGGCCGACGACGTGGTCGGCGAGGCCCTGGACGGATTGACTCTCACGGCCGCGGGCGTCGCCCGGCTCGCGGGCTCGACGACGGCGGTGCGCAGCGATGTCGAGGCCGTCCGCGCGGCCGGCCAGGTCGCGCTGCTATCCGGCGGCGGCGCGGGGCATGAGCCCGCCCACGCGGGTTACGTCGGCCGCGGGATGCTGACCGGGGCGGTCGCGGGTGACGTGTTCACCTCCCCGTCGGTCGACGCGGTGCTCGACGCGATCCGGGCCGTCGCCACGCCGGGCGGGGTGCTGCTGATCGTCAAGAACTACACGGGCGACCGGCTCAATTTCGGCCTCGCCGCCGAGCTGGCCCGCGCCGAGGGGATCGACGTGGCGACCGTCGTGGTCGCCGACGACGTGGCGCTCGCCGCCGAGGGGGGCGCCGGCCGGCGCGGCCTGGCCGGCACCGTGCTGGTGCACAAGGTGGCGGGCGCGGCCGCCGAGGCGGGGCTGCCGCTCGCCGAGGTCGCCGCCCGTGCGCAGCGGGTCGCCGACGCGGTCGGCACGATGGGGCTCGCGCTGAGCCCCTGCGTCGTCCCGGCCGCCGGCAAGCCGGGCTTTTTCCTGGACGCCGATGAGATCGAGTGGGGCCTCGGCATCCACGGCGAGCCGGGCGTCGAGCGCGCCACGTTGCGGCCGGTCCACGACGTCGTCGATCGGCTCGTGACCGCGATCGTCGCGGACCGCGCGATCAAGCCCGGCGACCGCGTCGCCCTGCTGGTGAACGGGCTCGGCGCCACCCCGCCGATGGAGCTGTCCATCGTGGCCGATGCCGCCGTCCGCGATCTGCGCCGCCGGGAGGTGGTGGTCGAGCGGGTCTGGGCGGGCAACTTCCTGACCGCCCTCGACATGGCCGGTTGCTCGCTGAGCGTGCTCGGCGTCGACGACGAGTTGCTCGCCGCCCTGGACGCGCCGACCACCGCCCCGGCCTGGCCGCACGCGGTCTCGCCCGGCGGCGCGGTGGTCCCGGCCGCGCCGGCGGTGGCCGTCGAGGAGGGCGCGCTGGCCGCCGGCGATCCGGTGCGGCGCGCGCTCGAGGCCGTGGCCGAGGTGCTGATCGCCGACCGCGACCGGCTGACCGAGCTGGACCGCGCGGTCGGCGACGGCGACCTGGGCATCAGCCTGGCCCGCGGCGCGGCCGCCGTGCTGGCGGAGTGCCCGCGTTACCCGGGTGAGCGCGGCCCGGCAGCCGTGCTGCGTGCGGCTTCCGCGACGGTCCGGCGCACTGTGGGCGGCACGTCCGGCCCGCTCTACGCGATCCTGTTGCTCCGCGCGGCCGCGGCCCTGCCCGCCGAGGGCGCCAGCGCGCCGGCGTGGGCCGCAGCCTTGCCCGCCGAGGGCGCCGGCGCCGGGCCGCAGGCGTGGGCCGCCGCGCTGCGGGCCGCCGTCGACGGGGTCCGCGAGGTCGGCGGTGCCGCGGTCGGCGACCGCACCATGGTGGACGCCCTCGCCCCGGCCGCGGAGACGTTCGCCGGCGGGCTCGACGACGGCGCGAGCTGGCCGGAGGCGCTCGCCGCGGCGGTGCGAGCGGCCCAAGACGGCACCGCCGCGACGGCGGCGGTGACGGCCCGGCTCGGCCGCTCGAGCTACCTGGGCGACCGCGTGCTCGGCCATCCCGACCCGGGCGCCGAGGCGGTGGCCGTCTGGCTCGCCGCGGTCCTGGCCGCCCTGCGCCCATGAGCTGGGCGATGGACACCCCGGGCGGGCTGCTCCTGCCCTCCGGGCGGCTGGTCCGCGGCCGCGGGCTGCGCCGGCCGCGGCCGCCCGGCCCGGCGCCGACCTGGGGGCTTTATCTGCTGGGTGCCCAGCCGCCGCCCGTCGACTGGCCGAGTCGCTGGCTGCGCTGGCCCGACTTCCGCCTGCCGGCCGACCGCGCCGACGCGGTCGACGCCCTGCGCGAGGCCTGGGAACGAGCTCCCGCCGAGCGGGTCGAGATCGCCTGCGGTGGCGGCCGGGGCCGCACCGGCACGGCGCTCGCCTGCCTTGCCGTGCTCGACGGGGTCCCGGCCGACGAGGCCGTCGGCTACGTCCGGGTGCGCTACGACCGGCGAGCCGTCGAGACCCCGTGGCAACGTCGCTTCGTCAGCCGGTTCCAACCGGCATGACCGCCGGCCCTGACCATGCCGGCGGCCCGCTCGGTGGTCAGGAGACCGCGGCGCCGCCGCTGACCAGGTCGGCTATGTACCGGTCGAGGCGGGTGGCCAGATTGTCGTCCGTGACCAGGAACTGCAGGCCGAGTTCGACGCCATCGGGGCCGGCGCCGCGGTTGGCGACGCGGGCGTGCACGGGGATCGGGTCGCCCGCGCGGCCCACCGCCGTGTCGACGATGTCGTCCACCTTCAGCTGCTCGTCCGGGGCGACCTGGATGCGGGCGCCGCCGGAGCTGACGTTCAGCAGGGTCGCCTTGATCGGGTCCCGGACGCCCGCCCGGCGCAGCGTCAGCGAACCGCTGGCGGCGAGCCGGTCGGACTGCCGGCGTTCCAGCTGGGCGGCCAGTCCCGACATCTGCTCGACCCGGCCGATGGTCTGGCCCATCTGCCCGGACAGCCGTTCCACCAGCGTGCCCTGGTCGGCGGCGACCGCGCGCAGCGATGTGGCCGCGTCGCCGACACTGCCGATGCCCGAGACCATCGCGGCGATCGTGCCGGACATGTCGGCGGTGTCGCGTTCCAGCTCCTGGATCGTCTCGGCGATCTGCTCGGTCGAACGCGACGTCGTGTCGGCCAGCTCCTTCACCTCGTCGGCGACCACCGTGAAGCCCAGGCCCAGTTCGCCGGCCCGGGCCGCCTCGATGGTGGCGTTCAGGGCGAGCAGGCGGGTCTGGCCGGCGATGCCGTTGACGATGGCGGCGGTGGCGGCGACGCGGCGCAGGCTCTGCTCGAGCGAACCGATCACCTCCTCCGCCCGGCCGGCGTGACCGACCACGGCCGAGGTGGCCGCGTCCGTGGCTGCGATGCCGCTGTCGATGGTCTCGCTGGCCTGCCGCACGTCGCCGACCTGGGAGGTGACCAGCCGCAGTTCCTCGGCGATCACCTCGGTGGACTCGTTGATGATCATCTGGGCCCGGTCGCGCAGCCGGATCTCCGCCTGCCGCTGGTGCAGGAAGCTGAGCCGCAGTTGCTCGTCACGCAGGGACTGGACCTCGTGCAGGTCGTTGTCCTGGGCGATCAGCCGGGCGCGGGCCGTCGTCAGGGCCTGGCCGATGGCGCCGAGTTCGTCCCGGCCCGCCGGCAGTGGATGCTCGGCGAAGTCGCCCTCCGCGATCGCGGTCACGCCCACCACCGCGAGCGCGACGTCGCGCCGGGTCCGCCAAAGCACGGCCGCGGCGAACCAGGCCGCCACGACGAACCCGCCGATGGCGATCACGAGCACGGTCAGCCGTTCGGTCTTGAAGCCGTCGATCCGGGCGGCCAGCAGGTCGTTGAGCACGTCGACGACCGGGTCGACCGCGGCCCGGATCGCCTCGGCGGCCGGTGTCACCGTGGCCGGGCCCGGGTCGGCGAGCGAGTCGGTCAGCGTCTTGGCGAGCGTGGCCAGCGCCTCGGACGCCTGTTCGAGGGCCGCGAGTTGGGTGCCGAGGCTGTCGAGTTTGGTGTTGGCGGTCGCCGTGCTCACGTCGGTGTTGAGGCTCTGGGCCGCCCCGGCAAGCTCGCCGGCGCGCACGGCCTGGGCGGCGACGGCGGCGCTGCCGCCGGCCTCCTCGGGCGCCGCCGCCGAGGCCGCCGCGACCAGGGCCTTCGGCAGTTGCACGATCTGCGCGTCCATGACATAGAACGAGTCGAGGTCGGGGTCCAGGATCAGGTTCGAGCTGTTGCCGGCCTCCGTGATCAGGGCGGCCAGAGCGGTGGCCTGGGCGAGGCGGTCGGCCGCGGTGTTCGTGGCGCTCGGCACCGCGGCCAGGGCGGCATCGAGCTTCAGGCCGGGATATTCCTCGACGGCGGCCGCGAGCGCGGTCAGGTCCGGAGCCTGGCCGGCGACCGCGTCGGCCAGCGCCAGCAGGGCGGGGCGGACGACCTCGGTGCCGTCGCGCTCGGCGGCGCTGAAATCGATCTTGGAGTTGGCCTCGCCGGTGTAGCCGTAGGTTGCCGCGATGCCCGGGATCGTCAGGACCAGGACCAGCACGCCGAGGCGCAGGCTGGTCCGCATCCGGTCGGCCGCGGCAAGCGCGGGCCGCAGCAGCAGGGGCGGTCTGGTCATGGTCGGGGCGACCTACCCGGCATCCAGCGTGATCCGCATGCCCCGATTCCACCACGTCCGCACGCCGCTTCAGGCCGATTTGAGCCGTTCTCGGATCTCGGCGGCGAGCGCCCGCTGCCCGGCCTCATCGACGTCGAGCACGCCGTTCTCGCTCATCAGGGCGTGGTATTGCTGCCGCTCGTAGGGGACGCCGGGTGGCAGCGTGGCCACGTGCCAGTGCAGGTGGGCGTTGCCCTGCCGGCTGCCGAGGCTCATCGAATAGACCCGTTCGGTCGGCACGGTTGCCTTCAGCGCGGACGCCAGCCGGCGGATCATCGTCTGCATCCGGAGGAACTCGTCCTCGGCCAGGGCGTCGACCCAGTCCTCGACGTGTCGCTTGGGCGCGACCAGGCAGTAGCCGAGCAGCGTCGGCCAGCGGGCCAGGAAACCGATGAACTCGTCGTCCTCGAGGACGATGTGATGCTCGGCGCCGGGCTCGCCGGCCACCAGCGCGCAGACGAAACACGGGCCGGTGCGGGATCGGGTCGTGTAGGCGTCGACATCGAAGGGGATCTTCACCCGTTCAGTGTTCCGTTCGGCGGTCACCGCGCGCGACACCACATACTCTTGGCCGATGACCGTCGTCGTGCGTGCCTTTGTCGTGACCGCCGCGCCGGAGACGGTCATCGACTACCTCAAGGACCTCGGCCACGCCAGCGAGTGGAATCCGTCCACCCAGCGCGCGACGCGGACCGGTGCCGGGCCCATCGTGGTCGGCACGACCTGGCAGAACGTGGCGAAGGTACGCGGCGTGACCACGGAGTTGACCTACTGCCTGGCCGCCGCCGAGAGCGACAAGCTCGTCTTCATCGCCCGCAACGAGGGCGCGGCCCTGACCGAGACGATCACCGTACGGCCGGTCGACCGCGGCACCGAGGTCACCTACCACGTCGACCTGGAGATGCACGGCCTCGCGAAGCTGGCCACGCCGGTGCTGCGGACCGAGTTCGAGCGGCTGGGCGACGAGGTCGCCGCCCGGCTCACCGGAGTGCTCAACAGCATGGCCCGCTTCTCCACCGACCCCGGATCCAAAATGGACGTCTGACCCAGAAGCGCACCACTCAGTGACTCAGCAGGGTTGGGGCGGCTGCGCGGAGGGCTTTCAGGTTTTGCTCTACCCAGCCTTCGCGCAGCGAGTCCGTTCCTCGGTAGGCCGGCTTGCGGACCAGGTGAAAATGCAGGTATTCGACCCGCAGCAGGACGTCCAGCCAGGGCATCGCCGCCACATCAAGGTCGGCCATGGGGCGTACGGTGCGGTATCCGGCCAGGAACGCCGGCCAATGGGGCGTCGCGGCCACGCCGAGCAGGTCCCAGGCTCGCCAGTTCTCACCGGCCCGGTCCAGGTCGTAGAGGACGAAGCGGGCGCCGTCCAGGTGTGCGTTGTCGAGGGTGACATCGCCGTGGCAGATGCCTCGGTCCAGGCGCGGGCCTACCGATGCCAGGTGCCGGCTCGCCGCGGCCATGAGCGACGCCAGCAGCGAACGGTCGGGTTCGTCTAGCTGGGCGAGCACCTCGGCCAGCTGCGCGGACGGGTCGGCGGCCCGGGGCGCGGCAGCCATCCCGTCGGCCGTGGCGTGGAACCGCGCGATCGCCATGCCGAAGCGGTGGTAGAGATCGTCGTCGTACGGCCGGGGCGCGTGGCCGCCCGGGGCCCACTCCCACAACGAGTACGGGCGTGGGCCCTCGGGCATCGCCAGCTCACCCGCGGGCCGGCCGTCGGCCAGCGGCACGCCGCGCGCGATGTCCACGCCGCCCGCCGCGACGTGGCCGGCCAACCGCACCTCCCACGCCACGTCCCCGGCGTGAGCGGGACCATAGAGCTTCAGGGCGTACGCACCGGCTGGCGTGTCGATCCGGTAGACGTCGTTGACCAGGGTGCGCAGCAGCACACAACCGGTCACCTCGAGCCCGTAGGCGGCGGAGACGGCACTACCCAGTTCGGCCGGGTCGGCCAGCGAACGAAGCGGTCGAAGCACGCAGCGACCATAGGCGAACGCGGGTCAGATGTCGGCCGGATATCGGCTGCCGTCGGGGAAGTTGCCGTACAGCTGCTCCCCCGGCGCTCCGACCGTGACCGCCTGCACGAGCAGGTCGCCGCCCACGAACGCGCCCTTCCACGACGCGCCGCGGCCGCCGAACGGCTCGTCCC
>Ga0307515_10020814_pt1 | contig 11669 bp, 4 predicted proteins | sample 17_EM_MG_FD_194513 | JGI IMG/M metagenome (GOLD analysis project Ga0307515, IMG submission 194513) | Populus trichocarpa ectomycorrhiza microbial communities from riparian zone in the Pacific Northwest, United States - 17_EM | ecosystem: Host-associated > Plants > Roots > Unclassified | place... | reverse complement strand
TTATAAACTACTAGGACATAGCTACTAGTATATATTAAGCTGCCTAGAAAGGATTTATGTATATAGAACTATAGCGCCATAGCCCAGAGGCTGTATGCGCAGTATTGTACGTAGTACAATACAATGGATATAAAAAATAATAAAAAATAAAAAAGATAGGATTAAACCTATACCCCTAGAATTAAAACTAAATTATGTAATTCTAACAAACCCTAGGAAGCCAATAATGGCACCTAAAGTAAGCTTATCTAAAAGAGTTGCTCTAACCTAAGAAGAACACGAGATCTAACTAGGATTAGAAATTAAAGATAATAATAACATTATAGACATATATAAACAGATTCGTGCCCTTACAGCTAATTAAAAAGCCGACTATCTTTAAGCTTAAAGTATATAGGAGACCCTATAGGAGATCCTAGACAGCCTTACGGCCCTATAAAGTAGTTTAGCTCCCTTTTCTAGAAGTCCTAGTTAACCTATCTACTTAACTAAATATAACACCCTAGGGAGTATGGATATAATAACGAAGTAATTAAAGTCTATTAAGCTCCCTAATCCCTAACTACTATCTAATAGGATAGACCCTACCTTTAAGAATTGGAGGATCTAAATATAAGGAAAGCTTCGCGTTAACTATAACTATTTTCTTTCTAAAAAAGCTAAAATGCTCTACCTCTTTAGTCGAACTATAGGAGACGCCTAATAATACCTTTAAGCCAAGTTCGAGGACGAGTTCCCCGTCCAATTTATATCTATTAATAAGATAATACGGCACCTAGCTACTATCTATATTAACCCAAATAAAGTATAGGATGCCCGCTATAACTATAATCGCCTAATAATAAAACCGAACTAACCCTTTGCCAAATTCTAGACTTAATTCCTATACCTTATAGAAGAAGGCTAGGTTCCCCTTAAGAATTACCGTTTAGACCTATACGATAAACTAATAATTAGGCTATAAGAAAAGATTATAATAACCTTAAACAACCTACCAAACTACAAAAGACTCGCGGCTTATTACCTATTATTAAATTTAAAACTAAAGCGAATTAAAGCCCGCCTTAATTGGCAGAAGCGGCCCTAGAACTTATTAACTATACCTATAAGAGCTAAAGTAGGAAGACAAGCTACTATGGCCCCTATACTAAAAATAGTTATAACTACGCACCTATAAGCCTCGCCTAACCCACTATATACTACGCCCTTAACTAGCACTTACCGCAATACCCTAATTAACCCTACTATAGTTACGTGCTATAACTACAGAAAGGATGATTATTTTGCCTTATCTTACCTAGAGCTAAAGGATATAGGTAAGATTAAGGAAATAAAGGAAGGAGAAACGTTAGATAAGTTAGGGAAAGATAAACCCTAGGGGAAGACTCCTCCCTAGGGTACCCTATTAATCTAAAAAAGATTAACCTAAGTCGGCTAATAGGTGGTAAACACTTTATAACCCTATATATAGTATCTTAAAATAGATATAGAGTTAATACCACTGCCCTTATTAACACTAAAGTAAATAGCTTTGCCTGTATAAATACTGTATATACTATTAATATTGCTAAGTTTCTAAATATAGAAGCTACCTAACTACAGAAGCCTATCCCTATAAAAGGCTATAGTGGCTAAACTAATAAGCCGGTTACTTACGTTCTAAAGCTATATATCTCTATTAACGGATAATACTAATATTGTCAGATAATCTGTATTTTATGTGGCGTAGGACGTACACAAGTCACGTGCACGGGGCACGTGCTTTATAAATCTCTTTATAGAGCCCTAGGGGCCCTAGGTCAATTAACGATCAAGATAAGATTAAGATTATTAACCAATCAACCCATTTAATTAATGAATAGCTCTATATGAACTATCTGACAGTTATAAGCCCGGTCCACCGACACAAGAAGCTATTCAGCTATTACTCAATTATTTGAAGAAATTCTACCTTATCATTAGACTCTGACACCTTATCGTAATAAGACGACCCTAATTGAAATCCTACCTCAATTATCACAGGACGAGATTTTATGAGATTCCACGAGATTCTACGAGACTCCACCTCAATCGTTAAAGGACGATCCTGACGACAAGGACGATCCTAATAAAAAAGACGATCCTAATAATAAGGACGATTATAATAACAAGGATAATCCTAACGACAAAAATACCATCTTAATTCCTATCTGCCTATTAGTTAAATGACTTTACCGATATTAAGGTCGTCTACTACAATCATCCTTAATAAGTTAGAAGACTAGGAGTAATGGATCTGGCAATTATAAGCCCTTATAGACAAACGAATTTGGGCCTATGTTAACCTAGCTAAGGAAGCACCTTAATAAGGTCTACTATAAGAACCACTCTATCTAGAAGTTATAGATTTTAATGAGAATGCAACCTTATATGTACAGCTCTTGACAAATTAGTAGAAAGCGTATAATAATAGTAGACGATACTACGACCAGGACATGAAGTATTTCCTAAGACAGGAAGATTATCTTTAACAGATCCGCACCTAGATTACGTCTATAGTATCGATTTAAAAGAAGCTGCTACTTAACCCTTCCCTCACAGTTAAAGAATGGTTAACTCGCTTAAAAGAAGACACTAAGCCCTTAAAGAACTTTATAATAAAGAAGGTATAAATACAGTATATAGAATTACTTAAGGGACTTAAGCAGACAAAGGTTACCCTATGGCTTAACCGATGGGAATATGCAATAAAGATGGCAAAAAAGCACGACCTTCTATAAATAACTAATGGGATCTAGCTTATAGACCTTGTAAATATAATACGACCTATAAGCGAAACCTATTTTGTTATATACACCAAATAGGCAAATAATACCAAAAAGGCTTACTTATTAGAATACTATAAAGTAGCGATAGAGCTACGGGAAGCATTTGCAAACCTCTTAAAAGCCGTACTATCCTTAACTACTAGAGGGAGTGCATTTAATATAGACTTCGCAGGAGAGTCCGAAGAGGATATCTCTATTACTGCTAAGGTCTAAAAGGGAAAAGGGAATAGCTTATCTTGCAGTCGAAAAAGGGCAGGGATAAATTTAACTAAAGAGACGTCTTCTAAGAAGTCGAAGAACCTAAAATGCCTAGTATATAATATAAGGGGACATACCCTTCCTGACTATTGGTATCTATTTAAGTGTAAGAGGCCTAAAGGATTTAATGCTAAGGGTACACGTATAAAGAAGGTGTGTAAAAAGGTAGAGTATAATAAGGATCTAGCTGCCTAAGTGGAACGACTTAAGCTTAAGGAATTAGATACTAATAAAGCTTAATAACGACAGGATAAGAGCTAGGAGACAGTTAAGATTAAGGGAGAAGCTAATGCAATATTTCTAAAATTGTATTACACCGGTTAACTCTATTTACTAAAGCTATTAACTATTCTTAACTTAGGAACCACTCTCTATATCTTTAATAACTTCTCTTGTTTCTATAACTTTAGGAAAGCTTTAAGATACAAATACGTTATCGCCGGCAGCTTAGAAGTGCCTATACTAGGCTACAGCAATATTACTATCTAAGTTATAAAACTAGACAAGAGTAAGGGAATCTTACGTCTTAAGGACGTTGCCTTTTATACGGACTTTAATACAAATTTAGTGTTATTCCGTCTACTTTAAAAATAAGGGTACTACTGGGATAATAAAGGAGATAATAATCTTCTAGTTCGGAAGGATAATACAATTCTATGTTAAATGAAAGAATATTATAGATAATAGACTATCGAGTACGTACGACTAGGAAGTCTATTAGCGTTTAATATAAGCCGACTGCTACGCCGTCAATAGAAGCGCAGAGTATCGTTAAGAGACATTCGTCTAGATGCGAAAGGTGATATATAACTATAGCACCTACGTCTAGGTTATCTAGGACCTATAAGCCTTTATTATTTAGGTGTTAACGCCCTAGGGGTTAAGCTTTAAGGCCCTAGGACGACGGAATGTTAACACTATAGCCTCGCTAAAATTAAGCGTTAGGTTTTATAAAGGTTCTTAAAATAGAAAATCGATAAACCCTATCTTAACCTTTATATTAACTGGACTGACCTTAAGGAAGCGTATACCGGATTTGTACGAGTTATACTTATCTATAATACCTACTTAGAAAGATCCTTCCTATATTTTATAACGACGCACGGCAAGGAGAAGGAGACACTATAAGTGCTTAAAGATTTTATCTAGTAGATTCGTCTAAGGTATAACCTTAAAGTTAACACTATTAGATTAGATAACAAGCTAGGGAAAAGGAGAACCCTTAAATAGCTATAGACCTAAGGGATTATATTTAAGCCTTCGGCGCCTTATATATAAGCTTAAAATAGTACCACCGAATACTTAGGGGGTGTAATTATTAAGAAAGCATGTGCAATAAGAATTGCTGCCAATTTACCACATAATCTATGGGACAAGATAGTTAACTATATAGTTTACCTTCGAGATTAAACGCCACGGGAAAGTAACGGTTGGAAATCGCTATATAAGAGGTTCTATACCTTCCTAGCTAATAGGAGATTAAGAAAGCCGCAACTGGCGCACCTAAAAGCCTACGGCTATAGGGCGTACGCGATAACGTCGGACGCCTAGCTAAAGAAGAAAAGGCTAAGCAAGCTAGATCCGCGAGCCCATATCGGCTACCTTGTCGGCTATAACTCTACTAATATCTACAGGATCTGGATCCTATATAAGGGTATCGTTATCTTTACTAGGGATATTATCTTTAATAAAAAGACGTTCTTTGACGGCAAGCGAACGGACATTTTAAAGGATCTACACGCCGAGTTAGATATGCTAATTAAGAAGATTTAACTACCTAATACCCAGACCAAAAACGAGGTCCTTTTGGAAGATAATAAAGAAGTATTTAAACCGTTAATTTAAGAGGAAGACGACGACGTCGATGAGCCAGTTTAAGCCTTTAATAAGTTAGTAGATCTTAAGCTTGCAAGAGCTCTCGAAGATGTATATTATACGCCACCTCCAATAGAAGAAGATAAAGAATCTTTATATGCCTTTTACGTTAAGTATCCTACGAAGTTAGATGTATAAGGTACTAATTAAGACGTCGCTTATTAAGTAAGAGATGCGTTTAACACTTAGGGGGTGTCTAACAACTTAGTTAAAGACTTATTTAAGGAAGCCAGCGATAATAGGTTTAAAGACTTTGTTACCAAAAGGATCACGTTAGCCTATTACGGCGCCTTCTTAGCAGAAAGGAAGTTTAACTTTAATAGTCGACTTAATAACAGCAAGCTGAAATTAGGCAGAATACGCGATGTTAGATTATATAGGAAGAATCTACCTCCGCCACCCTAGTTAATCCAGGACCTTAATACGCATCCTCTTTAAGATTAGTTTTAAGAGGCTTAATGAGCCCATCTCCAATCTTATTATTAAATAAGGTCGTTTTAAGAAACAGATAAGAAGCACATAAAGGGACAGTAGGTCCTTAGCTTAATGTGGGTGTTTATCTATAAGACGGATAAGCACGGATTTCTCCAGAAATACAAGGTACGCTTAGTAGTCTGCGGAAACTAATAGGCCCTAGGAGACCTACCTACGAGAGCTACTATATTAGCTAGTACGACCTTCCAAACCCTTATAGCGATTACTGTAAAATTTAACCTAGAGACGACACAGATAGATACAGTTAATGCGTTTATCTATTACGATCTTGACAAGGTTGTCTATATAAAGCTACTGCTAGGGTTTAATAAAGGAAAGACAGACAAAGTACTGCGCTTAAGAAAAGCCCTGTACGGACTATAACGATCACCACTGTTATAGCAGAAGAATCTCACGAGCTTATTAAACGAATTGGGTTTTAAAGAAGTACCCTAGGAGCCGTGTGTTATACTAAAAGGTAGAATAGTTATCTTCTTCTATGTTAATAATATTGTCTTCTGCTATAGAAAGATAGATAAGAAGAAAGCTTAAAAAGCAATTAAGGAGCTAAGCAAGGAATACTAGATAAGTACCCTTAGCGAGCTAAAATGGTTTCTAGGAATCTATATACTACGCAATTATAGCTAAAGGCTCCTATAGCTATCCTAGGAAGCCTATATTAAGAAGATAGCTAACTAGTATAAGATAGATCTTAGAGGGCGTCTTTTAAACACTCCTATGGCAGAATCGGAACTCCTCCCTACCGATTACCGTATAATCCGTCTAACGCGTCCGTCCCCTAATATAGACCTATTAGTCCGTCCTATATCCCTACTAGCTTCTACAATACTATATTAGAGAAAACTAGGTTCAGTACTTTATGCAGCCACTACGACGCGTCCGAATATTGCCTTTATAGTATTACGGCTGGTAAGGTTTAATTAGGACCTAAGCTAAGAGCACTATTAAGCGGTAGATAGAGTTATCTAGTACCTATATAGCACGAGGAGCAGAGCAATCTACTATAAAGGAGATAAGGAAGAAATGAACGGTAGAGGGAGAGATAAAGGAATACGCGATAAAGGACGAGACGACGGAAGGGACGGTAGAGGTAAAGCGCAATTATTTATTTATGCTAGCGATGCATCGTTTATAGACAACTCCGTTAACAGAAAGAGCTTATAAGGATATATTATAAAGCTATTTAGGGGACCAATTGCCTGGAGAGTAAATAAGCAGGATATAGTAATAACGTTAAGCACAGAAGCCGAGTTGTTAGCCCTATTACAGACAGTAAAGAAAGCTATCTTCATTAGCAGGCTATTTAAAGTAATGACGTTATAGCTAAACGAGCCCTTAATTATTAAATGTAATAACACCTAGACACTTTAACTAATTATAAAAGACATAGTAAAGCTAATTATAAAGCTCCGACACGTTAATATCTATTAATACTGGCTACGTTAGGAATACGCAATGAGACGAGTACGATTTTAATGGACAGCGACGAAGGAGATAATCGCTAATAAACTTACGAAGGCCCTGCCCAAGTAGAGGTTTCAAAGCTTCGTTAATATAATTGGAATAGTAAATATTAAGGAGTAGCTAAATAAGGAGAAGCAATTAGAGGACTTAAGGTGTTACGGACGCTTTAAGTACGATACTATAACTACTTGGGGAAGAGTTGGAGGAAGCTAGTTAGTTAATAAAAGCACAGTCCAGGATAAAACCGATAGAACCATATAACAAGGAATAGTGGTACAAGTTACATAATATAATCTGTGTGATCTATATAATCCGCGAGATCTATAATAGAGTAGATAGAGCATACGTACATCACATATAAGGAGGTTTCCTAGGAGTACGGTTGTGTATTTAAAGGACTATAGTCCCTACTCTAGATAGTTCTTCCCTTGTAGTAATTCTTAAAATACAATTAGAGTTAATCTGTTAGGCAACTACTCCACTAGTTATTATTACATTGTTAACTTTAATTTGCATTACCTACACACCTAGCCTAATAACGAGCCCATCGTAGTACTTGCTATAAGGTTCCGTTACATAAGGGAGAAGATTAGAGCAAGACGGAAGGATTCATATAAGATTATAGCTCAATTAACGCATTAACGGACATAAGAAGGTAGTTAGCTTTGTCCTTAACTAGGTTGAAGCTAAGGGGGTGTATTAGATAATCTATATTCTATATGGCGTAGGATGTGCACAAGTTACGTATATAGGGCACGTGCTTTATAAATCTCTTTATAGAGCCCTAGGGGCCCTAGGTCAATTAATGATTAAAATAAGATTAAGATTATTAACTAATTAACCTATTTAATTAATAAATAGCTCTATATAAACTATCTAACAAATATAGTATCCCCTTTTGCACCCTAGACCTAGGGTCCTATAATATAATTCTTAGCCGAAAGTAGATGTTCTATTTTAATATTTAGTTAAATATATAATAAAGACGGTTTATCAAGCCAGAGGATAGACCGAAATTATCCTCCTTTATTAGAGAAATCCGAACTAACTATAAGACACTAGCTATAAAGGCTAACTTTACCTACTAGTAGGATATTAGGGACCGTAACCTAGCCTTTACCTAAAAAGATACCCATTATAAGGCCGGAAGGAACTTATTTATACCAACCCAGATACTTTCCTAAAGCGCTACGGTTAATAATAACTTTACTTATAGAAGTAGGACAAATAGTAATACGGAAGACCCCTAAATTGCAAAGATCTGACTAGTATAGAAGAGAACCTACTAATAAGATATAAGAGACAGCCTTAGGAGAATACAATAAGAGTTAAAAGGAGGGACGATATAAGCAATACTCTAGAAACCCCTAAGGTTATATAACCCCCTAGGACCACGCGACCCCTCTATAGTAGATATTACTACAATTAATACTATAAGGTTCCACTTTAATATATACTAAAAGGACAATAAGGTCTTTATAACTAGCTTATATAAAATTAATTAGATCTTTAGTAAAAGGGAAAAGGGGCTATTAGAGGAAACTAATAAGGAGCTAGTTAAGCGCCTCTTCCCTACTATCTATTCGGGATATAAGGACGTATTCTTAAAGGCGGCCTCTAACTAGCTACCCCCCTACTAAACCTATAACTATAAGATCCAATCAGAGGCGAATTATACCCTAGGCTATAGCCCCCTTTACTAATAAACTATAAATAAACTTAAGGTGATAAAGTAATACTTAATTAATAACCTTAATAAAGGATTTATTAAGCTAAGCCAAGCCCCTTTTACTTCCCCTATTCTATTTATAAAAAAGCCTAGTAGTGGCCTTCGTTTTTATATTAACTATTAAAAGCTAAACGCTATTACTTAAAAGGACTGGTATCCTATCCTATTAATTAACAAAACCCTTATACGCCTAAGTTAAGCAAAGATCTTTATAAAGCTCGATATTTATTAAGCTTTCTATTAAATTTAGATGGACCCTATAGCTAAAGACTTAATAACATTCCGTACCTATTATAGGTTCTATAAATATAAAGTCCTTCCTTTTAGATTAATAAATAGGCTGGCTATATACCAAAGGTATATAAACGACGTCCTTTTTAACTACCTTAATAAATTCTGTATAGTATACCTAAACAACATCCTTATATACTTAGACGATAAGCTTAAGTATTAAGTTTATATTAAGAAGGTCCTAAAAAGGCTACGGAATATAGGCTTATAAGTAGATATTAAGAAATATAAATTTAGAGTAAAACGTATAAAGTACCTTAGGTTTATTATTATTATAAAGGGAATTAAGGTTAATCCTAAGAAGGCTAAAGCAATCTGTAATTAAAAACCCCCTTATACTATAAAAGGGATCTAGTTATTTCTTAGTTTTTATAACTTCTACTACTAGTTTATCCATAACTATAGAGTTGTGGCTAAGCCTCTTATACGATTTACCCGGAAAGACACGCCTTTTATCTTTAATAGTAACTATACAGAAGCCTTTAAAGAGTTAAAAGATCGGCTTATCCCTTCTCTAATCCTTTATTACTATAACCCGGACCTTAAATTAATACTAGAAATAGACGCGTCTAACGGAGTTATAGTAGAAATCCTATTATAGCTACATCCGGACAGTAAATAGTACCTTATTACCTTTTTCTTAAAAATAATAGACCCAGCTAAGTATAACTATAAAATATACGATAAAGAAATGCTAGCTATTATTTAATTGCTATCCTAATAGCGTATAGAGCTTAAAGGTATAAACTTCTAGATTAAGGTATATACAGATTATAAAGCCCTAGAGTATTTTATAACAATAAAGTAGCTTACTAGTTAATAAGCCTATTAGGCTAAAATACTCTCCTAATTCTTTTTTATAATTATATACCGTCCTAATAAACAGAACTTTTAGGCTAATACCCTAACCTAGAGGGAATAGGATATAGGTCTTTAGGATAAGCTAAAGGCTTAGTACCGGATATAGGCACTCCTTTATCCTAAATAGCTTAATCTATAGATCCTTAAGGAGCTATACCCTAAACGGAATGAGTTAGCGCCTATAGAGGGAGGAGTCTTAGATAAACTAATAGGACTAATTAACCGCATCCTAACTGCGAACCGTACGGCCGACTTACTAAAGGCCCTCCACAATTAAGCTATAAAAGGCAACCCTAATTTAGAAATGAAAGAAGGTCTGCTCTTATACTAAAAACGGCTTATAGTTTTAGATACCAATAATCTACGGACGGAGTTAATCTATAAAGCCTACTGTTAAGTCTCTACGGCGCACCTTAGTTAAGATAAGACCCACCAACTACTAGCGCCCCATTACTATTAGTGAGGACTCCTGTCCGATATAGAATAATTTATTAGAAACTGCCACGCCTATAAACGCGTAGATGCCCCTAAGGATTAAACTCCTAGGTAGTTATAACTACTACCAGTTCTAGAACGCCCTTAGCAATATATTATAATGGATTTTAAGTTATTTCTAAAGAACGCCCACAGCCACGATACGGCCTTTATAGTGATTAACTAACTATATAAGCAATCCGTCTCCCTCCCTTATTTTAAAACCACAACTGCAAAGGATATAGCCCGCCTCTACGTTAATAACATCTACCGATTTTATAGTGCTCCCGAATTAATTATCTCTAACTATAGTCCCTAGTTTATATTGGATTTCTAGAATAAATTCTGCCGTATCCTTAAGATTAAGATTAAGCTCTCTACCGTATTCTACCCTTAGACTAATGGTTAAACTAAGATTATAAACTAGTACCTTAACTAGCAACTACGCCCTTTTATAAACTATTATTAGGACAATTAGTTAGAATTACTACCTATAATAGACTACGCGTAGCTTATACTTCCCTATAATAATATAGGAATATTACCATTTAAACTGCTCTATGGGTATACACTATAAATGTCCTTTAATTAGGATAGGCCTACCGAACCCGCTACGGCTCGCGAACGCCTTAGCTATAAAGAGGCCTAGACACTAGCTAAGAGAATGCATAAAGCCTAGGAGACTGCTTAAACGATTATAAAAAAGGCGTAAGAGAAGAAAGAGGCTAACGTAAACCAATATTGTTACGAAGTAGACTTCTAAGTAGAAGACTAGGTATAGGTATTAATAAAGAACTAGAAAACCCAGAGGCCAAGCTATAAGTTAGACCACTAAATAGCTGGTCTATATAAAATATTAGAGAAGGTAGAATACTCTTTTAAGGTCGAACTACTAGATTTAATAAGGATCTACCCTATCTTCTCCCTAGACCGACTACGAAAGGCTATAAACAACCTATTGCCTGGACAGTATAACAACCCCCTATTACTAATCTAGATTGCAGAGGATAAAGAATAAGAAGTTAAAGAGATCCTAGTAGTTAAGAAGGTCCGTAGTGTCTTAAAATACCATATAAGCTAGGTAGGCTATAATGAGGACCTAAAATAGTATCCCACATCTAATTTTAAGTACTCCCCCTATAAACTACGGGATTTCTACTTAGCCTACCCAGACCTCCCTAGACTACTATTTTTTTATTTATTTATTTATCCATTGTATTGTACTACGTACAATACTACGCATGCAGCCTCTGGGCTATGGCGCTATAGTTCTATATACATAAATCCTTTCTAGGCAGCTTAATATGTACTAGTAGCTATATCCTAGTAGTTTATAAACCTCTAAACTAGAGGTTTACCGCTCCCTAGTAAAATACTAGGTTATAACAACTATTAGGTAGTATTAAAACAGTAAA
>Ga0307515_10020813_pt1 | contig 11669 bp, 5 predicted proteins | sample 17_EM_MG_FD_194513 | JGI IMG/M metagenome (GOLD analysis project Ga0307515, IMG submission 194513) | Populus trichocarpa ectomycorrhiza microbial communities from riparian zone in the Pacific Northwest, United States - 17_EM | ecosystem: Host-associated > Plants > Roots > Unclassified | place... | reverse complement strand
AAGTTGAACGCGTTCCAAATGTCTTTGAAAATTTAAATTCTTTTGAGACGATGCTAAAAATGCTAAAAACGATGCAAATGTATTAAAAAAAGTATTTTTTGGATTTTCAATGTTTTTCGCTATTTTTAGATTTTTCTGAAAATTTATCAAAACATGAGTCAAAAATTGGGTAGCAACATTCATGATTAGTTAGAGCATTTCTCATTTGCTACTAGTATTTCCCATCAATCATTCAAATTTTTGCACATATAACTCATCACTTACACATACAATTTCAGTAGCACACCTTGAGTTTTATTTCTTAAATTGAATTTTTTTACAATGATTTCTTATTAAGAAATTAACACATTTAACCTTCCTTACTTAATTCTTACTTACTCAACGTAAATGGTTTTTTTTTCCTTGCTCTTATTATCAAGTCACATTGACATAGTTTCAAGGGCATAACTAATAATATTGCCAACAATTCAGCCATGGTTACCAATTTATCAAGTGGGGAGAAACATGGATTGTGTATTTTTCTTTTCAATTCCTTGACTTTTCACATTCATGTTTGAGATTTCCTCACTTTACTCAATTTAATTTTTATCACAATACAAGAAATCCACTCCCATCCTTTTATCCCTATCTTGGCCGAAACTTAGACTAAAAGGGGAAGGGGATTTCTTTTTCAATTCTTCATGTTTAATACTCTACTCATCATTCCAACATTTTCACAAACATCTCATGTTCATAAACATAGACTTTCCAAAATAATTAGCAAAACTCTAGCTCTTAGTTTACACTAAGCATTCTTGACATGCATGTAACAATTAATAACTTAATCTTGGGTTAGTAATAGCTTGCTTACCTTGTTAAGATGGATGAACTAACATAATATTCAAGATTTGGAGTTCCTTACACTTCTCTTCCTTTTCTTTTCTCCAATGTTCTTGTGGTTTTAACTTTCCAGTAGTGTAAGTCTCCAAGTTCACTCAATTTCTTCTATACAAATGTTCACTCTTCTTCTATTCAAATGCTCACTCTTCTTCCTAATCACCTTATTTATATCTCTCTTTGGTATTTGTATAGAGAAAAATGGGGTTGAAGGTTAAGAACTCTCCATCCCTTTCTGCTCTCTTTTTTCCATCAATTTGGGAGAGAAAAAGAGGGGTACTTATACTCCTCTCTCTTAGCAATTTCTAATTTAAGTCCCCAAGACTTTTTTATCTTTATGAGTTTACCTTTAATCAATCAATCCTTCATTCTTTTAAATCAATTAGCCCCGCTTCAATTAGTCCCCAAGACTTGTTTAGTTTTATTCTTCTTTTCTATCTAATTATTTAACTAATTAGCTCACATATAATTCAACTAATTTTTCATCACCGGTTATTATGTTGTTTTTTAGGTCTTTACATAATATGTGTGATATTATTCAGGGAAACAATATTGATATTTTATTTATTTACAGGGTTTTTAGTTTTCCCTTTAAAAAGAATGTTATGCCTCTTATTTTATGTAAAGTAAATAGTGGAGTACAAAACACCTGAAAAACACAAAAGAAAAGAGTTAGCTTTTAAAAGCATAATAATCCCTTTATCCTAAAAAGGTTTAAGAGATTTTTCACTGGTGATTCGTATGGATTACTGTTAGAGGCCGACCACTCGAACAACTTATGATTTGCAACAACTCAATGTTGAAGCAATTATTGAAATATGAAAAAAAACATTTGATCTTCAAGTAATCTTTGTTTCCACTGTGTGAATGCATTTTGGAAACCCAACACCTTTTATGTAGGATTTCCAATTGAAGATTGTTAGCTATATTATTTGATGCTCCTGTATATAAAATAATTACAAAACCTTAACGATTGCACATAAGGAAATTCTTTTCTTTCCACATACCAAAACTTTTGCACGTAAGTTTCAAGATTTGGTATTTCTTAAGACATGAGAACTTGATTGGTTGGTCTATGGAAGACTCGTTGAATTTTTATAAATAAGGTTTTTGATAGATGCATGGTACTCGCCAGTGATTTTTGTTGTCAATTTAATTAGTCATTTGAGTCGAGTCATATGTAGGTTTCGTCTTACCTAATTTTTCTCAAGACACGGAATATGGCAATGCACGTCAAGAGCTGTCTCTCTTTTTTTATCGTAAGAGCTCCTTTTAAAAAAAATATAGATTAGATACCCTTATACATGCAAAAATTCCTGCTGGTTTTAACATATCATCTAGTTAGAAGAAGAAGAAAAAAAGAAAACAGAAAGCATTTTTCATCATTCACTAGTCTTTACACAAAGCTATTCTTGAGACATTCAGCTAATTATATGTTCTACTAGTAGCCAAAATAAGTGTGATGTGTGGTTGAAGGGACATTAATTATGTTTGTGATATGAAAATTTTATATAGTGGAGACCATCATCCTTCAGTATAGACTCTCAATTTTTTGTATTTTTTATTTTTTGGAAGACAAAGATCCGAGATTTCCGCAAGTCTTGCAGAAGAAAAACAATTATTTTCCAACAAGATTCTCTCTCGTGCTTACTATTTATATATATGATTCTTTATTTTTTAGAAGACAAAGATCCGATGCCCGTAAATCTTACAGAAGAAAAACAATTATTTTCCAACAAGATTCTCTCCGTTGCTTACTATTTATATGATTTTTGGCTTAGAAACTTAGCCATCTATAATTAAGTTTTACTCTAAAAGGCATGGTTTTTTCACTACGCAAGACTTCATTGATTATCCTCTCATAAATTATTGTGGATGAGTTATGCAAAATTTTATATTTTTTTAATTTAGTCCTCCAACATTTTTTTCTAGCGATTTAATCCTAATTGAAGACCAATTAATTTTGATTTCTCATGAAAGGGTGTGATAGAAAGAAGAGGGACTGAAATGAAAAAGGCGTCATATATAGGTGGCATGCCATAATTTTTTCAAAAGATGCACTTTGGTCCTTAAACTTTAAAATCACGCAAAATATACAATTTCAGTACCTCAATATTTTTTCAATTCAATTTTGTTATAAAATTTCATTTTGTTATTTTTTAGTCCCTAGTTAAGAAAGGAGAGAAAGAGGTTGTCGGATTCCAATGGTAGAGAAGAAAAGTGTCGTTGACACCGATTTAGACCACCAAAATGGACTATATTTGTGTCAAATAGTTCCATTTGATGAGAAGATTTCATATTAGGTGTTTTTGTACCTTTAAAGTTCATGAAAAAATAGATCTGAGTTTAGATTGATTTTTGAATTTGGCTTGATTTCAATTTTTGAAGTGGTTTTTTAAGGTCATAGATAGATTTATTACGGTTCTTACGATGTTTTGGGTCAGAAATGGGTTGAAAAATGAGTTTTAGGTAAAAAACTTAAGCCCCGATTTTCCAGCAACCATAGTGGCTGGAATTTGGGTAAATCAGATGACGTGTAAACTCCCAGCTAAATTTTTTCTTGAAATATTAAAATTTTAACCCAGAGATAAAATAAATTAAATTAAATAAATTAAGGAAATTGAGAATTAATGTCAAGGATAAAAAAAAAAGGAGAGGGGTGTGTGACACCAAGTGAAAGGGAGAGAATAAATTAGAAATTTTGGGACAAATTAAGATTATGTATAAAGAAGAGATTAAAATGTAAATAATAATAATAATAAATACATATAAAACCCATCTCTCCCCCCCCCCTTCAAGCCGGCAACAACGGGAACAAAAGAGGAAGGGGGAGAAATATTGAGTTTTTTATTCAAAACTCTTAGAGAAAGCACAAAATAATTTATGGAATTAAAGTGGGGGGTTGAGAGAAACACTCACCACCACATCTTTAAGTACTAAACAAGATAGAAAAGTGAAGGAAACCAAGGGGAAATCAATGCACAATCATGAAAACAAGAGTTTTTAAAGAGGGATCCAGAAATTTTTGACTGGTTGGGATTCAAAGACTATTTAATGTTTGGTAAGGAGTTCTAAACCTAATCTAACAATTTCATATGAAACTAATAACAATTAAGATAGAAATCATGAGATTAATGTTAGGGTTCATAGTGGAATTTCGAGGAAAATATAATTGACTATGAATTGATCAAATTGAGTTATATTAGGTTGTGTTGGGTGTTAAATAGGAAAGAAATAATGACAAAAATCCTAGTGTTTTTAAGGGTTCAATGACCGGCCAATAAGGGATCAAAGTGCATATGCTAGAATTGTGTTAATTGTTGTGTTATGAATTGGTGTGTTAGCTATTTTAATATGATTAAAGTAAATTGGGTTGTTTTATTCATGAGTATTGTTGACATGTTTTGGAAGAACAGGAAAATGTGAGATTATGTTGTTTAAAACTTAGTGGTGTAAATTTTTGGATTGATTAAAACTTTTGGGGAATTTTATAGTAGTAGTGGTATTATTAGTATTTTAATTGACAAATTTAAGGCCAACCATGAATTTTTAAACCATGGGTGGCCAACCATGTTGGTGTAATTGGGGAAGTTTTGGAATTTAGACGTGTTTTGGTGTTGAAATTTTAATTATGTATAATATGATTATGGTTAGTATGTTTAAGTTGGATTATGACCATTTAAGTTGAGTGTTGATGTATGAATTCTTGTTGGTGTGTCTGGGAGGAGGCATATGTGAAATTTCTATGATATTGATGAGTTGAATTAGTGCCACAAGTGTTTAATAAAAGGCAAGACATAAAACATTGTTGACAAAATATTAGACATTAGAGATTGTTGATGAAAAGTTAGAAATTGGAATAATTGAAAAGAAAATGATTTGGATTTAATACATTCCATGTGTTTGAGAAATATATTTTGAATGCAAAATAATATAAGAAAATGTGAACCTTAATGTTAAATACAAGTTGAAAATATTAGTAAAACGAGAATTCAATTGAAGAAAAGAGCTAAATTGATGAAAGTAAACTTAAATTAATATTATGTAAGATGAGCCTGCAATGTGGTATACATGTTGATACATGAGAGGCCATGAGAGTTGTGGCACAACAAGGAGATACTACTCGAGCTCCAGCAACAAATATGTGTAATACACCTTGTCATTTTCTCCATTAATTATCATTGTATTATGTTGGAAATACCCTGATATTCCATACTTAAATTATAGTTTATAGCAAAGGAATTAGATGAGACTAGATTTCTGGAAATTGAAATTAATACCTGGTAATGGGGAAATTAATACCCAAATTATCTCAATGATGGGACTGATGCCCAGTAATAGGCGGAGGGATTAGCTTTCCAATGATGAGACTAATGCCCGATAATGGGTGAAGGAATTAGTTTCCTGATGATGAGACTAATGACGGTAAAAGACATAAAGGATTAGTTTTTCCTAGGTATTGGAACTAGCGCCCGACATTGAGAGATGAGACTAGATTTCTGGAAATTGAAATTAATACCTTGTAATGGGGGAATGAGTTAGATTCCCAGGAACTGAAATAATATCATTACATTGGAAAAAAAAAATTTCTAGTGCTAGATAATATGGGGAAAGATTGAGTTTTAGAAAACAAATTGTTAGGAAAAAATATGATTTATTAAACTTATGTCATACAAGAAATCTCGATATGGCAAGTGAACAACATAGATAAAAAGAGAGATTGTGTTGATAAATAAATTGGTATAATTAACAATGATGAGATATAACTTAAAGACAATACTTCTTTTGTACAATTTTTTTAATGTAAATTGCATGTTATTGAGTTAATTGATATTTATAAATTATTTACAGGTACCTCACAACCTCGAGTGAGATGTTAGATATGTATAGTAATCTTTTGATAATTTTGTTCAAAACTTAAATTAAATACCCCTTATGTGTTGTAATGGTCAAGTGCTTAAGTGTTAATTATCATGAGGTTTATGTATTATAAATTTAACTTAATCATGTATACTTATGTTATTGTGTCTCATATAATTAATATGTGTTTGTATTTCCTAAATCTTATGAAGATTTGAAAGTTTATATTGAAAATTGTATGCATACCGTGAACCATAATGAAATGTGATGGATGTCATGAGATAAGTCCAGGATAGTTGGACAATAAATGAAATGAGAATTGGTTTAATAATGAAGTATAACAGTTCTTAATCGATAACTTGGGATCTCCCGGTACAAAGAAGACTGCCAATATTTCAGTAGATTTTAAAAAAATATCTCTCTAAAAGTTGTAAAAGTCATGAGAAACTAAGGAATGATTACATGTATTTATGGAGGGTGTTACATTACGCGTCGTTTCATTTTTTTTCAAAACAATTTGAGACGGACGACATGTCGTCTATCCTAATTAAAAAAAAAAACTAAGGATCCAATCGTGCAAGCCAATATGCCGCATTCTCATGATTATTCGAGGTCAATCCAATATGGTGCATTCTCAATATTTAAAAAAAATATATGTTGTCCAATATTTTAATATTTCAGTATTTTAAAATTATTTTTATCTGACATGCATTAAATTTTTAACTTTATAATATATTTATATATTTTTTAAAATTGAAAAAAATAATCCATTTCGCTCAAAAAAACTATTACTCCCCGAATCACGTTACGCCGCGGGTAAAAACAATATCACTCCCCAGATTGTTAGACTATCAGAATCTTCAGCAGAAAATCTAGGAGCATCTGCACCAATTCTTCATCCTATCCATTTTGTTGTCAATTCAAAATAATCCTACTATTTAGAGTGACTTTCGTATATCTGTTTACTTCCTTATTATGCTCAGATTAGTTTCATTATTATATGCCTTGCAGTTTCATTGTTCAACTATAAATATAATGGAAACTACATGGCTTAAGTGTGTTAGCCATAACAAAGACATCTTGTGTATTCATCATTTTATTTATCTTACATGGTATCAGACTGACTACAAGCTCATGCTTTTTTATACGATCCTTTCTCCTGCTTCCGCATCATCTATATGGCTAGCACCAATGACACCCCCACCCCTGCCCCTATTCTTCCACCATCTACAACCACTATTTCCGTTAAGCTAGATGGCTCTCACAATTATTTGGCTTGGAAAATGCAATTCCTTAATCTCCTCCGAGGACATGACTTAGTTGGCTTCATTGATGGCACTGAAGTCTGTCCTCTAAAACATCTTGTCGCTGGTTCATTAAATTCTGCCTATGTTGTTTGGCAGAAGAAAGATGTCCATCTCCTTGGATGGATCCTTGCATCTCTTTCTGAAAAACTTGTTTCAACTGTTTATGGAATGGAAACATCTCAGCAAGTCTGGACTGCCCTGCAGACTCGTTTTTCTTCTCAATCTCGCTCTCGCATTTCTCATCTTAAATGCCAACTACAGACATTGACTCAAGGTACCAAATCTTGTTCTAAGTATCTTGAAAATGCCAAACATCTTGCAGATCAATTAGCAGCGGCTGGTAAGCCTGTGGACGATCAAGACTTGATCTCCTTTCTTCTGAGTGGCTTGTCATCTACATATACACCATTTGTCACCTCCTTTAATTTTGTATCCCGTGACATTGATTTCACTTTTGAAGACTTTCAAGCCGAATTATTGGGCTATGAAAATTTTCTCGATTTCAATCACTCTTTTCGCGACACGGATCATACTCATTTTGCCTTTGCTGCCCACAAATCTAAGGGACCATGTGATCACGAGGTTCGCATCAGCTCCTATCTATGGTAGAAAGAAAGGCCCTCCTCTACCTTCCACAAAAATGCAGCCTGCAGTTTCATCTGCTTCTCAGCCATACCAGCAGACCAGATCAACTCCTCCTCAACTTTCATCCAACGGCCCGGTTTGTCAAATTTGTGGTAAAATTGGTCATTCTGTTATTGATTGTTTTCATCATTTTGATTATTCATATCAGGGTCGGTTCCCTCCTCAAGATCTCGCAACAATGGTGGCTGAAGCTAATGCCACACTTGATCATCAAGTTTGGTACATGGATAGTGGTGCCAATACCCATATTACATCAAAATGCATCAAATCTCACTCATCAGAACTCCTGTCATGAATTCGACACTGTGACTGTAGGAAATGGTTCAGGTCTGCAAATTCTACATACTGGTTCTGCCACATTTAACCTTGGCAAATCCAATTTTCATCTAAACAACATTCTCCATTGCCCACAAGCAGCCACCAATCTTATCTCTATCAATCGATTTTGTTTAGATAATAATTGTTAGTTTATATTAACTGCTACTGATTTTCTCGTGAAGGAGATCCTGACAGGAAAAATCCTACTTCGAGGTGTAGTTGACAACGGGCTGTATCCACTAGCTGGGTGCCAAAATTCCCTTCAAAATCTCACATGTCTTTTGGCAACAGTAGGAGTTTGAGCTACTGCAGACACTTGGCACTCCAAACTAGGACATCCTGCTACTTCTGTTTTTGATAATTTATTCCATTCCAATAAACTCTATGTCATCGGTCCTTCAAATAAAGTAGATTTTTGCTCAGCTTGTTAACTTGGCAAAGCTAAGAAACTACCTTTCCCAGCGTCTAGTCGTCAATCTTCTATTCCTCTTACTTTAATCCATTCTGATGTATGGGTTTCCCCTGTACAATCCACAGGTGGTTGTTCCTTCTATGTTTTATTTGTTGATAATTATTCAAGATATTCTTGGTTCTATCCTTTGCAAAGAAAATCTGATGTGTTCGCAACTTTTGTTCAGTTTAAAACCATTGCTGAAAATTTTTTCTCCACCTCAATCAAACAAATCCAAACTGATAATGGTGGCAAATTTACTTCCAACCAATTTAAAAATTTTCTGAGTACACAAGGGATATACCATAGATTGACTTGCCCACACACTTTTCAACAAAATGGGAAAACATAGGCACATCTAAGAAATGGGACTAACACTTCTAGCCCAGTCAATTATATCTCCCCAATATTGGGTTGATACGTTCCTCACTTCAGTGTTCTTAATAAATAGATTACCTTCAAAAGTCTTAGATAATAAAATGCCTTACGTTTTACTTCATAAAACCGAGCCACTTTATAAGGACTTAATTACGTGTTTTTTGATGCGCTTGCTATCCACTTCTCCGCCCTTATACTGAACATAAACTGGCCTTCCAAAGTAAAAAGTGTCTCTTCCTAGGCTATTCTAACTGTCAAAAAGGATATTGGTGTCTTGACTTAAGAACTAGATAGGTATACATATCCCGACATGTCATCTTCGATGAGCAATCTTTTCCAGCTCAGGAACTAGCCAACCACACCACATCTCGAAGTATGACTCCTGCTACAGGTAAACCTCTGATAATTCCCAGTTCAGTTATATCTAGTACTTTATTATCTAACGTTTCTGCAGCTGTAGCTTCTCAAGCTAATCCTTCTTTCCCCTCAATTGAAATTTCAAATCTTGTGGCATCAAACTCTGCCCACTCCTCCTCAGCTATTGCATCTAATTATAATTCTCCTCCTTCTCCCATTTTAAATTCTGAAAATCCCACTGACGTAGATATTGACACTTCATCAATATCTTCTTCTCCACTGTTGCTGCAAGACCCCGATAATACCTCCCCCAATCCCATTGTCCAGCCAACATTCACTCACATTCAAACCCGGTCAAGGACAGGTCATTCTCGCCCCAAATCTTTTTCTGATTATAAATTGTTCTATAATACCTGACATCCTTTAAGAGCCTTTTCTACAGTCTTCAATACTCCTGAACCAATATCCTACACTCAGGCAGTTTCGGATCCACAATGGCATGCTGCCATGGGAAGGGAATTTGATGCTTTGATGATAAATGGCACTTGGTCCCTCTGTCATCGCCCGCTTGATAAACACATTGTCAGGAATAAATGGGTATACAAAGTTAAGAAAAGACCAGATGGCAGTATTGAACGTTTTAAGGCCAGATTTGTGGCCAAAGGCTATGATCAAAGGAGTGGGTGGACTACCATGAAACTTTTTCCCCCGTGATTAAGCCAACTACCATTCATCTTGTTTTGGCAATTGCAGTTCATTTTCACTAGCCCGTCCGACAATTAGATGTGTCGAATGCATTTCTCCATGGGTTTCTAGAGAAAGAAATTTTCATGGAACAACCGAAAGGATTTGTTGATGACACCAAACCGTATTATGTTTGCAAACTACACAAGTCTCTTTATGGTCACAAACAGGCCCCAAGAGCTTGGTTTCGTAGGTTGTCACAACAGCTTCTTGAGCTTGGTTTCCAGGAATCCATTAATGACTACTCTCTCTTTGTTCTGCATACTGCAAAAATCAGAATTTTTGTATTGATCTATGTCGATGATATTTTGGTGACCGACTCTGATGCTTCAGCTATTTCCACACTCATTCATCATTTGTAAAGCATTTTTCATGTCAAGGATCTTGGTTCTTTGTCTTATTTTTTAGGTGTGGAGGTTGATAGAAGTTTCGAAGGACTGCATTTATGTCAAACAAAATACATTTGTGATCTCTTAGACAGGTCTCACATGGCTGGTGCTAAACCACTTGCATCACCTACAGTAGCCACTACCAAACTGTCCAGTACAGAAGGCGAATTCATCTCTGATCCTTCTACTTATTGCCAAATTATTCGGGCACTTCAATACTGCACCATCACACGTCCTGATATTTCTTATGCTGTCAACTAGCTATGTCAGTAAATGCATCAGCCAAGAACTCCACACTGGCAGACCATGAAATGAGTCCTTCGCTACTTAAAGGGCACTGTTAACCATGGCTTGTTCTATACACCATCTCCTCTACAATTACACGCTTACTACGACTCGGATTGGGCTGGCAACCTAGACGACATAAGTTCTACTAGTGGCTATGGTGTTTTTCTTGGCCGCAACCTAGTTTCTTGGAGCTCCAAGAAACAAAATGTGGTCTCCTATTCGAGTATAGAAGCGGAATATCGTTCAATGGCACTCGTTATGGCTGAAGTCTACTAGCTTAGAATGCTCTTCAAAGAATTGGCTATTGATCTTGTACACACACCGACTATATGGTGTGATAACATTGGGGCCATTGCACTTGCTTCAAATCCGGTGTTCCATGCAACGACGAAGCATGTGGAAATTAACTACCATTTTATTCGAGAGAAAGTTTGCAACAATGATGTTAAAGTCCAACATATCTCCACTGTCGATCAAATAGCGGATGTCTTCACCAAAGTCCAAACTGCACAATGGTTTCAATATCTCACGAGCAAATTAATGGTCTGTCAAAACCCCATTAATTAGAGGGGGGTGTTAGACTATCAGAATCTTCAGCAGAAAATCCAGGAGCATCTGCACCAATTCTTCATCCTATCCATTCTGTTGTCAATTCAAAATAATCCTGCTATTTAGAGTGACTTTCATATATCTGTTTACTTCTTTATTATGCTCAGATTAGTTTCATTATTATACGTATTGCAGTTTCATTGTATATCTATAAATATAATGGAAACTACATGGCTTAAATGTGTTAGCCATAACAAAAACATCTTGTGTATTCATCCTTTTGTTTATCTTACACAAATCACATGCTGATTATTATCGAACAAGATTCTCTCCCGTGCGTAGTATTTAAATGATTTTTGGCTCAGAAAAGATGCACTTGACCATCTGTAAAACTCCCCAAATCACGTTCTGATTGCTGAGGTGTACGGTCTTATGGCACGCATTAATCTATAAACAAAGAAAATTAAAGAAAGATAAAGCCACTGGCATCCGCTACCTAGGGGATCT
>Ga0307515_10020812_pt1 | contig 11669 bp, 8 predicted proteins | sample 17_EM_MG_FD_194513 | JGI IMG/M metagenome (GOLD analysis project Ga0307515, IMG submission 194513) | Populus trichocarpa ectomycorrhiza microbial communities from riparian zone in the Pacific Northwest, United States - 17_EM | ecosystem: Host-associated > Plants > Roots > Unclassified | place... | reverse complement strand
TCAAAACCAATCAGGAATGGTTGCGCACCAACATTTTCCACACACGACTAGAACATGGAGACAGATCACTGAATGTGATCATTGATAATGGCAGTGGCATGAATGTGATCTCTGAGACAGCAGTAGAGCGATTGCATCTGAAGATCGAAACACACCCCTCTCCTTATCGAATCAGCTGGGTCAATGAACATAACTCAGTTTCAGTGAAACATCGATGTCTAGTGCAGTTTTCATTAGGACAAGAGTATGTAGATGAAGCATGGTGCGATATCATCCCAATGACTGTCTGCCACATGTTATTGGGATGACCATGGCTGTACGACCGTAGAGTCTCTTATAATGGCTATACCAACACCTACTCCTTCTATTTTAAAGGCAAGAAGTTGGTCCTAGTTCCATTACCGATTGCAGAATTTGAAGCTACCAACAAAAAGGTACCAGTACTAAACATGCATCAGTTTTCTCAAGCTATAAGTGGAGAGCAAATGTTGTTGTTTGTGGTGAGATGGGAGGTAAAACAAGATGATGGTGTCGTACCCAAAGAACTGGCAGTAATACTTGACAGATTCCAAGATATCATGCCCTCTGAAATGCCAAACCAACTGCCACCAATGCGGGATGTACAACATGCAATTGATCTAGTCTCAGGTTCCTCTTTACCCAACCTACCTCATTACAGAATAAGCCCTATAGAGAATGAGCTGAATCAACAGATCCAATAGTTACCAGACAGGGGATTTATCCGTGAAAGCCTTAGCCCCTGCGTTGTTCCAGTACTACTTACACCAAAAAAGGATGGGAGCTGGAGGATGTGTGTAGACAGTTGGGCAATTAATAAAATAACAGTAAAATATCAATTCCCAATTCCACGGCTTGATGACATGCTAGACTTACTAAATGGCGCCTCTATTTTTACAAAGCTTGATCTTCGTAGTGGGTATCATCAAATTCGCATTCGTCCTGGTGACGAATGGAAGATAGCCTTCAAAACCAAAGAGGGGTTATTCGAATGGCTAGTCATGCCTTTCGGGTTAACCAACGCACCGAGTACTTTCATGCGTGTTATGACGCAAATCCTCAAACCCTTCCTGGGTAAATGTGTTGTGGTGTATTTTGACGATATTCAGTAATTGTGGTGTATTTCCACGGCTTAATATTCAGTAATTGTTTACAGGATCATCTAGCCCATGTGGAGCAAGTATTAACAACATTGCAGGCAGAGCAACTTTATATTAATCATGCCAAATGCTTATTCCTGAAGAAGAAAGTCTATTTTTTAGGCTTTATCATTTCTAATAAAGGAGTAGAAGTTGATCCCGCTAAGGTGCAAGCTATTCAGAATTGGCCAACACCTCGGACCTTTTCTGATGTTCGTAGCTTCCACGGCCTAGCTACGTTTTATCGGCGGTTCATTCGTAATTTCAGCACCATAATGGCCCCAATAACTGAGTGCTTAAAGAGCAGCAACTTCACTTGGACAACAGCAGCCAATAGAGCTTTTGACGAGATTAAGGATAAACTAGGACATGCACCAGTTCTGAAACTACCGGATTTTTCCAAAGTCTTTGAGGTGGCTTGTGACGCTTCACATATAGGAATTGGGGGAGTTCTAAGTCAGGAAGGTCATCCCATTGCCTTCTACAGCGAAAAGCTTAATGACACCCGTCGAGATATTCAACATACGATATGGAATTTTATGCGTTGATTCAAACCATTAAGCATTGGCGTTCGTACTTGATCCATAAAGAGTTTATTCTTTATACTGATCATGACTCTTTGAAACACCTTGGCTCCCAAAACAAACTCAACTTAAGACATTCTCGGTGGATGAATTATTTACAACAGTTTGATTTCGTCATTAAGCACAAAGCAGGAACAGAGAATAAGGTGGCTGATGCATTAAGTCGACGACCTTACTTGTTGCACGTGGTCTCAGCTCATACTACTGGTCTCGAAGATATCCAGACGCAATACATGGATAATGATGATTTTTGCACAATATGGAGCAACTTAAAGTCCAAAATCACTATAACAGGAGGTAATTATTCCTTGAGGGACGAATACTTATATTTTGGTACTAGATTATGCATTCCTAGAGGTTCTCTCCGCGAGCTCATCATCACAGAACTTCATAGTGGTGGCTTAGCTGGACATTTTGGTTATGACAAAACCTTTGCCTTGGCTGCTGATCGGTTCTACTGGCCCCGACTGCGTAAGGATGTACACAAAGTGGTTGATCGGTGCAGAATTTGTCAACTAAACAAAGGGACAAAGAACCAAGCGGGACTCTACACCCCCCCTGCCAACACCAGACCAGCCATGGCAGCACATTAGCATGGATTTTGTCCTCGGATTACCCAGGACTATTCGGCAACATGACTCAGTTATGGTAGTAGTGGATCGATTCTAAAAAATGGCTCATTTCATCCCTTACAACAAGACATTTGATGCTTCCAAAGTGGCAGTCATATTCCTACAAGAAGTAATCCGGCTACATGGTGTACCACTCTCTATTGTATCCGAAAGAGACGTTGAATTTGTTAGCTACTTTTGGAAGACCTTATGGACAAAAATGGGAACAAAGTTAATGCTTTCCAGTGCATTCCACCCCCAAACCGACGGTCAGACTGAAGTCCTCAACAGAAGCTTAGGAAACTTACTGTGCTGCCTCATTGCTGACCATACAACCAGCTGGGATCTCATACTCCCCCATGCAGAATTTTCTATCAATAATTCTGTGAATAGATCTACAGGATGCACACCTTTTGAAGTAGTATATGACAGACGACCCTATACTCTCATGGATCTCACTCCATTACCGTTGCCTCCCAGACCAAGTGAAGCTGGCCTTGATTTTTCTGAACACATGAAAGATGTTCATGCAGAGGTTAAAAGACGATTATCCCACAGTACTGACTCATATGCAGCTGCTGCCAATATTAAACGAAGAGACATACAATTTAATGGTGGTGACATGGTGTTGGTTTGCCTAAAACCAGAACGCTTTCCTCCCGGAAGTTTCACCAAGCTGCACACACAACGTGCAGAACCTTTTCAGATCACTAAAAATTTGGGTAACAATGCCTATGTCATCGACTTACCTTCAGAATTTGGTATTAGCCCAATTTTTAACATTGAGGATATCACTGCGTTTAAAGGTGACATAAATGATTAGGATCATAGGTCACAGGCAGAGGACATGCCAGCATGCCTTCCCAAGGTCCCCATAACCAGTGCACCACAGGAGGACATTGCCTCCATTAGTGATCATCAATTTGTCTCTACACGTCGCGGGGGTTATTATAAATTCTTAGTTCAATGGAGGCATTGATCCCTTTCAGACTCAGCCTGGATCAAAGGCACGGAGCTTCAACGACTACACCTAGAATTATTTGCTGCATATGTTCATCGTAACTTGCCGGAGTCAAGTTCTTCAGGGGAGTTGGCAATTGATGCAAATCATGAGGCTTGAGAAGAGACCCCGTAATGCATGAATCCTACTAGGATACGGAAACGTGGGGAAATCAAAGAATCTTGACAGAACCTGATTAGAACTCATTAGCTGTAGTTATTATTTTCCTAGAATAGCTGTTAGTTCCTAGTTAAATTAGTATTACGTTTCACTTACGTATTAGACTACATCCTTAGCTGTAGGGTATTTAAATAGGGGAACAGAACAACAGAAGATGAATTATTATGTATTCTTTGGAATTGCATTCTTGAAATACAAATTGGAGAGATTCCTCTGCAGAGCGATTCTGTATCAATTTACTTATTGTTATTGTTAAGAAACAGTGAGAGACTGTAACTGGTAGGCATATACATCACTAGATTGTTGGGTTAAATGTTCGTTCATCTTATATATGTAAGCACACTTTTTTATCTTAATGCATGATACACGCAACATTAATAAAAATAAGGATTTAGTAAAAATGTTTTCATGTTTGAATAATTATTATTATAATATCTATGAATGTTTAGCATTGGAAAGATATCCTTGTAATTTTGTATTTAATTAATGAATACTTTAGTATTTTCTATTGAAATTATTGTATAGATGATTATATAAATGCTAAAAGTAATTTTTCTTGGAACGTTTTATTGAAATTTTAAATGATTTTGAGATTTCTAGCTCCACCACTACACGTTAGTCTATATGCAATAGCTAAACCGTGTTAATTCCGTAGGGAACCAGGGTAATCTTTGACGAGTGTCTAGTTTTATTTTTCTTTTAGGAAAAGGTAGGAGGTTAATCTTTCTTTACTTTTTTGGTACGAGGGTATGACCTCATATGGAACCACGGCACAAATTAAAAGCTCAAAACGTCCAAATGCTTAGTTGAAATGGAAACGGATGTGATCATATTCTTAGACTAATGGGCCCAATTTCACGAGGATTAAGAAGTTGGAGAGTGATACCACTTCTTAAAAGATTAGGCCTAGTTGCTAGAATCAGCAAGGGATGAGAATGCACGCAAAGTTGTATATCCTCCCACGTAGCTTTCAGACCTTTTATTTCTTAGCCCCTCCAAGGGGCCCAAGCTTGCCTTCTCCATATCCCATCAAGTTGGATAGCCATACAATATCTTCAATTTGGATAAGAATGTCTAGCTGTCTAGTGTGCTTTCCTTCACCTCTAAATAATTTGTTTATTCATGAATCTGAATCTAATGTTGACAACTGAAGTGTTAGAGACAAATAATAAACACAAGAGTCGAGAATTACAAAGACAAAGGCGGGAAGAGAGATGATCTGGGGAATCCGTAAGCACAAATTCATAGTCAGGTAGCATTTTCCAACAAACATAGTGATTTCAATATGTCTAATATTAGTAAGTCCTCTTATCTCGAATTACAGGCTCGAAAACTAGTTCCATTATTACAACAATGGCCTCTCTTAGGCCTTCTTCAGTCAAAGGGGACCCCGTTCAGTTCTCACCCTTTTCAGCCATCACCAATTCATTCATGGGCTTCCACAGAAATTGGCTTAGTTTGAGAACAGTAAGCTCTTTTCTCTCAGCCTCTACTTATATACTTGATTGTTTATTTGTGAATCTTTGATGATCAAGGATACCAGTTTTCAGCCTCTACTTTTCTTTGGATAACAGAAGCTGGGGAGAGTTGACAATACTTGGTTGCGGTTATCACCTTCACTTAAGTAAGTTCATGCATGTACTTTTTAAGGATTGTGATTGATAGAAACTAATGCTTTTTAATATATTAATGATTTAACGCCTTGGTTATCCACTGCTTAATTAAGTGTTTTACTATATGGCTTTAGCTACCTATCAGTTTTGAATGAAGTGTTCTTGTTCTCTAAATAATGAATATAACAATGACTAGGCCTGTTAATTAACTTAAAATTAGAAAACGAAACCCAAGTTTCTGAAGTTTTCCTTAGGGTTTTAGCAATTGGGACTTTTGTTTTTACTTCAATTATTTGCATTTAGCTTCTGGTAGACAATTTTGTCAGCTTTCTTTACCCCCAAAAAAACAAAAAACAAAACTTGTCAGCTTTCTACAAATGCCAGTAAGGAATCTTAGTTATTCTGTTAGGTGTTTCACTTGTTTACTTTAACCAGGATTTAACTCATTTTGTCCTGCTCCTTCACACTATCACATATCAAACTAATTGTTTGTCCATTTTTCCTCCTCTTCTACCCCCCAAATGGTAGGGTTAATTTCCCCCTGGTTGCTGATATTGATTCTCGGTGCTTGTGACCATACAAGGTTATAGATTCCCTTCTTTCTGCTTTAAAATGAATTTTTTTTATGAAACAACCATCATATGCTTTCACAAAACTCTTGAATGTTGAAGGTATTCTTGGTCAGAGTAATCTTATGACATTTTGAAGAATATCTACAACTTAAGAGTAAATAGTACACCTGCAATTTACAGATAATGTATAGATTAAGCAAGCGTAACCTTTGCTGGTGATGCTAAAGTTAGTGATGCCTCCATGTTCCTTCGATAAACTGCGTTGAGTTTGTTATTGTGGATTCTAACATTTATGGCACATTCTTTGTGTTGAAAAACCAATTCAACCCAAAAATTTAAGCTATTGAGTGAGGCCTGCGAATTGTTTTATATTACTCTTTCGCTATTTCAATGATCACTTTTCTTAATTGTCAGGGAGAAATCAGTTCTGAGATTGGATGCTTGGAGCATTTCTGCCGGACTTGCTCAAGAACTTAAAAAGTTTAAAATACAGAATATGTCCGAAACCGATGGCAGGGTGGACTTCTTTGACGAGATGAAACAGAGGTTTATGAGTTTCAAGAAGCAAAAGTATTTGTAAGTATAAGATAACAAGCAATGAGGGCTTTGAGAAAGTCTGTTTGCTTTTTCATCCTTCTGTTGTCCTGTGCTGTTGAACAGGGGAGAAGTGGAGCATTTCAAAACTCTTGCTGAAGCGCAATCACCAAAGGTGTTAAAAACAACTTGTTTGCTTTAGAATTTTTAATGTTTTTGCTGTCCTTCATTTCTGCCATTCTTTAATGCAAGTAGAAGCTATGTAGTTATTCAAACTGACAAATTGAACAGTTTATGGTGATTGCTTGCGTGGACTCTAGGGTATGCCCCTCTAATATCCTTGGATTTCAACCTGGAGAAGCTTTTATGGTTCGAAATGTTGCAAATCTTGTTCCCCCTCTCGAGGTAAGGTCAACTGAGCTTAACTTCAATATTGCCTTGCAAATTTAACTGGCTTAATTTTCTGTTCTGCACAGAACGGACGGACAGAAACTAATGCTGCCCTTGAATTTGCTGTAAAAACTCTTCAAGTTAGTGCTTAGGCCTGATATACTAGTATTTTCTGTTTCATATTTTTCTGCAAATGTACTTATATCTGATTATGCAAAGTGGTTGGTGCACCCTGCAGGTGCAAAACATATTCGTCATTGGCCATAGTTGCTGTGCAGGAATTCAAACGCTAATGACCATGCAAGATGATGAGAACTCCAGGTTTAACAACTCATGTTCTTTCTCGTGATGAATATGAATTTCAGATATTTTATCTTAATATATCTCGAGATTTTTTCTTCATCTTTCAACATTCATGTCATGTAGCTTCACCGAGAAGTGGGTTGCTAATGCAAAAGTTGCAAAGTTAAGAACGAAAGAAGCAATTCACCTTAGCTTTGATCAACAATGCAAACATTGTGAGAAGGTATGCTCCTTTTCCATGATAGAACAGAATTCGAACTGCCTTGTCAGCTATTCTTACAACAGGTGCCATTTTTCCAGCCTATTTAAAATCCACTTTCTCACAAGACTTTATTGAATTGGGAGAATCCCGACTGCAATCCTAGACCCTTGAAGGGTTGTCTTGTTATCAGCATCCAATCTACTATATAGAAAAACAAGAGGGGAAAAATAATTACCTGGTGTTTCATTCTATTAAACTGTTAATTTTATCTTGGTCGCCATTAAAATGATCCCTTTTCAATTGTTACAGGAATCAATCAATTGTTCACTACTAAACTTGCTAACATATCCGTGGATTGAAGAAAGGGTGAGGAAAGGGACACTTTCTCTTCAAGGGGGATACTATGATTTTTTGAGATGCACGTTTGAGATTTGGACCCTTGATTTCAAAGAAAGCAATGTTAGCCATGGAAGCAGAATATCAGTGAAAGATAAAGCGTTTTGGTGCTAGTTATTCACATATTTTCGTCATCCCACAGAGGCATAGATCGGAGTCTCTGCTGATGTATATGATCTGTGTGCTATATAACGGGAACCAGCAGTAAATATTGCTGCTCTATAGATGTAAATAAGTTGGCTGTTTAGATGGGCACTTAATTTAAAGGGGAAAAAATAAGTTAGTTGTTTGGATGAAGAATTGATTTAAATAAAAAATAAGTCATCTCTTTGGATGAGGACTTGTTTTTAAATAAAAATAAGTTAGTCGTTTGGAAAAAGACTTGATTTAAATGAAAAATAAATCAACTATTTGGAAATGGACTTGATTTAAATTAAAAAAATAAGTCAGGTATTTGTACATAGACTTAATTTAAAAAGAAAATAAGCTAGTTGTTTAGATGATAACTTGATTTAAATGAAAAAAATAAGTTAATCGTTTGGAAGGGAAGTGGTTTGAAAGAAAAATAAGTTAGCTATTTGGATGTGGACTTTATTTAAACAAAAAAATAAGTCATTTGTCTAGATAGAGACTTGATTTAAGGGAAAAAAAATCAGTTGTTTGAACAAGAACTTAATTTAAATAAAAACAATAAGTCAATCGTTGGACAGGAATTTAATTAAATGAAGAATAAATTTGTCGACATGGACTTGGTTGGATGAATGGAAATAAATAAGTTAGCCACTAGGATAAAGACTTGACTGATTTATGAAATAGAAAAATAATAAGATATAATAATTAAATTTAGCGAAGACTTGATTTATGAAATGGAAAAATAATAAGATATAATGATTAAATTGAGCGAGTGCTTAATTAAATGAATATCTAAGTATAAATTTATTGTTTGCTGTTATGTTTTATTGAAAAATTTAGAATCAAAATTGAAATATCTAAGTATAAATTTATTGTTTGCTGTTATGTTTTATTGAAAAATTTAGAATCAAAATTGAAATATCTAAGTATAAATTTATTGTTTGCTGTTATATTTTATTGAAAAATTTAGAATCAAAATTGAGGATATTTCATTTATATGGGATAACATAATTTTAAGGGTTGTAATATGATTAAAGAGTTATTCTTCTTATTTATTAAATTTGAAAGTGAATATTCAATATTTCATTTATTATTATATATGTTACATATTTATTTTGACCTCCTCGACAACATTGACTTTGTCCTTCTATTCATTAATTTTGTTAGAGGAATAAATCTCATATATGAGATGTCATAATCTTATTTTTACATTTTTTTTTCTTATATGTAAGTTTGATGTAAAAACTTCTAAAAATCATTTTGGTACTCTTCTAAGGAATTTTTAATATATTATATGTCATGTATGTAATTAAATTACAAATTATAAAATTATTATGGAACAATTATGAAGTTGTTAGAAATTGTCCCAAGATAATGTTGTGATATCATTAATTAGAAAAATGTTAAAATTATCGGGGTTAAGCTTGAGGTTAACTGTATTGTAATGAGTTATAATGTGATGTGGTTATATGCAAGAAATAGAAAATTCAATAACACCACAAAAATTAATTTTTTTAATTAATATTTGAGGTATGAAATTTACAATATAATGCATATTTCTGGTATTAAATTAAATAAATTAATAAAAAATAAATGTTAGGAATTAATTATAAACTTTAATAATTGGAGGTATAAAATTACAGTGTGAAGTATATCTCCAGATATTAAAAATATAAAGTAGAAATAAATACACCATTAAAATTTAGATTTTAGAATTGTTAGGTTTTAGCATGATAAGATAGGGACCTCTTTACCGATGAGAACTTTTTTTAACCTTAGATGGACTAATGAATAGAAACATAACTTAGAAAAACAATCAATCAATAATGCAACATCAATAATGCAACTTATTATAGGTATGTTGCATTAGGGGTGATACGTCTTTCTCGTGTACAATTAGTCCTCTTATCCAAAATCTTGCAAACTAATAGGTTTCAATCAATAATACAGCTTACCATAGGTAGAATACACTAGGGGTGATCCGTCTTTTCCATATACAATTAGTCTCTTATCTAGACTCTTGCAAACAAATAGATTTCTTAGTGATCATAATATCAGGTGGTGACTCTTGAACCTTTCAAAATCATGATTTTATGATTAATCCAAACACATTCAAAAACCCCTCGATCTCAGAGGAAAACCTGTCATTTGACTTCGTGCACGTCACGACAATATAGCGATTTCATTGGGGACTTTTTAGTTGGACTAAACTTTGTTGATTGTTTGTTTTTTGTGCCCAATTTGTTTGTTGGTCTGGGTGATTTAATTTTAGCATGCATTTTCCTACATATTGTTGATGCATAAATACATTCACTATGGATTCATGCCTTCATGCATTTTAATTCTGTAAGTATTAAAATATTATTGGTCACGGTCTAAGAGGGACTCACTGTTGTTGCTAGCGCTGAGTGCGGCTGACTACAACCGTTGCTCAGAAGAAACAATCTCATATTGCTCACGGTGGTTGCTGCTCAAGCAACTGAAATCATTGTTGTCGGTGCTGAGAAGAGAAGGTTGCTGCTAGAAGTGCAGGGGTGTAGCTGGTGCAGGCGATTGGTGCTTTCAGTGAGGAGGAAAAAATGTGTGACCTATGGCCAAGATGGAGGAACCTCTCTACTGCTGTTGGCTTGAGCTTGCTTATGGTTGCTAGAGCTGAGGATGACGCTGCTGTTATGGTTGATGCATGCTCACGGTGGTTGAGGAATTGTGACTATCGATGATGGTTGCGTGCTGGTGCAAAAAGAGGAGAAGAGAAAGGTTGAAATTGGCTTTCTGAAGGTGATGAAGGGTCGCCTCTAGTGTTTTTTTGTTTTTGGTGAACAAGAGGAAAAGCAACGTGTATGGCCGAATTGTTGAAGATGGGACACGGTGGCACAGTTTATACAATGGGAGCTAGTTTTTTTTTTTTTTTTTATTTTGCTTCCCCTTTGATGTATACACTGAAATCTGTATAAATAATACAAGAATCCCATAACATATGAGAAATAAAATCTCAATCAAATTTATTTTCTTTTTAAAATTTAAATTTGATTAGAATTTAAAATACAATTTAAAAATTGATAACTATCATTATAATCATGATGATCTTTTTAAATTAAAGATTAAAAGAGAATGATAAAAATACATTATAGTTTCTAGTTTTTTCATAAGTTAACAAATCACATCTTTAACTAAAATTAATCCTTGATGTTTTAATTTTAAATTTTTATTTTTTAAAATTTAAATTAAAAGCAAATGAATTTGTTTTTCATTAGTCATGATTTGTTTCCCTGCAAGTCTAGTATCGTTAAGTGAGCTACTCTACTCCTCGTCAAGTAAATCATGTTGCCAGCATATAAACGCTCAGAACCACCAACACAATAAATCCAGCACAACAATCGTGCAACTATTCCTTTAAGTTTATTCTCATGTTTTTATCCCTTTTTTCTTACCTCTCTTCTCTCCATCTTACCATCTTGAATATTAAAGGTTCCATTATAACTTCAAAGAGGATGTGTTTTACATGAGAACTTAGCAAGAAAGCCCATACTACATCTTACTCAACAAGTAGTTGTAAGAACCACAGATCCATTTCAACTTTCAATGACTCCGTCACCACACATTAAAACGAAATAAATAGCGTGCAATCTTTTGTTGTTTCTGAGATTAGGATGATTAAGAGGAATCTTAGAAAAATGACGCATGTGGGCAAATGTTTTTCTTTTGGAACTAACGGGTTATTCTTCATATGTTGAAAAAATATTTTTCACAAATCCAGGTTATAAATTGAAGTTAATAGATGAGATTTCCTTTGTGCTAAATAAAAAGTGTGTTTGGTATTGCGGTAGCTGTTGTGGTTGTGATTTAAAAAAAGTTGTTTTATAAAAAATATTTTTAGTTGTGGTTGGTTTGAAAAAATAGGTGTTTGGTTAAAACTGTGGTTGAAATTGAGGTTGAAGAAAAAGTAGTTTAATGTGTTTGGTTAAGAATGTTTTTGAAATTGAGGTTATAAAATA
>Ga0307515_10020810_pt1 | contig 11670 bp, 7 predicted proteins | sample 17_EM_MG_FD_194513 | JGI IMG/M metagenome (GOLD analysis project Ga0307515, IMG submission 194513) | Populus trichocarpa ectomycorrhiza microbial communities from riparian zone in the Pacific Northwest, United States - 17_EM | ecosystem: Host-associated > Plants > Roots > Unclassified | place... | reverse complement strand
CAATCAGCGCCTTTTGCATGTCCAGTCTGTGCTGTAGAATCTAGGGATGCTACAAAAATTTCAATGCGGGCAACAAAAGATTAGAATTCATGTATTTTTGTGTGTTTTCCATATACAAGGGTATTTCTGTAATTTCACACTTGCTGAAAATTATGGAATATTGCAAGTCTCATTTTATTTTCCATTTAGTATTTTATTATCCCAAAGTATAGCGAGCTTCATTAGGTTTTTCCTATTCTAGATAGGACTATTAGTATTTTCCTACAGAGGAATACAAGTCCTTTTTGGACTAGGAGTACTAGGAACTCCATCTAAACGTTATGTAATCATTCAAACAGAGACAGACCCTATAAATCCAGAATGAGAGGTGAGCAGTTGGTGCAATGCACTGGAGGGCATCGTGTGGTCACAAATGCATGTGTGATTGCAATGGTTTCAATAGCAATGCCATAAGTGGCAGCAGTGGCACATAAAGCTACCAAAAAGAGCATTACCTAGCATTTGTCTCTGAGAATTGGCAAACATAGTGGAGGGAATCCCTTGTCCAATTGAATTCCCCCATTGAGTTCTGTGAAACACCGGGGATACTCTGCATGTTAGGATTCTGGACAACAGTGTTGGGGATAGTCTGGGTTACACCGGAGACAGGAGGCAGTGCCGCTTGTAAACCAGCAGAACTTTGAACTCCATTAGATACCATGCATTTCTGCATGTTCTGTGATAACAACTGCTGGCGTGCTTGAGACTGATCAGTGGACAATATGATGGGGAGAAATAGCCCATGATTCTGAACTTGAGGGGGCATGCTATGGGATGCTGTTCAAGATAAAAGGCAAAAAGGAAAACCATGTCAAAGAAAAAAAGAAGGCACTGAACAAGGAAGACAAATGAAACATCGGCAGTTCACACATAAAGTTATGAGCAAAAGAATTAGGATGGATTTGATTCAAAGCATAAAATTGTACTCCGACAATTTTCAGGGTTGGGGGAAGAAGAGGCGGCTGAAAACAAAAATGATATGACAATTTTCAGGGTGGGGGAAAGAAAAGGAGGAGGCAGAAAACAAAAATAATCAGTAATTTTCTTGCCTAACATTCATCAATTACTCAACTTTTTGATTAAAGCATGCCATACACATAGCAATATGCTGCAATAAAATGCAAAAGAGTTTGATAACAATGCGACAAACAAAACAAAAGGTAAGATGTTTAGAAAATCAATGCTCGGCAGCATTATTATATATGAAAAAAGCATCAAATACTTTCTCTCGGAAGAAAAGCAAGAAAGTGACGTCTTACCTCCTAAACAGGAAAATCTTTAAAATCTACCATCTCAATCATAAAATATAAAATAGCCATGCATCACAGTCCTTGTTCCTTAACAAGTTAAGAATGAAACACTTCACATGCATTACAGAATTAGAATCGTGGAGGTGATCATGATATTTTTCCAGCAAGGCAATATACATAGCAATATGCAGCAATAAAATGTAAAAGAGTTTGATAACAATGCTAGAAGAAAAATAAAAGGTAAGATGTTTAGAAATTCAATGCTCAGCTGCATTATTACCTGCTGGATCCATGGGGGCAGTGGGCATGGCATTTTGAGACCTGATCTCCATCGAAAGCATCTCCAGAGATATTTTACGCAGATAATCAAACTGAAATCAGATATTAATAACAAAACATTAGATTTCAGAGCAATCCATGTTACAAAAGGAGAAAAATGAATATATGCTCTATCATTTCATCTTCTCTGAGGATATACTTCTGTTTCCTCTCTTTTTATTAAATTATTCATGTATTGATTCGTTATTTGCTTTTTGCACTCTTCCCTTGCACTTGAACTTGGTCAGCCTAAATAAAACACTTGTCAAGGGAATTAACAAAAAGATGCGAACTCCCAATCAGCCTTGCATACAGAATGAACGGTGAGGAAGTGTATGCACACTACACACACATTTGTACATGCATAAATGCGTGTGTATATTCATGTCTAAAGAATATCGTAATTATCGAACCTCGCATTAGGCAAATACCTGATTGGTGGCGGTAGTATAAATCTTTTCCTCAAATCGTATGGCAATTTTCTTGAGTTCTTGTAATCCCTCCTCACCAGAAAACAGAAGATGCCTCTTTAATGTCTCCATTCTGCACACGGAAATCATTACGTTTCCTTTTTAATGACCAGGCAAGTATAGAAGTTAGTAGCAGCGAGCAAGAATCCTGAACTCATAAACCACACCAATATCAGAAATGTGTGGAATCATTAGCAAAAAGTACAAACAAATAATGACATAAACAAGTGTCGGTCAAGTAATACATGGCATCAAAATACATAGACATTTGTTTTTACTTCCTCCAGAGTTACAAAGTATAGGAGTTTACTTGGCCACCCTTCTGTCTAAAACTTCTAGCTACGAGCTCATGGTTAATTTTCTTAAACTGGAAGAACCTTTCATTTATGGCTATGTTCCAAGATATATAAGTGAATTAGTTGCAAACCAGGGGAGTCTCTGTGAAAACATTACAATAGCATTTACTCTGAGCAAGAGCACTTCTATGCATGTGCTGTAATTGACAAAGAAATGAAGAGAAATCCTTTCAATTTATGAAAATGCAATGAGATAACCTTATCTCACATTGCAATATATACTCTACAGTATTCATTGATCACTGCAGGTGCCAGGAGTAGCTGTCTATATGATTTTGAATGTAGAGAGGTCCCCAAAACATTCAACTTTATGCTGAGAAACTACGAAACCATACACCATTGAGGCTAATTGATTTTTGTCTGCTGCTTTTCCACTTTAAGATCACTATCATTTCAACCCTGTAAAAGTTAAAACAAATAGAAGGCCCAAATCCAACAATATGTTAAAACTCAAAACACGTATGCTCATAGCAAAAGATTAACCTTGAAATTTAAAGCGGAACAAGCTTCATGCAGCCATCCAAGAGGTCATCATCGAAAGAAGAGATTGCACAAGAAGTTCCAACAAAAATTACTTCCCAGCACTTTATGTTCCCTCAAGTTTGCTTCTTGTGTGAAACATATGAGAAGATGAAAAAAAAAACAATATGTTCCCTCAAGTTTGCTTCTTGTGACAAACACATGAGAAGATGAAAACAAAAAAAAACAAAAAAAAGGCGTGTGATACTTGAGGTTGCCTTATGGCAATCCTGCTGATTTTAATTAACCTTTTGCCCTTCTCCTTTTCTTTCATATAAATAAAAAATTTACTATTTTGCAGCACTTGCGCACATGTTTGTCAAAATCGTGTTTTAACTCATAAAATCAAATGATTTTACGAGTCAAAATAACTAAAACGTGTGAAATTAAGTTAAAAACTCGAAAATCAGTAAAATCGGGTGAAACTCAGTCCAACTTGTTAAAATCGGTAAAAGCATACCAAGTTCACGAGTTTGCTAAAGAAATTAGAAGTCTTCTCACTGCTACTCCATCTCCTGATTTCATTGCGCCCGACACTCCATTCAGTGCACTCACACTCAGTCACTCACCCAAATCTCAAATTCTCAGAATCTCAAGTCTCAGCCCTAACAAATTAACATCAGCTGATTTCGCTCTCGACTACTGCTGGTTTCACTCTCGACTCTCCACTCACCAGCAGCACAAATATATAACCAGGTTTGCTTGTTGGATTCTCATCTTTTCCGTCATGTTTTATTATGTAGAAGAGAGCCATGTTTTTTTTCTGGTTGTATACAGTGATGTTGCCTGTTGTTGTTTTTTAGAGATGTGACCCACTTATTGTAGGAAAATTTGTTAATCTGCTAATTATAATTATATAATATATAAGCCCAGGTCCCAGGCACGCAATCTGCTTTGATTGATTTGGAAATTTCATTTTTAAGAAGTTCTAATCCTTGGATTTTACTTGCATCGTCACAGGATAGGAAAGCTATGTTCCATAGAAGGAAAATGCACAGAACACATTCATGTAGATTAAAATTATTGGTTTTGGTTGGTAGACGCTTCTAGTTCTCTCATTTCATCCAAGATCATCTGCCTATTTTTGCACTCTATGCTATAAAAGCCTTGATCATCCCTGCAATCTTGCATGAAAGATTTAATTACAAAATATAATTTCAATCAGAAAATGATAACATTAAATTGCAGAAAAACAATCAGTGTGAATGCAGATAAGTTACAGTGTGAATGCAGATAAGTTATGGGAAAAAATAGAAGATTTTACATTTTATAATACGAGATTACAGGGTTCTGTAGGTTTTTTTATGGGATTGGTGTTAAAGTTAATAACAAATTGTATGATAATGAAGGTATGTATTTGTTACTTCACTTTTTACTTCACTTTCTGTTTATTGACATGGAAAAGTGGTAAGATTAGGATTTCAGCTGATTTTAAAATATTGTCATGCTCCTCTGTTGCTGCTACTCATTGAGGGGAGTTGATCTCCAACCTCCTGGAGTGGAAGTAGGTATTTATATCTAATGGGAAATTCATGCATAATTGAATACATGCTTTTATATATGTAGATATGTGCATAGTGTTAGTTTTTTGTTGCATGCTCTATTCCAGTGTAATATTTTCCATCTTAGTTCATAAAAAATTTATGTGTGTCTAGATATGATAAGGGTTATTCTTCAATAAATGCAAGTGGCCATTTAATCTGCTACTAGATCTGAATAATTTGATTGACAGTAAGGTTTTGAGAGACTACTACATATTTTATATTGTTTTAACCATATGAATGGCAAGATATTGGCTTGTACTTCTGTGCAATGAAAATATAAATAAATTTATATTTGAATTATGTATTTTAAGGTGTTTGGATATTTGTATTGTTTATTTTACTTTTATTTTAATTTTATTGTATTTTTATTTACTACTTGACTGGATCTTGCAATTTAGTTAAAATATTTTACTTTCAATTTTACGATTTTAGTTAAAATATTTTACTTGCGATTTTACGATTCGAGTTTACGATTTGAGTTTATATTGTATATTCCGTGTCGTGTTAAAAAAATATTTTTGACAACCTTGCTTGCGTATATTAGGAAACAAATACATACATTTTGTCGACTATTCTTTTCCGTGAGTCAGGCTGCAATTGAATTCTCCAATCACCCGTGCCCATGTCAGGTTCTCCGCCTGGGACAGTGGGCCAACCAAAAAGAAAAAAAAACCATACTGCATGTTAGAATAGACCCTAAAAAGAAAGTCAGGAACAACTAGAAGAGTAAAGGCACATCAAGAACATGAAAAATGGAATATCAGTTTATTCAGACTTGAATAGATTTTTTAAAAAAACTTCCGTCTAATATCATGTTCTTTATTAAAGAATTCAGCCAAAAATGGATGCAGAACAAATATACACAACCATTCAGGACAAGGTGCAAGGATCTTGGGTATTCGGGCATTCTAAGCAAAGATTTGGGCCTGAATCTTCATGGTGCTTCTAAAACCAAAGAAGCATTCCCTTCTAAGCAAATACTTACTGTCAAACCCCCCTCCCCTTCCCCTCCTGTTCTTGTAATTATTTATGTATTTATTTGCTTCTCTGAAAGAATAAATATTGTAGGGAGCAAGTAGTGTAAATAGAAAGAGGAAAATACCACATCCCCAAAAGAATAAAGAAATAAGAAGAAAACAAAACAAAGTCATAAAACACTAACTCATCCCAAAGAGATTGTCATGCTAGGATGTTTAAAACAACGAGCATTAACTAATTTTGTGTGTGAATTAATTTTGTTACGTGCATTGTTATGTATTGAATTAATTTTGTTATTATTAGGATAAATACAATTACCTTACATTGATAGACATTAAATTTGTCATGATAACCTTGGAATAGATGTAATTATCTTACATACCTCAGTATGGATTAGGTATAAACAATGACTTAGAGATTAGGGGAGAAATGATAGATAATTGGTCACCATAGTGTCGGTGGCTAAGGATATATTACAATGATATTTGACACTGCAATGAGGGTAACCAATGATATGTGAATGATGCTTAGTGGTTGTAGTGTCGATAACTAATTTTGTGTGTGAATGATACTTAGCAATCGTGGTTACAATGCATATGATATTAATAATAATAAAAAAGGATCGGTACGAATGGAAAATTCAGGTGACATTGATAACCTAGCTAATGGTATCAATGATGTTTCATTGGTACCGGCATTTCAGAAGATATTGATTAGCCATCCGGGTTTGGATAGCTAATGGTATCAATGAGGTTTCATAGGTACCGACATTTTAGATGATATTGATTAGCTATCCGGGTTTGGATAGCTAATAGTATTAATGAGGTTTCATTAGTACCGACATTTCAGGTGACATTGATTAGCCATCCAGGTTTGGATAGCTAATGGTATCGATGAGGTTTCATTGGTACCGGCATTTTCAGATGATATTGATTAGCTATCCATGTTTGGATTGCTAATGGTATCGATGAGGTTTCATTGATGCCAGCATTTCTTAAATTGTTTAGTCGATCTCGAGCAATTAGATGACTAATGATGATAGTAAAGATTACTAACATCGACATGGTTACTCCTAGTTCAGTGAAAAGATAAGTTGATTAACTATTATGGGTTGATAATAGTTAATGATATCAATGGATCACATTGGTATCGACAATCATTTCTGGTGTGATTAGCTACTCTAGGTAAGCAGGCTAATGATGTCAAGGGTCCCTAGCATCAGCAACTTTAATGGTAAACCAGATATGAATAAGATTTGATTAACTATTATGGGGAAGGAATAGTTAATGATACTAATCGGTTGTATTGATATCAGCACATGAATGTAATTGATTAGTCTAGCCCAATATTAGAAAGACTGATGATACTAATACGATTTATTAGTGTTGGCGATTACCTCCTAGAAAATGAAAGGGAAAATGTTGATTAGTTATCTCAAAAGAATGAGATAAGCTAATGATATCAAGAGATGAATATCTTGGTATAAAGTGAGAATTGATTTATAAGAAGATGGTGTTAGAAAATTATTGAGTTGTGTTGAGATTTTCAATATGAAATTAGTCTCAACAAATGAGATATGATATTAGATGGATATTGAAATAGATGGAAAATGCATATTGTAAAAGAGGTTTATACCTAATTTTATGTCTCAAAAGAAATTCTATAGAGATTATTACCTATCATTGTTATTGTTTATTACTACCTTTTTATATTTATGTGTACACGTTAATTTCTATTTTTAGGTCCATCAGGGTTGCATCAAGAATGAAATTGGTTTAGTTACCTTTTGCTTTTGACCATGTAATTATTTGTAAATTAAGAGTTTTATCTTCTAAAACTTGAAAAGTAATATTAATCTGTAAAATCTAATGTTTATAACTCTAAGTACATATTTAACCATGCATGTTTATAGTTCAAAATCAAATCTTTCACTTGAATTACACTATATGATGTTATTGAAGAAGATGTGTTATGTTGATGATGATGAGTTGGGTTGAGATCCAAGACAATTGGATCGGGATGTTAATTAAAAATTGGAAATATAATGTGATTTTGTCGATACCTTGGGACCTTCTAGTATAAGGGAGACTCCGCTGAAATTTTGGTAAAAATTTTGGTGGAACTTGTATATCTAAAAAAAAAAATTACCTGAAAATTTCCAATGTGTCGCCAAAAAGAATGTAGAAAATCAGGGTTGTTACAAAACTACTATACTAAAAAGTTATGCTTCTCTTTATATATATATTTTGGTTTTTTTAAAGTGGTCCTTATATTTTTTTTGCTTCTTGATTTGGTGTTTTTTCATTTTGTTTCCTTTCATTTTTTTACAAATTGGTCTTTAGACATTTTCTTCCCTTTTTTCTTCAACTTTTTTTTGGGTCTAATTGTATGAGATAAAGATTTTAATTTAATTAAAAAATTATTTATTATACTAAAAAAGTTAAGAGTTTTCCCTCCTACTTCACTATTCATATCCTCCCATTTTTAAAAACAAAAAATTCTATCTTCTAATTTTTTCTTCTTTTGATTGAATGATTTTTGTTGTTTTTTTCCCCCTTTTAATTTCACTTTAATATCTTGTTGATTTTGATTTGGTCATCTTAATTTGATTTTGTTTCCTTTATATGTGGTTATCACAATCTCAGATAAACATCTTTAAATTTGTTTAGTACTTTAATTTTGTAAGTGTCTATTTTAGTTATTGCATCATTATATAAAAAATAATTTTTAAATTCAGTGGAGTTCATGATATGGGTTGTGCATTTGACGAGTTAAACCGCGAAGCTCGAGTTGATATCATCATCTCAATGTTAAAAAAATATGTCATCTTGATTTTCTTTCTTAAAATTCAAACCACGTTTTTATTGGCTATTTAAGTTGCCTTAATTTGCACGCGTCAAGCCAACTAGTTCATGTACAAACAGCTCCTTTGCGAATTAATTTTAAACATATGCTAGGTAAGAAATCAAGTCGAGAGGTTTGAAGGTTATCAACGAAATAAGGTTTAATAACAATGTCATATTGTTCCTTTGTTTTTAAACTCTACCTTCCAATTTTTTCTTTCTTTCAACTGAATCCTTTTTTGCTTTTTTTTCATTGATTTTGAATTAGTCTTGTTTTAGTTTGCTTTCTATGATATTATTGCAGTCTCAAACAAATGTCCTAACATTTAGTTGGTGCTTAATTTTAAGAGTATCTATTTTTGTTATCATATCATGAAGTAAAAAATAATTAAAAAAGTTAAAGTTGTTAAACCAGGTGGAGTCCATTATTCAGGCCGTGGGTTTGGAGAGTTAAGTCACGAAACCAGAATCGATTTAATATGTCATCATATCAATGTTAAAAAAAATATCATTTTGAAATTTTAGTTTGGACATGTCATTTAACTAGATCATGTTAGAATAACTTTCACATTAGTTAATTTTAAACTTGATATAAATAAAAAGTAAAATAAAAAGAATTTAAAATTAATCCACGAGATCGAGCTAGTTTCTTAAGCCTAGATGATTTTTGTATGCCGCACAAAACACAAACTAGTTCCTTCCACAATATTTACAAGTAAACACTCACGCATATAATGATAAAAATTTGAATAAAATTTTATTTAACCAGTGTCTGTTTTTTGTGAAACAAACAAATTAATCCCTCAAGTTTTTTAAATAATTAATTGATTCTTTAATCACATTTTACCGTCAAGTTAGTGGAACAAACTGAGGAAATATTGCTGACGGAGCCATTTGACTAACGAAAAACTAATGAAGGGACCAGTTTATAGCATAATGTAAAAGTACAGGGATTAGTTTTAAGATCTAGTTATCATCAACAAAACAATCAAAACGAAACGCTATTTCACTGTTCAGTGTCTCACTGTAGGAATGGCACTTTGTAATTCTAGGGAAGTTTAATGTTATTTATGTGGAAAGAGCACTCTGTGGTTCTAGTAAGATAAAAAGTTTAATACTGTTTTAGTGTTCAGTGTCTCAATTTGAATTTTCCATGTTGAATTTTATTGTATATTCTTTTCATAGATTTTTTGCTTGACTTAATATTCAATAAGTATGTTAATTAAGTATGCATCCAATGTAATTTTAGCTTGTTGCAAATATAAATATATAAATGACTTTTATTTAATAAAATTGATTACATTCATAAACTTGTTTTATTTAAATAAATACACTGACTAATGATAATTCATGATTTGATAATTAGATAATATTTGTATAATAAGAATACATGATGCATGTATTAAGCTCAATGATTTTGAAAAACAAATACCTTGATAAATTTTTTTTATTGATTAATGTACAAATTTATTTAATAAATAATATCTTGATTAATTAATAAATTTCATGGTCCCAATGATATTAATTTATAGATGTTTAACTTTATATTGTATTAATTTTTAAAAAACTACATAAATTTTACAGGATAAAATTAAAAACACTTAATTCCATATAAGAAAAATATTTATTTTTTTAAACCACAATACAAAAATACTAATATGTATGTTCAAGTTTATATCTAATTAAGCTAGATACTATCACGTTAATATAATCCCTAAAATATAATCTAATCCCTTTTTCCAACATACGACAATTTATTTATGTAATTGGCATTTTGTTGGCTTAAATTAGGGAAGATTTTTTTACGATTGGTGGAAAAATAATTTAGCTAAAAATAATTTAGCTAAGATAAAAGTTATTAAAAATTAGTTAATATTATATTCTCTGTAATATTTGATTATTTTAAATTATCTAAAAGATAAGTTCAGATAGAATAGAAAAAATTATCTGAAAATAACTTTATCAGTGTTTTTGTAAATTACATTAGCAATCTGTTACCAACATTATATACTAGAAAACTTGAAAATTATCCTCATCTTTATCACATAAAACATGTATATAAAAAAGGATAAGTTTGAAGAAAGGAGTGGGTTGTGTGCTTCAGATGAGAGTTTCATAATATAAAAGCATCAATTACATTGAAGCAAGTATGTCAACCAGCTAAGGAGTTTATGCAGAGTTTCGCAACACATGCTCTTGACACACGAGGAGGATGTAGGAAATTCTTGAGAAGAATTGATCCCTAAAGAGTTAGAGAGCTTACAGACTCCTAGGGGGAGTTCCTATGTGAACTGTTAGTAACTAGAAGTTCTAGTTAGGATAACAACAATTTAAAGATCGTCAGATGTACTGACAAGCTATTGTGTTATGAGACATAACATGGTTCGTTATCTCATCAGGTAAGATAATACAGACACAAAGGGTTGTGTTTAGAGATACTTCTTTTACAATCATTCAAACTAATGAAAAAATTATTTATCCTGGATTTGGCTGCCCTAGATGGTTATTTTTTTTTATTCTTTTAAAGATTTTTTTAAAATGTTTTCTTTTCGTAACCAAATACCTTTTGCATTTGAGTTTTCTGCATTGTTTATTTATATGGATATTGATCAGTGTTTGCAAAGTGTTATCCGATCACCTGTTAACAAGTAGTAAATATAAAAATGGACTTTCAATACATCATATAAAAATATAAATAATATAAAATAAAATTTTTAAATCACCCTAAATTTATACATTATCTCATGAGTATTTTATTTTGATTATCAAAACTCTAAAAATGCTTAAATAATTAAAAGCTAGAATAATAAAATTTTATCAAATTATTAAATCAGATCCTTGTTATTATTTTTATGTTATCTTTGAAATCTTTTTATAATTATTACTAATATTAAAAGAAGACTCATTTAAGAAAAATGATTCATGTACTTTTACTTTTTATTCATCCCCATATAATTAAAATACAAAAATAATAAAATTAAATAAATTATTAAATTAGATTTGTTTTTATAGGAGGCTCTAGGTTATTCTGTTACGTTATCTTTAACTTTTTTATATGAAATTATTTGATATTTAGGAAAAAATAAATATAAATATTTTATTTGTATCTATATCTTTAATATGTGTTTAACATATGTTAAAAAAAAAACTCTTTAAAATAGAAACTATAATGCTAATATAATAATGTTAAAAGTCACATCATATAACTATGCATTTCTGTTATTATATGTAGACTTTATTTGAAGTAATTCATAAATATCTTAATATAATAGTAATTGTAGTAGGAGAAGATATTTTAATAATAAAATACAAATATTAGTATATGAGATCCAATGCTATATCAATTTCTATTT
>Ga0307515_10020809_pt1 | contig 11672 bp, 4 predicted proteins | sample 17_EM_MG_FD_194513 | JGI IMG/M metagenome (GOLD analysis project Ga0307515, IMG submission 194513) | Populus trichocarpa ectomycorrhiza microbial communities from riparian zone in the Pacific Northwest, United States - 17_EM | ecosystem: Host-associated > Plants > Roots > Unclassified | place... | reverse complement strand
TAGTATTGTGGCAAAATAGGTGAGCAAGTCACGTTTTCTCATACAAAATAAGGTCAAACTAGCAGGGAAGGGCGCTGGCCCGCACATGTTACCCCCTTGTAACAGCGGCTTCGCTTGTGTCTCATGGTCAATCTGCACAGCCTCAAAAATTGGCGCTGCGAAACTGAAGACAAAACTTCCAGGAAGTGCCCAGCGTGTCTGCACGGCCATAGGTATTCACGTGATACTGCTGTCTCGATCTTTCTTATAAAGTTTATCGATATCGAATTCACGATGGGCATGTTGTAACGGCATTCTAGTAAGTTAGATACAAGACTTGATTTACATTAAGAGTGAGTTCTTGCGGTAGTGATTGGTCTCCATACTCGCTGGCTCCCTACCACGTCGACCGCCTTTCCAACAGCTTCCCGGGTAAAACCACACTCCCCTCGGCTTCTGCATGCATTTGCTCCTGTTCAGAACCGACACTACCACCAATGACATCTTCCCCTTCAATCGTTAACCTACCATTTCCGTCAATTTTTACATCACGAAGATGCCGGAGGGCGAACATGGTATCACGGCTGAATCCGGACCCCACCTCAACGGCTTGGGCGTGGAAAAGGTAGGCGGCTAAGGCGGATACGACATGGTCGTCCTCAACCTCGATAGGGGGTGGAGTTGATGAGGTTTCTTCTGTTGGTCTCTCGTGCGGGCCATCATCTTCGGGGTCCTCTTCATCCTCAACTCCTTCGAGACTATCGTTGTCGCCCTCCTTGTCTCTGGCTTCAGTGGGCTGCAGGAAAGCCTCTCCGTCTTTTTCCGTCCCAGTACTGGCTTGTTGATCTCCGGAGTTATCCTCAACTTCAGGTCCATCGCGATCTTCGTCCTCATCTTCATCGGAATCAACTTCAACGATTCTCCCATCATCAACGGCTTCGGACGGCTCAGACCCACTCCTCAACAAGCGCAGCATCTGCTCACTCAGAATCTGCAGCACCTTTGCAACGCTATCCCTTCTCCGTACTCCTGTCCTCTCAACTCGTCCCTCCCCTTCATCCACCCCGATCCTTTTCTTCCACTTCATCTCTTCACTCTTACGCTTGATCTCGCGCTCCTTGACCTTATACAAGGCACCAATGGGATCAGTCCCAAAGAAAGTACAAGATAACTCCGCAGCGCGGGAGTTCTGCTCAACCGAGCTGACGGTCCAAGAACTAATTTTGTCGCGGAAGCAGCGGCAGCGGTAAAAGAGGATGGGACTTAGACAGACGGAGTCGTAGTCTAGTTTGTCGGGTTGGAGTTGCTCAAAGTGAAGCTTTTTGAACTCGGGAGAAAAGGGTGGAAGGATAGCTTCGCCGCGAGATTGGGCGGCTCGGCGGGAACGGAGAATTTCCACGTAGCCAGCAACCTCTTCCTTTTCAGAGGCTGTGAGCTCGACTTGATCCTCCTGGATGGCGCGGACATACCAGTCCAGCAAAGTTGGAGGCCAGCGGACGAATCGGTGATCGATTGGTAAGTGGGCAGGATCGCCAGAATGTGCGAAGCGAGAGAGGCCATAGAGGCTTCTCCCTTCTTCCACCTGTCCGCGCTCTCTGATCTCCTCAAGGAGCCACTCTAGGGCGGCTGCTTGTTGGAAGGGGCCAAGGTTGGCGTTATTGATAGTCTTGCACCATGGAATTCGCCGTCGGACAGACGTATAACTGCTACTAGGATTTCGTGCCCATTCCTCATTAGGCGTCACGTAGGCGGCGATCTCGGCGTAAAGACATGGCTGAATGATGCTGTTTATCTCCTGTCTTATGTCCTCAAGAGCGTCCAAAGTTGATACCGGCTCTGTCACTCGATTAGCGACAAGCTGGAAAGCCTTCGTTTCGAGTCCAAGAACGTAGCACTCTTGGTGTGAGAGCTGCATCATTCTGTTGAGCAACGGCGTAACCTCCTTGAGCGCTGCCTTCACTTGCTGGTTCCGGCGGAACTCTTCGGGCCACGGCTGCCAGTTTGCAAGGACAGAGAGTGTTTGGAATGCTCGTTTCAGCTCCCCTTCTGCATTCTTGGGTTTTGCCGTAACATCCTTACCGATAAAGGTGGCGATGGCGTGGCGAGCGATGTCCATGACATTTGATCCGGTCTTGTCTTGGATATTGATGTCGGCACCAGCTTCAATTAGAGCAGCCGCTGCGATCGGATTTCGCATTGCGATGGCCATTTGAAGTGGAGTCGTTTTGGATGCATTTCCCGCTGGGGCATTCAGGTGCTCTGGCTTGTTGAAGTGAGACAATAACAGGCTCAGTACATCTCTGTATCGGGTCTCGTCTGCTAGGGGGAATGCTACTGCAATATGCAAAACACTCTGATTGTTGGTAGAGTCGACGATGAATAGTGATTGCTCTCCAGGACCATCAAACTCGAGCAAGAACCTACTCTACCAGTCAGCCATATACTTCTAGCATCTATCGCAAGGCGTCACAGGTGCTGGATGGAAGAACATACTTCACCGCTTCATAAATATTATCGTGCTGCTTTGCCAATTGTTTTTCGAATCTTTGTCCTAGGACGGTCAAGCCGAACAAACCTGGTGCTCGCAGGTCATAGCCACGGCTGAGGAGCAATCTACAAAGATTGAAGGAGCATCTGCTGAGTGCGAGCCCAAAGGCATCGAGACCTTGATTGTCCTTGACGTCTGGCGGAATTCCTTGCTCCAGAAGCAGTTCGGCGAAAGCGTTTTTCTCGATTCGTAGCGAGGCGATGACATGAAGGTAACTTGCCTCGACATCACTAAGTTTGTGCTTTGGATCCCTCTTCTTCCGAAGATCAATTGTTGCTCCTTTCTCGATGAGCAACTGCATGATATCGAGCCTTCTGCTGTTCAGGGCTATGTTTACTGGAGTGTCGAAATGGTCCTCGTCAGCCTCATCAATCTGTTCCAGAATCTCCTGATGCTCTAGCAATTCCTTCACTACTTCATAGTTTCCGGCACCGATTGCGGTGTTCAGGGTCCGCTCCACTGTGTTGAATACTGCCATGCTCCGAGTCACGAATCCAAATCGGTGAAGAACACCCATTGTTTTCCTTGCCGCCTCTTTCCACTCTTCGCCATGATAGCATAGCCGATAAACATGCTGGGCCATCCTGACGGCTCCTCTGAGGACGGAGCTGGTCTTTGTGATGTACAGGAACAACCCTCCAACCAGATTTGGTGCAATGTCCTTTTCTCCTATCCTTGTGAGGACCTTGCCGAGTTCCCGGCATAGAAACTCCAAGATCTCGGATAGGTGAAGGCCTGCAGCTAGCCGCAACGGCATTGCAAATAAGGCTCCGGGCAGAATGATAGGTTCGTCGTAGGACTCAATACAGAGCTGAAGCAGAATCTTGACAGAATGGAGATCTCGTCGTGCAATGGCTTGGAGTAGGGGACCTCCGTTCACTTGACCAATATGGAGAAAGGATTGGGGAATCAGGTCAGTGTTCTCGGACTTGTGTACATCCATCACCATCCACGATAGACGTGCCCCGTTCTCAACGAGTCTTCTCGCTATGTTTTCTGTCGATTGTTGCGGAAGAGACGTCAGCCAATAAAGGCCGTTTTGGCCTCGTTCGTCAGTGATGGACGCATCGACACCGTCCGTCAAGAGAAGGTCGAGCACGTCGTATGAGTTGTACTTGCAAGCGATAAGGAGAGCAGTCTCCCCCAAGTCGTTCGTGGCGTCAATGTCTACCAGTCCATTCCTGACGAGATAGCTGGCCATCATGGCGTCGTCGTAGAACGCAGATGCATGTAGAAGCGTGTTGCTGCCGCCAACTTCAATGTCGTCAAACTCTGCATGAGCACTCGCATTTTGATCCAAGCCATGGTCAGCATTTCTGGTTCTTAGCTGACGGAATTGCTCTTGGGAAAGTTCGATTCCGTGGAATTTGGCAACTTTATGCTCGCATAGCTCCTTGCCTGACAAGACGATCTGGTGAAATTCCGAGCCCAACCGGCCATTCATGGACATTGCTGCGACGTGGACGAACCTATCCTCGGGAATTTTGATTCCAAGGGCTTTGTAAAGCGGTCCGATGACGACCCATGATTTCCAAAGTCTGCCATTCTCCGGCAGACCACTGTGATAGAGAATATCAAGTGCGGTCTCTGGACTCGGATCCGTGCCGATACCCAACAAGTGGCATTTAAAGACCGCCCAGATCGCGTTTTCATATAGAAGAGTGTCCTCGTAGGTTTCGGGGAGGGTTTGTGGACCATCCGGAATTGGTTTGAAGCCACAAAAGTCTTCCAGGGCGAACAGTATTTGCCTTTGTACGAGATAGTGGAATCTTTGAATCCAATCAAGCTTGGAAGGAATCTAATTCTGAAGTTAGCTTCCTATCAAGGAGCAGAGTGCGAAGCTGGGGTCAACACATCACGGAGCTTGTTGGGAAGAGCGGCCAATTCCAATGATTCCGAGTCTGGTGTGGTAGTCGTTGCACTGACAAAGATTAGCTCTGCCACACTTTTTCGCCGTGCCTACATCTAGGTACGTACTTCTTTTGTGGTCTGCCACTGTGCTGCTCCAACAGCTCTAGGACCCGGTCAAGTGATCGAGTCTTTGGGTCCACATTGACAGTATGAGCGAAGATCCGCACAAGAAGTAGAATCTCTTCTGCATCCAAGAAGCCAACTTCTTCTTCGATGAAGCAAGGTATCAGCCCAGCAATGTTGGAAACGGCGAGTATCGTGCCTTTCCGCTCAAGTCGGAGATCTGGGTCCAGTGGAATGTCGAACAGCAAGAACGGATCCCGATGGACGAGGATTCTCCACATGAGCAGGCCGAGTGAGTACACATCCGTGAGTGGTAGTTCGGAGGGTGCCATGTAGCTTGTAGCTTCAGGTGCATTCCATGGTGGTGTAAAGGCAGATAGACGGATCCTTTGCGGCTGAGATTCGTCGGTTGGTAGTATTGCGGCTGATCCGAAGTCGCTGATTTTGGCGATGTAGCCTCGAACGGGGTGATCAAAGATGAGCACATTCTCTGCCTTCAAATCTCCGTGAACAACTCCGCATTCATGAAGAGCCTTGACACCAGCTGCCACGTCGTAGCAGAGCATCTTTCGCATTGCCCAGCTGACCTGAGATTTGGAGACTGACTGCTCAAAGGAATCCAAAGTGCCATGCGGTGCGCGCTCCAGACACAGGGCCGGGGAGATCTGAAGGGGGGTACTTGATCGGATTGCCATATTTATCTCAGTCATGGTGACGATGTTCTCGTGGTCGTGAAGAGGCCTGTGACCCAGAACATAAGCCTCCATCATGAGTGCTGTGAACCGATCTTGGTGGAAGGCGGCATTTTCGCCCACGACAAGTCTGTGTTTGAAAACTTTGAGCACGAACTTGCCGGATCCCCTTCTCGTGTGCACTTTGACCGAGAAGGAGAGTCCTTCGCCGAGGGTTTCCAGATGATGGACTGGCTCGAGGTCGGTGGCAACTCCAACGCATCCTGCACCTACAACTTCGAGGAAGAGCAGTAGAGCTTCAGAGCGTTTCTTCTGGTATGAAGGTTCCTCTGGAGTATTGGCGGCATCGCTATTTGCAAACGAGGTATCGTCATCCCCCCATTGCCGAGAGGCCAGAATGGATGATGCAGCCATCTCGTCCTGATTTGGGGGAATGAAGTTCCCCGCCTCCTAGATATGATCAGGCTAAAGCTTGATTTCTCTTTTTCCGGGTGGCCTGAGCAATAATTCAGCTGAGGCTGAATGCAACCCTCTTACAGTGATCCCCAAAAGATCGTTTAATCGCGCCAAGCCCGTGAACAGCCCGCATCGCACCCCACCAAAATTTGTATGAGGTTCAATGCTAGCTATTAAAGACCTAGCAAACGTTAGCAAACAGCTGTAAGTAGCTTAAAATGAAGCTTAAGTCTAGCCTAATTAGGATAATTATATAGGACCTTCTGTGGTGTTTTCTATGGCTTCTAATAGACGCAATAAGCCAGCCAAGCTGCCGACCTGCGTATTAACGCGTCCTTCTAAAACATTAAAGAAGCGCCCCCATTTAATATTAACGCCGTCTATACTAGTAGCTAAGAAAGTAAGACCTAGGGCAGCGCCTCAGCCTCCTATATATATTTCCACGCCTCCATACCCTAAGGTATTACTATTTACGCTATTACCTCTAGCGTCTGCCTAGCCCTTAATAGATATAGATGCAGAGGACAATAACGAGGGAGAGGAAGAGGTAGAGGACGATGATGTAGAGGAGCCGCCGCTGCCGGCGGTAGTACGTTTTATAAGTGTGTGGAAGGCATTTAATAGAAAGGAGGTTCTACCTAGGACTTAATTAGTAATATTAGACCAGAATATACTTTACCTAACTACAATTAAGGCTTAGAGGGAAAAGCTCTTAAGAGATCTCTTACCGCAGAAGTTTAGAGTCTAGTAGCTTAAGGCGATTGCCTTATATAAGAACGCGCGAGCTTATAACTTCTATTAATAGCAGATTAATAACTATAAGGACCTCTAGTAGGCGGTTGAGATTGTAAAGGAGTAGCATTTGCGCTGGCCATTAAAATCCTTAAGGCTTAACTTTACTGTAGCTAGAATATATTGCATTGCAATAGCGGACATATCGCGATGGCGGCCAAGCCGCTAGCGGTAAGCGAGCCAATAGCGATTTTCCATCCCGGGGATAGAAAATCGTGATTGGTTAACAGAAGTCACGGGAGAACACGTAAAGAGCTTTATCCTTTACAACGCGTAGATTATAGAGAATTAAGATCTACTAACAATACCGCATAATTCATATTATTGTAATATATATATTCTGCACGTTATTAAAGCATACTAACACTAATTAGTAAGCGTGTATAGATTAGAAAACACGCCGATAGCTTAGAAGACAGTTATACTATCCACCTTATAGCAGATTAGAAGATAGTTATACTTATCCACCTTTTATATCAGCCTATTTTAGTTAAAGAGAAGAAGAAAAACCACCTAGAAGTACTTATCTAGTATCCATAACGACTTCTAGATATCTCGTTCTATCTATTCCAGAGGACCACTGCGTAAAACACCTTATCCTACTCAACCGCCCCTTTAAACCGCCTTAACCGCCTCCTTAACTACCTCCTCAACCGCCTCCTTAACCGCCTCCCTACCTTTACCCTACGAATACCCTTATCTACCTAAATAATATATAAGATATAAGATATTAGGAACAGAAAAAGACTAAGAGGAAAAAGCAGCTAAATAAAAAGATAGAATTAACCTAATAAAAGCCTCTAAGGACAACCTAACCAACTACCTATAATGTAAGATGTACCTATATACAGAGATATATAACTAGCTAGACTTAACACTCTAGAAATCGTTCTAGGGAGAATTTAAGGACTTTACAGTTAATATCTTTACGCAAATCCCCTTATACTAGCTTTAGCAACTATATAACTACCTAAATATTAGAGAAGTATAGGTTAATATTAACCACAAATAAAATAAAATACTCCCTTAGTCTTTATATAATATAGTATAAGAGGAAGACTAAACTAAATAAAGTAGAGAGATAATTAAATTAGCTAAGAATAAGTACGGACCAACGCTATTAAGATTAATTAAGGTATATATAACAGAGGGTACCTTAAAGGAGCAATAATAAGCTAAAATTACTGCAACCTAACTAACTGGTATACCAACTACCTCTACCTTTATACTATCTATTATACCTTAATCTACAACTATATCCACTTTTATACTATTTACTACGCCTTAACCTGTAATAATAACACAGCAGCTCTACGTACAATCTATAGATAAGGAAAACCGCCCTATTACTATAACTGGCTATAGTAAGGAAATTATAAATGCAGCTAAGATATATATAGAGGAGCAGAAATACAGTGGTATAAACGAAAGCCTTAACTACAAATTAATAATATTCTATAATATCTATAATCGAGCAGATGTACCCAAAGAAGCCTACCTTAAGGCATTCCCTACTATACTAAAAGGACTAGCTTTAGACTACTTCTACATAAACTAACTATCCTACTTACTATTTGCCAAAGCTTATAAGTACCTTTAGAATTTCTTTAAAGGACTAGGATTTTAATGTAAGAACCTAGATAAGTGGAACACTATTATACTTATAATAGTAATAGCAGGAAACATAGACAAGTTAATAAGTAAATATCTCCAATTGTTAATCTACAGACTCTGTTAACTATAGTATAGCCTTAGGCCTACCTTATAAACTATAGACTTTCTTTATAATAAAATCGTTACTTCTTGCCAGAGAATACTAGTATGCAGATATATAGTCTCTAACCCACTAGATAACCTTAGAGCCCTTATTAATAAACTTTAATCGTCTATTATAGTATACGAAAAAGAGTATATAGAGAAAATATAAGCCTTCTTTACAGACCGACAGTTTTATAAAAGAGATAATAACTATAACTACAGCAACTGTAACAACCCTCCGTATAACCGCAACTAAAAGAAACTATGTTGCTTTATATATAATAGGGAAGGATATTGCTTATAGAGATATACTAAAGAGGAGCAAAAAGAGTCTAAAGCTAAGTTTAAAACTACCAATAGAGACAGGTTTAGCAAATTTAACAACCGATTTAAGAAACAACTTAACTAATATATTATAGATTATAAGGATAACGATACCGACTTAAAAGAAGAGCTTAAGGAAGCTTTTTAAGCACTGACTATTAATATAAGTTATAAGGTAACTAACAAGAACTCATAACTAAATATTAATTACTACTATACCTCCCTTAGCTAAGTGGAACAGCAGAAAGTAATTTCTATAGCCGCCACCTTAGCTAATAAAGCCTTTAGCCATTCGGTCACAACTATAGATAATATAGTACCTCTTATATCTAACTAGGACCCCTTTACCTACAATATAACCACATCTACGTCCTGCTATACTACAGACAATTTTGTAGGCATAATAATTAACATAAAAGCATCTAAATAATCCATAGCAGGATATAGCCAATTCTTAGTATTTAAAAGACTTAACACTAGCGTATAACTTAACACTACTATATAAGGCATAATTAACGTATAATTCGGCATTAGATTAACCTCATTAATTAAATTAGCTAAAGTAACCACCCTAATTAGCATAATTAAGTTCCATATTATTAAGGTTAACACCCTATTTTTACTCTACTTAGTAGATATAGATTACTTATAAGTATACTTTAACAACCTAAAAAATACGCTAATTACCCCTTAGAGCGAAGTACTGGTTACACGTTACTTTAGCCACCCTTTCCTACTTTAGAATATATCCCTATATAATTACGTAACTAAATCATTTAATTAAAACCCTTGCTACTTAACTAATATAGAATTAAGACGATTACATCGTTGCTTTAACTACCCTTTAGTCAAGCATCTTATATAAATACTTAAACACTTAGGGCATGATATTAATAGCAAGACCTTAGATTATCTTACACGCTACTACTACCATTATTAAAAATATAGAAAGTCGCCTAGTAGATTCAGATTTACCTTATATAATAATATTAATTTTAACTACTTAATTATGGTTAATATTATGTATATTAATAGTGCACTACTTTTATATATTATTAATAAAGGAACACAGTTTTAAGCTAGTAGATAACTATAAAATATTAGCGCCAAGTATATATAGGATATATTATAAATATACTAGATTAACACATACCTAGGACCTCCCGATATTATTATATATAATATAGGCAAGAACTTTATAAGCAAGGAATTTAAACAATATGCTATAATACTTAGAATAGCTATAAGAAGTGTACCCATCGAAGCCCACAATTTAGTTAGAATGGTAGAACGCTACTATGGCCCCCTCCATCGTATATACCATATTATTACTGCGGAACTACTAGATATTAGTAAGGACATAGCTCTATAAATGGCTTTTAAAGCAATTAACAATTCTATAGGTCCTAATAGTCTTATACCTACCTTACTAGTATTTAGAGCTTACCTATATATAGCGGAATCCGATACACCTAATCCTACAGTTACACAATAAGCAGTAGCCCTTAAAAAGGCTATAGAAGAAGTTAAGAAGCTTAAAGCTAAGCGCTAAGTAGTAGATGCCCTTAATATACGTAACGGACCCAAGATAACTACGATCTATAACCTACTACTTAACTTACCCGTATTAGTATGGAGAAAAGGACCTATAGGCCAACCCGGTTACTAGTCTAGTCTATATAACCTACTTAACACTAAAAATAAGACTTATACTATATAACTTCCCCATAAACCTACTAACTTCCGTAGCACAGTTATAAAACTATATTTAGTAGACCCTAAGATTATAGAGGGTATATAGCCAGAAGATAACAAGAGTAAACCACCTCTACCTTAAATCGAGCCTGGACCCCTACCTTAACTAAGCTTAGACCCCTACCTTAAACTAAGCCTAAACCTTAACCCGTTAAGCGTAGAAGAGGTAAACTATATAAGTACCCTATTAAAGCTAATACCGCGAATATTTTAATATATCTATAAGATAAGGACAATAATTAGCCTATAAAATCCTATTAATTTATAGTATTACGCCAGAAAGAGATTAAAGGATTACTTAAGAAAGGAGTTTTTAAACTAGTTAACCCTAAAGATATGCCATAAAGCAATAGAGTATTTAACTCTAGATTTGTTAACGAGATTAAAAACCCTAATACTAATAAAGCCTTTAAGAAGTTAAGACTAGTTATACAGGCCTATAATGACCTAAAAAAAGACCTTATACTAACTTAATTACCTATAATCTAATAAGTCAGCCAACGCCTTATTCTCTACATTATAGCCATAACTTAGAATAATAGTATATATCTTTATTTACAAGATATTTTACAGGCCTATATATAATTAGCTATAAGACTAAATTAAGACTTCTATATTAGAGCACCTCTTAAACTTAATACGGCACTTAGAGTCTTATAAGGCACAATTCTAAAGGTTGTTAGACCTTTATACGGCATTCCTAAGGCAGGCAATTATTAATTTAAGACTTACTATAACTACTATATTAAAAAACTAAACATAAGCCAATCTACTTATAACCCCTACTTACTCCACCTTAACAACCCTATAAATTTCGGAATAGTTAGTTTATAAACTAATAACACCCTCCTACTAGCTAACTTAGTCTTTACAGCTTTAAAATAGGAGAAGATTAAAAAAGCTAAGTTCCTAATTAAGAAACGCGAATAACTTACGCCGGAATACCTAATTAAGTTCAACGGAGGTATTATCCGATAATAGGATTATATAATCACGCTTATATAGAAGCGCCAATACCAGAACTTAACCCTTATTAATATTAAGGAAGCTATTATAACAACTAGTTCTAGAAGTACTATTTATATAGTACTTACACTTAAGGACCAATATATCGCCTAATAAGTAAAAGGAGCTTATATTACGTCCGTATGCTAGCCTAAAGCCTCTTTTAATTTATCCTACGCTGCTTAGGTAATTAACCCTAACAAGAAAGACGTAAAACTGCTTAATAAGAGGATTTAATAGCAAATTAAGAACCTAATAAGAGGTTTAAACTTTGTTAAACTCAACATAGAGATATTATAACTACTTATATTTACTAATTCCTTATTTATAAATAATAAGGATCTCTTATTATAGATTAGATACATCCTAGTACTAGCAGACTTATTAAA
>Ga0307515_10020808_pt1 | contig 11672 bp, 10 predicted proteins | sample 17_EM_MG_FD_194513 | JGI IMG/M metagenome (GOLD analysis project Ga0307515, IMG submission 194513) | Populus trichocarpa ectomycorrhiza microbial communities from riparian zone in the Pacific Northwest, United States - 17_EM | ecosystem: Host-associated > Plants > Roots > Unclassified | place... | reverse complement strand
CCAAACTAGCTCACGCAGCACCTACTTCTGACTCAGGCAAAGTCGTTTCCTCCCACTTCCCGCTACCCGGTGGAGGGCACAAGGCCATTGAAACTCCACCTAGCCCACCCCCATTACTTAATCTCTTCGTATGCTCGACCTATGGTGAGTTTGACACAAGGAGCTCGGTTTCGTGCGACATCGACCTGCACTTTACAGGGAGTCCGCTTTCGATCGGCTGCATCGGTGCAGTGCGACATCAACTTGTTCGGTACAAGGAGTCTGCTCGGGTGGGGGGAGTGGCGGGATTCGAACCCGTAAAGAACAGCATAGTGGTGGCAAGACCATACCACTACACTAGGGGGCCACTCCCCTCCATAGATAGCTTGGCATGCCAAACTCCAAAATTCCTGGTTTTAAGGATTTTGAAATTTCATCCAAAGTTGAATATAGGCCTATTTGGCCCTCCACAGATGCCTGATACAGGTTCCTGGCTTTGTACGACTACTGGTACTTTGATCGATTTAATTTTGGAACCTGTCTCATTACGCAAATTCTCTGTAAATGTTAATTAACCTATGGAGTCATCGGTTGATTCATGTTACACAGAGGGTTTTTCATTTTCATAGCGATGATCAAACAAATCAGAAGAACAAACGCACCATGACTTCCTTGACTCCAGAGTAGGTTTATGCAGATGTACAATGCGGCTCCCCGGCACTCTGACAAGGCGACGAGCCCCACATTTCTTAATCTTCCTTCCTCCTCCTCACTCCAGCGGCAGCTAGGTCAGATTCTACTTCCCAATACAAAACCACAAGTGATTACAATTGACGGCCCGTTCCGCCCTGCGAATTGCCTGGATTAGTCTATTCGAGCAACCCAAATCATGTCTAAGATTATGTTCGAAGGTATAAAAGGTCCTGGTGAAGCTGCGAGCCTCGATGGTATGAATTTCACAAGACAACTTTGGGGGCGTTCACAAATAACAAGTGTATCAGGCTCTCCACTTAGAGTCGCCATCGTCCATACCGTTGGAGTACTGAACTTATTACACCACTTTGTCGAGGGAGCGCGGAAGAAGCTGCTTGAAGGTGGTGTCAGGGAGGCGAACATTGTAATCCAAAGCGTACCGGGCAGTTGGGAACTTCCAGTAGCTTGTCAGCGGTACGCAAGATCTCATCAGACCCCTTGAGACCGATTCCGCGATATGTTCAAAGTGGACAGTGTCCCCTTTGATCAGCAACGCAATTGCGATGATAGAGTCGAACGGACCTGCACTAGTGGTGAGGAGGAGCTGCCAGGGATGGGGTTGAGCTGCGACCGAGACTGCCGAGTAAATCTCCGGAAGGTGCAGATGATGCCTGAATCTGTGAGGCTGCAAAGAGCCTGAATATATCAACGTCGGAGAGGTCCCATAAACGAGTCTAAGCAAGCAGAGGTGGAATTTGATGGACCAAGGAGATATATCTGAGTAGGGTGCTCGAGAATTCAATTGGACTTTGGAGTACCCGTCATTTTTGAACCTCCTGTGAGAGAACACCCCGTCGGGGCGACGGCAATCCAACTTAGCCCTAATAATTGGAATGGTAGACCGTTTTGAATGAAGAGCAAGCTAAGAAACGTGCTGGGTTGACTGTAGATGGATACAACCACAGTGAAGACGGTGCTGCAGGTATATTGTTCTCTTTATTAAGTTGAACTAGCAAGCTGACATCGTCGACTACAGCGGTTGAAATGGGCATTAAGAAGAAGCTTTGGGCTGATGGCATCACTGGATAGACGATGACCAATTCCTAGCTGAGCTTGGACTATCTGACGCAAGATAAGGTAGTACGGGGATTTTCGTTTGCAATTGCTTTAGCTTGAAAGCGAGAACGGTGTACTGTTCGCTGCCTGCAGTGCCGACATTGGCAAGAAGCACCTCGCAGACACTATGAATGAAATTCAAAAGTCGCAATTGAGCAAGGCCTAAAATGCATACACATTATACACTTAGTGGGACCCAACCAACAGAGGGACACGTGGGTCTAAGACATGCAGTGGTCCTGTTGAAGTTGCTTGACGTCACCTAGCGATATATGTTTTTGACCCCCGGCTGCGAGTACGTGTCCAGCTTTCTCCGTCCCAACCTCAGCAGGTGCTCGATAGTCGCGAAATCCTTCTTGCTCACGCTCAAATGCTTGCGAAATCCGTCTCTTGTGGTGGGTAAGCACTAGTGCTCTGCGTAGATAGATACTTTGGTGGTCTCGATAGAGAACAGATAAAGTAGATATGATGATGTGCATGCTGACCTGACATATTCGCGAAAGTTCGCTTGCGACTCCTGATGCACCACCCCCACTCGTTAGATCAGCCCTATCCTTTGCGCTGGGTTCGTGACGGTGGAGACAATACCGTCGGCTTCTCCCTCACCATTCGAAGGCATGAGCGATAGAGCGATAAAACATCGCGTTGAATGCCGGTGAGTCGTACCATGAGAGCAGTTGCTGCGCGGTGCAGAGATATCAATACCAATAGATACTTCCTAGTAGAAGTCATGCAAGATGACGTCAATTTCCAAGCTTGGTACATAATGCTGATCCTGTGCGATTATTGGGCTAACTTTATTGGGCAGTGGGGTGTCGGTTGTCTTATAGAGAGTAGAGTACGAGGCAAGCTGAGAGTTTGGTGCGAGACAACGGTGCTGCGGTGATTGAATGGTGATTGGGAAAAGCAACCTGAGTATAAAGACAAGGGTTCGTGACTGACATTTGATGTGCTGTGGCCTTATCTACATTCGACAACCTAGTTTCTGAAAAGTCAATGATCCCGCCCGCAAGATCGCAGATACACGATTGGCTAACTCATATTCTCACACAGTAATTGAAGCAAAACCATACTTGTGTTGTAGTGCGTGATTTTGTACAATCTACAGAACCAATGTCCATATTGCAGAGTGTGGAACACCTTGAGATAGAGTCTTGAAGACGTTTGCATTTTATCTGAGGTACTTGAGAAGGAAAGTAGCAGTAGGTAGACGGGGGGTCTCTCTCAGTTAGCTGGTTATCCGAAGGGGGAGGGGAATTAGGCACTGTCATACATTAGATAGTATGATTAAAACAAAAACAAAAAAAGGAAAGTAGCAGTAATAACCAAAATGTAACCCGACACTCCAAACAGTAACAGTAAAACGAAAACAACGCATCAGCTTGTCACTCGAGGAACTTCATCTGTGTCATAATAACATCCGCGGATGTACGGGGGATCCATCCATCATGATGGTTTCAATGGCTGCCACGCATCCAGCCGAGGGAGCGTCGCCCCATTGTCCATCAAGTCCGGAGCTGGTGGTCTGGGTGGTAACTCTGGTGGTGGTAACGGTTTTCTGCCGGGGGGACCCGAATGTGGGTTAATGGGTGACTGTAAACCCATTGTAGCAACTCTTCTCGGTGGTGGCGGTGGATATATGTCTCGAGTGGATGGCAAGTCATGGAATGAAGAGGTAGAACCATTTGTGCCCTTCAGTATACCAAAGGCTTGCCCGTCTAAACTGCGGTGTCTAGTTACAGACGTCGACAATTCGACAGGTTTCCGCGGTATAGGTGGCTTATTTGATTTTGTGGACGAGACTGACTGAATCGAGGCCGATGACGAGGTGATTGACTGAGGAGGACCCTTTCTTGCCATGGGCGGTACCGGATTTGTGCGGGGTGCTGTTGATGGTAATGCCGATGGGTCATACAGTGGTGGTAGCTTCCTCGCCAACGAATTGGCCGCTTGAGCGGGCTTTTCGTGAGCAGAACGGGCCAAATCCATTAAGTGTGTGCGTGATTCAACTGTCACCCAATCCAGCTCTGAAGTTTCTAAGAAAGGATTCAGCGGACGGTAAGGATTGAGTGTAGAATTTAGAGGCGCTTGAATGGTCGATTTCACAGGTAGACCTATTCGCCAATTAGTCGGGACCAAGATACAAATAACCTAGCAGCTATACCGTCTTTTAGCCACCATTTCTGCATTTCAGAACTCGGTGCAGGCACTAAAGAAACCTTAGAACTCTATTCCTAACCTTTTCATGTAGGGGGGAGCACTCACAACCTGGAGCGAGAGGTTCGGGATCGAGGAGATCACCTTCATCATCACCATCATTATCCAAAAGAGAGGTCGAATTATTCGAACGCTGGAGAATCGATTTTCCCTTCAAGTATAGCTCTCGGGAGAGCATACCTTTCGCAGACTCGTTCACAACTGAGACTGTACATTGGAACGTCGCAAAGACAGGCCGATGGTCAGAGAACATAATATTTTGTGCGCAACCATAGGACAGCTGACGCAATCTCCTTCCTTTCCACAGGATTCTATCGCACCACGCTGGGATCCGTGACTTTTCCCTAATACTTGTTAGCTCGCGCCAAGTCCAATGCAGAATCTCACAGCTTACGAAGAATCATAGATATCTGTGCCAATATCGTATTTGTATGTGGGGTCAAAGGTAAGACGGGCTTCATTGTAATAGGGAAATGTGAGTCCTGCCACCATCTGAAGATGCAACTAGAAGCCTAGAGTTAATCCTTCGAGTTGTTCTCTCAATATCAGAGACTTCTACCTACCTGATCGTTATCGTAGAGGCTCTGTAAATCGCGGAGGTCTATCAGTTTTCGCACCTTCTCGTCTGGTAGCCCAATCCTATAGTTAAAATCTCCTAGCCATATGATAGAATCATGATCTTCAATTTTACGACCTTGCTGGAACCTAAGCCCGTCAGAAATGGTTGTGTAATCTCTGTTTCTTTCGTCGGTATTTGAGAAACCTGCGGCAAGATGTGCTGTCACAAAACATAGCCGCGTGTTGGCGTATTCGAATCGGATGGCTACTGCGCCCTTGTTTCCGGCAACTCCAGACATACCAGTCTTTCGCTTGGTCAATTCCAGACCACTGGTGAAGGGCGGGAAGGGCAGGCCAGACCTTCTTCAAACTCCCTTCAACGTTTTTGATTTCTCCAATCACAGATGATCGAACGAAAATCAACAGAGCTGCACCAACCAGTTGCCCTCCACGAAGAAGAATGTACGGGTCTTTAGTATTTTGTTGATTGAGACACTTGAGCAATGCCCGCTCCCAAAGTTTTCTTCGTTCAGGATTGGTGGCCATAATTTGTTGCGGGCTCAGCTCAACAATTTCTTGAAAACCTACTACAACCAGCTCCGGCTGCTGTTCCGCTTGCTGGAGAAATGAAGGTCGTAACCATTGTGAGAGATCATACTCTATACCGGCCGTTTGTCCGTTGAGATTGAAGGTCCCACAGTACACGTATATGGGAATTTCTGTTGTAAATTCAGAGGCCCTATTATCCATGAGAATCCGCACCGTCGAAGCAGTAAGTATGGAATGACCTCTTATTTAGCTCCACCGTAACATAATCATTGATAGGGTCGAAAAGCCCGACAGGCTCCTGACCCACAAGTCTCCCCTGTAACTCGGGGTAAGCAGACTGCAGATAAGAAAATTGGGCAACATGGCACTGTTAACGGAGACTGGGTCGGCGGATCACCATCACTCCTCGACAAATTACATACCAATAAAACATCAATAGTATTTTGTCTATCCTTGTCTGCAAAGTTATTGATATACATTCGGGTAGCACTTTTTCTTGCGTCTGCAATTGCACCAGCAAGGCTCATTTTCCCCGTTCTTGTGAAACTCGACTTGAGCGCACCAGTTCCAGCGTATATCTTCGAAAGGGCCTGACTCTGTTAGTAACTCCTCACAACCGGTATTTGAACACAAACATCTCCATTATCCGCCCACAAGGTGGAATGTCGCATCCAGAAGTCGTGCCCTACGATTTCCCTGCGATGTTCGAGGAACGATTCAATAGCCATCCTACTGAAGATCCCTTGCACAAGATTGGTCCGGTCCAAACAGTCTAGACAGTTTGTCCTAAACACACCCTCTTGCTGTAGCACAACGACAAAGTTATTTCCAGCTTCGCCTTCCTCTTTTGAAGAGTTTTCCATCAGAAAGTATCCAAATGCGTCAGCCGAATCTTCGACAATCAGTCGGATTTGACTTGCTGCTTCATAACCGGTCGGGCCTTTCGTTTCTGCGTGGAAGTCGTATTCAGTGCTACGTAACAACGAAGCCTTAGTTCGCTGCACCGGGTACCGGTCATCTGCCGGCATGGTACAGTGACGTATGTGTTTTCTATAGCGCGAGGATAATTCTACTTCACCAGGCTTTGTTTTGGAAAGTAGATTTACGATATGAGAGGCGCCATATTTCAGTACTAAACCCTCCATATGCTTTTCAAACGCAGGGTGAGCGGCCTCAGGAGATCGGGTGATTTGAATCTTTTGCTGATTGGGTAACAGGCCTGTCTGCTGCTCCCAAAAGATGGGGATGCTGCCCCTAACCTGGCAGTAGCTAAACCCGGTCGACCAGGCAGATGAGCTAGAACGCGGATTCCATATTACTGTCTCCGTTTCCACGAAATTTGCAACATTACCATCATCGTCAATTCCGCGCGCATTGAACCTCGTACCTGCCCTTCGGCAGCTTAATCGGCTGATTAATGTAAGCACCGCTGGCAAGCCAGAAGCCCGAGATCTAGATTCCATCGGAGTGGCCGGTCGCTGCATAGTCAGAGACTCGACAAAACCACGTATGACACATGTTAAGATTCGTATATTGTCTAGCTTTGCCCGCTCCTCTTCCGAAAGATGAGAGCGGAATTGCAACATAGGACTGATCATATGCGAATTCCACATGAAGCTAGAATCAAAAGAATCGATGTCGAAGTTACCTAAACTTAGTGATCTGTCTTGTAACCGGCTTGTTAAATCGAAGTCGCCGGAATAATAAAAAGTCCCATCGCTGAGCAGCTTCTTGAGTGCGAGGCATGGGTGTTCCAATCCAACTGGTTGCTGGCTGCGACCTTGGTCCCACCCATCAGAGTCGACGGGATAAGTATTCACTTCGGATTCCATGAAGCAGTCGTAATCGGTACGATTCAGACAGTCTGTGACGCCTTAGATACATTTATAGGCTAAGCTCGTAGCTACGTACGAAATTCCACTGCATAAATTCGATAAACCAATTCGCCAGGCCGAACCTGAGCAACCTCTTTGGCACCTGTGATAACGCACAGAAATGTGTCCCTCCCAATGCTGATTAGGCCGAGACAACCCAGACATGGTTGACTTGAAAGAACGGTGTAACCATCTATGTTCCAGGAACTAGTAGCTGCGAACCCCACAGCGCACTGATGTGCAGGCCGGAATCCATCGCGATCAACGAGGTTGGAGGACGAAGTTGAAGCACTGCCGCCGATCGAAGTTGAGCCGGCGGAGTGGTGAAAAATGAGGGTATGAGAAGCGGTAACTAGAGCAACAGATCGATGCGGATAGTCGTTGTGGAGGATTTTTGCGGCCATTGATCAACCTCACAGAGAGCAACTTGTCATTCCAAGGGTAGCTCTCGCTAACGGCTTGGTCAGCTGCTGCAGGCATCACGTGCCATTCGGACCAAACGGGTTACGGCAAGATAAGATGACATTGCTCAAACCAAAAGTTCAGCTTAGATATCTCTACCACCTGAAAAAGTGGGGTTTTTTGTTGACAGTGAGTATCTCGTTTATCCTATGGAATGGTTGTCATATTGTCTGAGAAGCATTTGGAAAATTTGGGGAACGGTTGGGAAACGGTTTCCTGATGGTTGGTATCGTTAAACTGCTACAATTCGCTTTAGAAAATACCCCATTTTTTCATATAGTAGGTACATGTGGGAGAAGTAAGTTGACACATACCCAGGGTAAGTCAGGGCGAAGGCCGGTAATCCATCATGGATGGTCACTCGGTTTGGTAAATGTCTACTGTACCAAAAAAGCCCCGTTTATTGATGCCGAGTTAATGCTGTATTAATGTTGAATTCTTTATAAATGTATACATTGCCTGAACTTGTGGGGTATTTTGGAATTTGCACCAATATCAAATGTTTTGAATGTGGGATCAATTTCATACTAATATAACACAGAAGATTACATTTGATGGTATATTAATGTCACATTGATGCTGGATTGGTGACATATTCAAAATGATGTGCATTGAGATAAATAGTAGAGTTATACTATATTACTTCCACATGTGTATATTTCGCAAATACCTGCACATACCCACACATGCCTGCATATATTTGTGCATGCGTGATGGTTTGCTGCCAGCTGTCTGATATTTGGGAAAACAAATATCTCTGGCATGCATCAGCAAAAACTAAATCTCCTTCATTAAATTTATTTAGTTTATTGTACCCACAAACTCAAAAAAATGAAATCGAGGTTTCCCTGAAATATGACATTGCTTGACTGTTCCTGAGTGTTCTTTGAGTCGTCGCAAGGCTGTTTTCAAGCGTCACGACCAGTGTACCCACGCTTGCGAATGTGACAACAAGCACTTGACAAATGGTTCACACTTCCTTTGGCAATATCACAAATCATCTCTTGGCAGACTCCTACGTCGCCCAATTCGATTAGTCCTCGCGATGATGATAGTACTCGCTCCATACATTAAATGAAGTGTGTAGTTCTTGTTTTTAAAGACCCTCATGGCTTAATTTGAGCAATGATAGTTACCACGCAGAAGTGGTTCACGATATTTAATTTGTTGATACGAGATCGTCAGTAGCTTGCAGTTCGTCGCGGGAGGGTTATACATCGTCGCAATTATGATTTCACGCGTTTGAGATCAGACTTCAGTAAACCATCAGTTCTATTACATTTAGTACTATTATGATATATCTACAAAAGCTAGAATAAAATAGCACACAAAGGAAATCCTAAATCCGATCACTGACACCATTCCTAACCTCCAAGCGACATCGCACCCGCTACAATCGTACATCCATCGACTAATCCCGTATTCTCAACGCTGGTCATGTTGGTGATGTCGTTGCTGTTGCTGTTGCTGTTGCTGCAGGGGACGGGCTGGCTGCTGCTGGCGATGGCAGGCAGAACAGCTGCGAATCACATACTAGCTTCAGTAGCAGCAAAAAAGCTGCTGAGACGATTAAAAGAATTGTCGGGCTGCTCTATCAGCTCCTCCGGGATGTAATCAAGGAAGTCCTCATCAAAGCTGCCCTAATCGTTGTGAGGTTGTGCCATTGCTGGGTCTGTACCAGTTGAGTGGATCCTTCGGCGGATCATGCTGCGGATATTGTCTATCTTTTTGGCTTGAACATCTGACGAGGAAGAACGAAAATCCGCCTTAAGACGACGAAGTACATCTGTGCATGCATTATTAACCACGTGATTAATGTTTCTTGTATCGCACTTACGTTGTGCTCCACCTCCTGGACCACATCAGCAAAAAACATTTCCATCTGGGCGGAATGGCTCCATCAGAGTGGACGCGCTCCGTCAGAGCCGTGAGAGACACCCCGGTGGCGGATTACTCCGCCCCCGGCGTCAAGATCACGCATCGCGTCACATATCGCCCTCCGATCGCCATTTCACCATTTCTTCTCTCTCTGTCGTTCTCCTATTTTAAACAAACACTCTGGCATTGTGGCCACCTGTGACCATACGTCGGAATGGGTTCATTGGGTACACGCTTGCATCGGGATTACAATGCAATGGGTGACGCTGCAAAAATCTCTCCTCGCATTCCTTCTACATTAAGCTCGAGGAGCGTAGGAAGGTGAGAAGATATGATACTACGCGGCGGTGAGGATCCATGCAATTGCGTGGATCTCGGACAGAGCGAGTGAGACCAAAAGTTGGGAAAGATAGAGTGAGAATCTTCATTGTATGATAAGAGGAGATGGAAATGAGATGATGTCTATCTACTCCGGGGTCTGCCGAATATATACTCCCCGTCACTCTGTCCACCTCCGTTACGCCTGTATCTCCGTACGACCGCCATCGCTGCTTGAAGATGTACTTGATCGAGTGTGTTTGAGATGTACTTGGAGACAGAGATCGAATGAACTCAGAGATGCACTTGGAGGCCGGGATCGAGCGAGTTTGGAGATGCACTTGGAGGCCAAGATCGAGTTAACTCAGTGATGCACTTTGAGGCTGTGATCGAGCGAGTTTGGAGATGCACTTGAAGGCTGAGATCGAGTGAACTCAGAAGATGCACTTGGAGGCCGTGATCGATCGAGTTTGGAGATGCACTCTGAGGATGTGACCGAGCGAGATTGGAGACACACTTGGAGGCTATAATCGAGCGAGATTGGAGGAGTACTTGGAGGCGGCCGATTTGGAGGGAGGCGCGACGGCAGCTGAGACTCTATTCATTGGTTAACTTGTAATTGGATGAGAAACTGGCGGGGAGCGGGAGACTGTCGATCTTGGGATGATGCTGTACTTGGTGTATGCTGTACTCTGTGTTAACTCATGATTATGGCATGGAGAGATAGAGAGAGATGACTTAAATTTGTGTTCTTAGGTGATGGTAGAGTTGAGCACAAGAAAGTGAGAGATCGGTGGAAATCATCATGAGAAACTGGGACTGAGAGAATTTCGTGTGTGAGTCAATTGACCATCCCCGATACGGCAGGTACAAGTCCCGATCCGGTGCAAACTAACACCGATACGATGTCTCCCCAACCCAATCAGGCAAGTCGTACCCCTGATTTCTCATATCCGCTGGTATCCTCCATATCATTCTCATCTTCATCCCCCATCTCTCTCTTTCTCGTCCACAACTCAACCATTATCGCAGAACACAAAGTTAAGTCATCCCTCTCTATCTCTGCATGACATGATCATGAGTTGACACCGAGTACATCAGCAACAACTCTAGTTTCCGTCAGAAACACCCGGGTGTTCCGGACGGCTCTGACGGCTCTGACGGAACCTCATACCCTCTGACGGAGAATTACACGCTACCCGTCGCCCAGGCGACGGGTCGCGTTGCATAGCATCAGCAAAATGCATTTTAGTCACTGGTCTGAGAGGATGTGGAGTGTAAACTTAGATGCGTCAATTTCAGGAGTATCAGACCCTAAGAGGGCATTCCTGCCCGCCTTCAGAGTAACTGGGAGAGCTGACGACAAGCCTGGGAGCACCTGGGAGCGCCAGCGACAAACCTGGGAGAGCCGGCGACATGTCTGGGAGCCCCTCGAATCACAGTCATGTATTCAGTTTGTATTCTCATCTATGTATCTATGTATCTATGTATCTATGTATCTATATAGCTACCCATCTACATACGCTATATCTGGACTGGCTGCAGGCAGTGCTTGAGAGCAGTTCGAGGTGCGCCTGAAAATGACGATCGAGTGAACTCAGAGATATACTCCGAGGCCGTGATCGAGCGAGTTTCGAGATGCACTTGGAGGCCGTGATCGAGTGAACTTAGAGATGAACTCCGAGATCGTGATCGAGCGAGTTTGGAGATGCACTTGGAGGCCATGCTCGTGCGAACTTGCAGGCCGTAATCGAGAGAGTTTGGAGATACACTCGGAGGCCGTGATCGAGCCAGTTTGGAGATGCACTTGGAGGCCGTGATCGAGCGAGTTTGGAGATGCACTTGGAGGCCGTGATCGAGCGAGATTGGACGAGTACTTGGAGGCGGTCGATGGACGGCGCACTGGGTGATGAGACTCTATTCATCAGTTAGTTAACTCGCAACCATGGGAATGAGACAATGTGACTTTACCTTTGAGCTCTCATGGAGAGCTGGCTGATGCCGGTCGATCGTGTAGGGAGGTACGCC
>Ga0307515_10020807_pt1 | contig 11672 bp, 7 predicted proteins | sample 17_EM_MG_FD_194513 | JGI IMG/M metagenome (GOLD analysis project Ga0307515, IMG submission 194513) | Populus trichocarpa ectomycorrhiza microbial communities from riparian zone in the Pacific Northwest, United States - 17_EM | ecosystem: Host-associated > Plants > Roots > Unclassified | place... | reverse complement strand
TATCCTCTCTTTTATTAGGTATAACAAAACAACACACTATAGCAATTAGCAAGCAACGAGGAAGATCATAAAAATAAAAGCAAGCAGCGAGGAAGGGAAGTGATGAAAACTGAATAAGGAGCACGATTGCAAGTGGAAGTAGAAGTAGGGGTTGGGGGGTTTTTTAAGGGACAAGTTGAGGAGCTACTTGATCAGATGACAGACGCCATGCAACGTGGAAACTCAAGAATTTGCCAAGTGTTTACGTGATTGACATGTGTCCTTCTCAGTGTGCCACGAGTCAGCTTCTTAATGAAAGGCTACCCTTTTGAAAAATTCTTTACTCTTGTTCTCATCCGAGACACCAATCCAATCTACCGACGGATAAATTGGAGGGGGGAGTGTCATTAACCACTCGGTTCTAGACGCTACTGCCTAGTTGATCCAATAACTTATGTATTCGATGTATTAATGTATTTTTAACATTTTTTATTTTTAGTTTAAATTCATGCTTAAAAGTGTCAAAAGCATAGTAGTAACTTAATATACCTAGGTTTAGCAGAATACTAGACCCGGATAACATAAGTTTGACTTGCTTCCAGGCCTAACAATTTTGAATTCAAATACGCACTGAGCCCAAGCATATGAGTCTGATGATTTACCAAACCTAATATTCTTAAATTCAGCTACATGCTGACCCAGGTATATATGAGTTTGACGAGCTTTTAGACCAATATTCTTAGGTTCAGCTATGTGTCGAGCTCAAGTAAATATTGATCTGACAAACTTTCAAACCCAATATCATTGGGTTCAGCTACATGTTGAGCCAAATAACATATGAGCCTGACTAGCTATCAGATCCAACATCTTTAGGTTCAGCTATTCGCTGAGCCTAAATAGACACAAGCCTGACAAGCTGTCAGATCCAATATCCTTGGCTTCAGCTACGTTATGAGCCTAAGTACATATAGGTCTAGCAAGCTGCTAGACCCAAGATCTTTGAGTTTAGCTACGCGTTGAGCCCAAATAGACGTGATTCTGATCATGCTTGACTGAATAAGAGCTTTTCACTTTAGAGACGAGCTGTGAAACCTAACATTATTGGATTCAACGACGTGTTGAGCCGAAGTATATATAGGTCCGACGAGCTTCTAGACCTAGCATGTTTAGGTTTAGCTACATGTCGAACCCAAATAAATGTAGGTCTGACAAGATGTAAGACCCAACATTAATGGGTTCAGTTTTACAGTGAGTCTAAATAGACATGAGTCTGACAGGCTGTCAGACTCATCACCTTTGGGCTTGACATCATTCTAAGTCAAAGTGGGTATGAGTCAAATGATTAGTATGGACCCTATATTGGGCCACAAGATTTTATTTGTTTATTCTTATAGCTTTTAACGTAAAATGTTAAAATTCAATAATAATCATCTATCTATACTCCTAGATGTATAAAAGTCTTGTAATGACCTATCATATATCCATCAACATTAATATTCTGTAAGGGATGTCTATCCCTCATTAATATTATGTAAAAGACATTTATCTCTCATTAATGCTATCAAGAGGAAATGACACCCTGACCCCTCAATTCAAGCAACATGACAAGGTTCAGGGGCTATATATACCCCTTGAACCACTCAGGTAAAAGGTTTACAATTTCTATTCTCTAAGAATTTTTACTTTAATTCTGAGAGAATTCATCATATAAAAACAGGAACAAACACTCAAAATCATCAACTATTCTTCTAAAATTGGTTTTTGACATCCTTAATCGCTATCAATGACAGACAATAAAGATACCCTTGAGATAGGACACGTCAAGAACCTTCTTATAGTTATTGGCGCATCAACTCCATCAAAGTGTTAATAACTCATTAATCAAGTGTAAGCCTTTACTCAAGCAGTGTTGGCAACCTAGGGGCAATATCAAGCCTTATCATCCCAACAAGTCCTGGCACATGATGTAACTCCCTTGGTCCCCTCTTCTCAACTAAAAGTTATCTCCTCTACCAGGAGACAATTGTATTATCCAGAGAAGGCTAGGCAAAACAACTTGGAGAGCTTTCCACCCCAATGATCCCCTAATCTCTTTAGAGGTCATTCTCATCAACATGAAGCTCTCCTAATAAGTAGTCACTTTAAACGTGATCCCTCTGACCATCGTATAATAGAAGTTAATTATAAATCCTGTTGTTTCATGCCAGAATTCTTCATCTCCCTAGAGTTTATTAGACAACAGTAGGGGAGAAGTTTGGCTGGTTGATACATCAAAGATGAGGTCTACAGTCCTTATAAGATAAAAAAAAAAGATCATATTTTTTTTAAAAGAGTCTTGCACACCCTCATCCCTAAAGAGTATATCTTCACAAAGATGACTTTAGACAACTACGGTCTCACAGATCCATAAGAACATGTTTAAAATATGCATACCAACCTTGAGTTAGTAATCTAAGACAATGATGCTATGTGCAAGATCCTCCCTACGACTTTTAGAGGGTCAACATGAGCCTGGTATAACAACCTAAAGCCAGGCTCTATAGGTTTCAGTGACCTCTGTGCTAAACTTATATCATGGTTTAGGACTAGTATTCCTGCCAAGAGGAGCTACACAGAACTCTTTAGCATTACTCAATCAGGAGGGGAACCCACTAGGGTATATTTGAAAAGGTTCAACAAAAAAAATGCTCAATATTAAGGAATTGATTGAGCCAGTAGCTTTAAAGGCTTTGATAAGTAAGTAAGGGAACATTCTCTATAGAAGGACTTGTATGCCCTACCATACATAAGCTCGTTAAAGGTGAAGTAAGTCATAAGAAACTACATATAGGTAGAAGAGGCTAGTATGTTGAGAAATGTGCCTTCTTATTTTTACTAGGAGGTTCAGGATAAGAAACCATTCAAATGAAATCATTCTTTCAATAAAGATAATAATTTCAAGAAATGACAGAAAAGACCCGTGAAGGAACCCATGTAAAACCCAGAAAGGAGATATACAACTCCGTTGAATGTCACCCTCATAAAAATCTTTACATCTATAAAGGGGAAAGATTTTGTTTAGTATCCACCCCTTATGGTATTACCTTCACACACATGCACCTCCAAAAGTTTTATTTGTTCTACAAGGATTTAAAGCATGATACGAAAGATTGCTTCATGCTAAAGAAAGAGATTGGAAGGTTGATAACCTAGGGTTATCTGAAGCAATTTGTCAAGGGGCATATCCACATTGAAAAGACATAGAAAAGCCCAACCAACCTACCCAAGTAATGCCTAAGATCAACGTGATTTTAAAAAGTACCTTGGCTAGGGGAGATACTTTTAATGGAAAGAGGAAGTATAGAAAACATATTTTGATAATGAATCATCACCAGATTCCATGACACAAGCCTATCATTTTCACCTTAGAAGATGGAAAAGGGGTGACTTACCCCTATGAGGATGTAATAGTAATTTTCATGATTTTGGCCAATCATCGAGTCCACAGGGTGTTGGTGGATAATGAGAATTCAATTAACATCCTTTCTAAAGATGTGATGTTTTAGATAGGGATAAATCCCTCAAGGACAACTCATATAAAAACCTATTTGATTGATATTGAAGGGTTATGAGTGTGAGTGAAGGGTGTCCTAGAGATCCAAGTCACAATTGACATTTACCCTAAGTGTTTTACCCTTCAACAAAATTTTATAATGATATATATGGCTTTGGCATACAACGCCATAATAGTAAGGCTTCTCTTGCATAATATCAATGCAGTAATAAACACAGTATTTGGTCTTGAAATTTTCTACTCAGAAGGGGGTAGCTATCGTGAGATGAAACTAAAGGGCCTCTAGGTATTGTGCTTCTGCATGTCTAAAAGGCAAAAGGTCTTTGTTTTGGGACCAACAAGGATCTTTAAAGGAGATGATAAAGGTCATAATCGAGGCCATATAGTAGTTGAAAGAAGTATCTTTAGGGCAAAAGAAGAGGGCTATCACCAAGATATACTTAATTTGAGAACCAACTCAATAACAATTTTCTCCTTGCCCATAAGGCCAATTTTGCTTTCAGCACTTCAGATATGCTAGAGATCAACCTAGAAATAGTTTCTCATAGACTTCTAGCCAATCCAATTTTCCCTCTTATCCGATAAAAGAAGAGAAACTTTAGAGGGGAAAGGCAACATATAATAAATTTAGAAATTGATAAATTTTTGGTTGTTGGGTTCATTTATGAGGTCATGTGTCCAAATTGACTGACTAATATGGTCATGGTGAAAAAGAGCACTAAAAAGTGAAGGATGTGTGTGGATTTCATTAACCTGAACAAGGCATCCAAATGATAGTTTTCCTTTCCCAAAGATTGACAAATTGATGGACTCTATAGCTGACTTTGAATTTTTAAGTTCTTTGAATGTTAATTCAGGGTGTTGCTATCCATTTTTAACCCCATAATAAATCAAGAAATAAAATAAAAAAATAAAATCTAAAATACAAGAGGATATATATAAAGAAAGCTTAGAAGATTGTCAAAGTTGGTTGTCAAAGAGCAAAATGACAGGTGGAAAATTTAGAGGATTAACATGTATAAAATTGGCAAAATTGACGACCCAATTCTGATTGAGAAATGACCCATTTGGTGAAAATATTTCCTTGCAATTAAGTCCTCAATAAAATTAATTAAGCCTTTCAAAATCCTTTGAGTCCTGACCTATCCAAATTTATATTTATTTACCCCAAATAAAAATATTTTCACCGAATGGGCCAATTAAAGTCTAAATTGACTTCAAATATCAAATTTTCTTGCAATTAAGTCCTCAATAAAATTAATTAAGCCTTTCAAAATCCTTTGAGTCCTGACCTATCCAAATTTATATTTCTTTACTCCAAATAAAAATATTTTCACCAAATGGACCATTTCTCAAATTGCAAGGAAATTTGATATTTGAAGTCAATTTAGGCTTTAATTAAAAAAAAAATTGAAGTCTAGAGGTCAATTTGTAATTTTAAAGAGTTAATTTCATCAAATCAAGGGCTTAATTGCATAAATATTGAAGTTTAATGGGCAATTGGGGACTTGATTGAAGAAATCCAAAACCAATGATCAAACTGGAAAAAAAACACGTGATTATAGGGGCTAAAATTGACCAAATCAAATTCAAAAAAATTAAAATTTTGATGGTCAATTAAAGGTTCAATTGCACAAATCAGAAACCATTGACCAAGATGAAAATGACGCCAAACTTTGGGGTTGGTGATTGGGTTTGGCATGGATGCAATTACATGAAATTAAGAGTTTGAGAGACAATTACTCGTGCAATTAAAAGCAATTGGAAGAATAGGATGATCTCAACAACATTTCCATCCCATTTTCTCCAATGATCTCAACAACATCTTATCCCTAATAGCCTTGCTGCATTGTCAGATTCTGGATTGATTGAGTTGGCAATTTTAAGCGAATGGATGTGAAGATACATGCCACCAAATCAAGCAAGGTTAGATCCAAATAAAAAGTGTGCACCCCCTCTACCAACTTCAGGTGGTCTTCAATGATGATGACATCAAAGTTACTCTGACGAAGCCTCGAAAGTAGGTAACTCGGCCATCAAAAGCTATGATACCCATTTTGCAAAACCACCAATCTTTTTCATGTTCACACTTCAAGCCTTCTTAGTGGGTTCTTATCAAATATTGGCCATGTTTCTCTGAATATCAAAAGGCTAGAAACAGGCTCCTTGGTCTCCAAGTTTTAGAAAGCCACCAAAATCTCTAAAATCGAGTTTGTTGCAAAACCATCATTTTAAAACCAACATAGGTACAGAGCTTACAGTTGTAAAGTGTACCCAAAACTCTCTCATTTTGATCAGAGGGACAAGTTTTGATGAATGAGGATTAATCTTTGATTGAATCCTAGCTTGAAACCCTATAAATACCCCTAGAAGATCAAGGTAGGAGAGTAGAAAAAGAGGAGAGAAAAAAGATAGAGGAATATAGGATAAAGAAATTCTAAGTGTGAAGGTTTAAGAGCTTAGTACAAAGATTTCCTCAACTTTTAGATAAAGTAGCAAACTTGGGAAAGAAAGGGAAGCAACCATGGTTAGAGCTTGGAAGGTTTAAAAAAAACTCTTCTAATCTAGCAGGTGATGTCAATGAGGCACATCTTTGGCTCTTCATTGCATGTTCCAGTGGTGTTTTGAATTTGTTTTTGGTGATACATTATATTGATCTTGTATTTTTATTAATTTATGAAATGTTGTTTTTCTTTGCTTAATTTTGATTTTAGTTGTTTGTTACTATTTACTGGCTGTTTAGGAAATGCGTTGATGTTTATTTTGTTGAAATAAAATAGTTTTTGTATTCTATCAAATATGACAGTAGGTGTTTGATGCTTTTGCTTTGGTTTATTAATGTATTTTCTTGGTTCCTGAGCTTGATTTGGATCTCAAGTTTTATAGAAAGTTAGTTTTGAATTAAAATTTGATGTTGTTGTTGGCTGTCATTGGGGTTGTAGTTATGAAGGTGGAATCTAATGAATAATTTTAATGATTTGATGTTTTTTTATTAGTTCTTTTGATTCGACTATGTTAAGTGTTGATAATATGGTTCGTAAGGATCAAAAGCAATGTGTTTAAAGGCCTAGAAGGCCATTTCTAAGGTTTAACAATGTTTTGGGTTTTTTCTAGGTTATTGAGCAATGTTCTTCGTGTTTAGGGAAAGAACATTGTCTTAGCTTTATGATTTGGAATAGTTTTGGTCCATTTATTTACACTAAACACTTCGTGACATTTGACTAGTTAATAATTTAAGGTTTATTGGCATTAATAATAAGTTTTTAATGGGTTTAAATCCTAGTGTTTTGGTTTATAACCGAAACTTATTTAGACCAAATTATGATGTTTCTTTGATAATCAAAGTGAATGGATACTAGATTATTGATCCTTGCATGATTTATAACATGTTTGTGGCCTTGTTTTGATCATATTTGGTATGTTTGGAGAGTCATGTTGCTGGAATTGGTTTGAATGTTCTTCGTATTCTTCATTTTACTTTCACCTTCTAGGATAGGTGAACCCTATTAGGAAACCTACATGGACTCTTTCTATAAAGATTTATTTATGCATACAAGCCTCTAATAAATTCAAGATGTCAGTTTTGTTCAAGAGTGTAAATCTTTGTTCAGAGTCATAAACAGATCACTGGTTAGGAACCCATCAACACCTTTAAACCACATTCAGACCACACAATTCAAGATGTCAGGTAAGGTCCGTTAGGGGTCCTAATACATTCTCTAGCCACAATCAGTCCATTACATTGGAATTTCTAATAAGATCAATTCACTCAGGTCTCCTAGTGACCCTAAACCAAATAACTAAGTGCTGACTCCCTGACCTCGACGTCCTTCCAAGCTGCGTGCTCACATATGACACAGGGTACTACCAAACCTTTATGCATCTAGAAGATGAGAAAAAGACTTATTTTTTTATTAAAGGAATAACTTTTTGCTACAAGGCAGTGCCATTTGGCTTGAAAAATACAGGGGTTACTTATCAGTGTATGATCAAAAAAGTGTTCAAGCACCAAATTAGGAGGATCATAGAAGGTTATGTGGATGACATGCTAGTGAAAAGCATGACTTTTGAACAACATTTGAATGACCTAAAAGAGGTTTTCTATTTTGGAAAGATGTTAGATGAAGTTGAATCCCTCAAGTGTGTTTTCTCCATCAAAGAAGGATACTTCTTTGGTTTCCTAGTAAGTAACTCATTAAACCCAATATCCCTGGGTTCACCTACATGCTAAGACCAAGAGGATGTGGTTCTCGCGAGCTGTCAGACCCAATATCATTGAGCTTAGTTATATGTTAAGCCCAAGTAGACATAGGTGTAACGAGTTTCTAGACCCAATGTTTTAGGGTTTAACCTTGTATGAAGCCCAATCAATTATGGGTCTGGCAAGCTGGCAGACCTAACGTTCTTAGATTCAACCACGTGTTAAAGCCCAAATGGACACTGGTCTAAAAAGCTGTCAGATCCAATGTCTTTGGGTTTAACCACATGCTGAGCCCAAATCGACATGGGCTTGGTGAGTTACCTGACCAGATGTTATTGGGTTCAGTTATATGCTGAGCCCAAGCAAACACGGGTCTAGCGAGCTACCAGACCAAATATCATTGGGTTTAACTACATGTTGAGCCTAGGTGGACATAGATCTAACAAACTACCCAACCCAATGCCCTTGGGCTTATCTACATGCCAAGCATAAATGGGTATGGGTCTAGGATCGTTGTCAGACCTATCGACCATGAGCTTGGTTTCCTAGTAAGCAGCTCATTAGACCCAACATCCCCGGGTTCACCTACATGTTAAGACCAAAAAGACTTGGTTCTGGCAAGCTGTCAGACCCAATGTCATTGCGCTCAACTACATGCTAAGCCTAAGTGGACGTGGGTATAGCGAGTTTTCAAATCTAATGTTTTTAGGTTTAGCCACGTGTGAGCCCAAGCAGTTGTGGGTCTAATGAGCTGCTAAACCTAACGTCCTTGGATTCAGCCACATGCCAAGCCCAAATGGACATGGGTCTAGGCTCGTTGCCAGACCTATCGACTATAAGCTTGGTCGTGTGCCAAACATGAATGGCTAAAGGTCTGGAGATCATTATATGCCCCGTGTTGGGCCATAAAGCTCTGTTGGGCCATAAAATGTTAATGTCAAAGTTATTCATCTCTCTACACCTATAGGTGTATAAAAATCTCTCAAAGGCCAACCATATTCTCATCTCATTAATATCATGTAAGGATTATTTGTCCTTTATTAAATATTGTGTAAGGGATATTTGTCTCATGTTAATGTTGTGTAAGAGGTATTTATCCCCCATTAATGCTATCAGGAGGAAATGACTTTCTAATCATTCCACTCCAGCAAAATAACAAGGTTAAGGGGTTATGAATACTCCTAAACCACTTAGATAAAGGGTTCATAGTCTTTATTCTCTACAAAAATATCTTTTTTGATTTCATAGCATTTATCACATCAAAACTTAGAACAAACACTCTTGTTACTAATAATAAATGTTTAATCTCTCATTTGTTGTGACCATTTGCTTAAAGGTTAATGATTTTATTATTTAAGAGTCATCAAATTCCACCAAAAAAGACTATTTTGTAGGTTATAGGCTTTCTACAACAAGCTACAAAATTCATAAACCATGAAAAATAAACTATCTTGTTAGAATCTATAATTAATTCATAATACAACCATCAAAAAACATATTTCACATCATCAATTAAAAGTGTCTAAATACATGCATGCAACCTAACAGTATGTATAAATGTGCTTATATCATATAAAACATGCAAGGCATGAGAGGAGGGAGGCGGGCTTAATAGAGCACTATTACCACTTTCCTTGTCTCATTTTCTCTTCGGTTATTTTAGTTGTGTTTATTATAATATATGCTCTTGTTTATTTATGTTTCACTGAAATCATGAATGTAAAAACAATATTTTTGAATTTTTATGAGTGTTTTATAGATCCCATTAATTAATTGGAGATTGTGTGAAAAAGAAATTATTTTTTAAATATTTTAAAATACTTTTTTCATGATTGGATTTATTGGATTATCGCAAATCACTTGCCATAGCATTATTCTACCTACTTTTATTAATTTTGCAACATATCTCTTGAGTTATGTCATTTTTCACAATTGTGTTAAAAATTATAGGATTTGTATGAAAACCTAATAAGAATTATGGTAAAATATTATATATTTTATTTTAAAATAGTTATTTAAAATTTATATAATTAATTTTCTTTTAAATCTAGATTGTAATTACTTGTGTAGATTATATTCTATTTCTAAAACTTATTGGTAGCAGGTTATACTTAATTTCTAAAATTTATTCGTAATCATAATCATGGATCATCCCAGCGTCTGTACGCATACCATATTACTCATAAACTCAATGCTGCTGCAATGAGAGAAGCGACAAATCATTTTATTGGAACCCACGATCTCTCTGCTTCTGTCAATTCATCACGCAACGATGGGATGGCAAATCCAGTGAAGATGGGTTGGTTTCTTTGTTGGGATCCCAGATTGTACATGCTCTTCTTGAATATCTCCTTTTGAGTTCTTTGATCATAATCGTAAATACTGGTCTTTAAAAAGGACTCTTCACTCTTATAATCCACGGAGCTCTGCTCCTGCAAGAAGTCGAAGGCTCAGGTTTCATGTACAAGACAAGTGCGGAAAAACATGGTAAATCATAGTATTTCTTAGAAATCTGCATCATGAAGTTAGCTTTTATATGTTTGAATGTAGTTATCAGGACTTTGCCATTTGAATGCTGCTCAGTTTTTGGGAGGACAGTATGAGCTAGTTCTTGGATATGGCTTCTGAAAATTGACAAGCCATATTCTGCCGATCACTTTTATAGGTTGCTTTGCTGCTCCAAGTTGGAAAGGAACAATTCCTCCTGATATTGTCCCAAAGATTCCGCTAAATACACATTATCTGCCCCACCTCACCTCACGGGCTGTCTTGTAGCCGTTAGGTGTAACGAAGAGCATCTGCGGCTTCCTTCAGGTTGCCCTACAACCAGTCTTGGTAGGCACCACAGCATAAGATTAAAGACTTGTTTGTTACCAAAACACCTTCAAGGGGCAAGAGAAGGAAATGAAAATTGTTCAATTCTAAAGATTGAATGCAATTCTACTTTGTTGTTGAAAAATTAGTGAAGATTTGTGCTGTTTGTAGCCATTTGATCATCTAATTCTGTTATTCAAAACAGCTCTTTAAGTGCTTGTTTCTAAAAAAGTTTACTAAGGTATTGCAAATCAGACATCATGAAAGCTAAGACTAATCCATATTTTACTGAGTTCTGAAGAACTTGATGCACCATGGACATCATGGGAGTTGGAACCATGGCTTATCTCTGATGTTGAAAAAGGCCCGTTTAAAGCTTCCAAGTTAAATCTCAAAACAATATTTCACAAACTATGCTTGCGCAATTTCTCCATTGCCATACAGTTTACTGGAGCATTAGGCAGTTATATATCTTGTCAAACACACATGTATTCTGATTATGTAAATTTCTGCAGTAGATCAAATGAGAAACCGTGCAATTCTCCATTAATAGGTTTCAAGAATGCATCCTCGCTTTTGTGGAACACCGGTCACCAGCCCCTGAGGAGAAACCATGGTTTACTGCTGCGTGATTCTCCATGTCGCAGGTCATAATGCTCTAGCCATTGGACATTACAATCATTATTTCACTGGAGAGGGTAATCTTGCAGACCATCTTTTAGTTTTATGTGAAGCATTTATACTTGCCGCACGTGATTTATCTGTATAAATACAGAAATTCGTTTCATGTTTGGCCAGAGAAGAAAGGAAGTGCTGAGCTTCCACTAATCCATTCAAGTCCTAGAGACCTTACATACTGACCTTCCATTAAAGCTTAACCATAGAAGGTTCCAAGGAGACATAAACAGTATTTTATTCATTCTGGAAAGTATTGTCTTGAATAGAAATGCAGAATTTACAACTTTCATTAAGTTGGATTACTCAACAATAAACGTGAATCATTGAAGTCATCTTCATAACTTTGATAAATGGTGGCAAAAGTTTACAATGGGAACTGCCTTCTTAAATGAACCAAGTAACACGAGGAGAAAAACTGAATTTCCATGCATTCAGCAGAAAATACTG
>Ga0307515_10020806_pt1 | contig 11672 bp, 7 predicted proteins | sample 17_EM_MG_FD_194513 | JGI IMG/M metagenome (GOLD analysis project Ga0307515, IMG submission 194513) | Populus trichocarpa ectomycorrhiza microbial communities from riparian zone in the Pacific Northwest, United States - 17_EM | ecosystem: Host-associated > Plants > Roots > Unclassified | place... | reverse complement strand
ACCAAATTTAAATCATATATATATCACCAAGTTCAAATCACTTATATACCTAGAAAATTTAAAATGGTAGAAAATAAATCCTTAGGTGTTGGGCACTTACCTACAATAAGAGAGCTTGACTGGTAGTCCCCGACTGCTATCTGGGTCTTGTGGCCCCCCTGCATTAACAGGCATACCATGTCATTACTCACGAGCATTTATTCCTTCTAAGTCAATAATCTAAACAATTCTTTTTTAATCATCTCATTCGTTATAATCCCTATTTCTTTAAATTTACATCTCATGTTCCCATTAAATCTTTTTCTTAAGTTCTTTAATGAAAACACAAATCAACATTACAATCGGAGTAATTCGTTATTCGAACACTGTTCTGTGTTTCATCCATAAATAACATTATATAGTTCGGTTTAAGGCATGGCTTAATCCCTTGGAAAGATAAGACACAAGGCTATAATTCCACAAAAGGGAGAATAACCCAGTTCTGCTCCTAAAACTCTCAAAACTACTAGTTATCGAAAAGATAACCAACTGTCCAGTAGGGCTTGTCCTGATCCCTTCTTGATTATTAGCCCATAACTGGGGTTTTAAAACTCCAAATTAAACAAATCAACTCTCTTGGATAGATAACATCCAATAATATAATTTCTATGAAGAGACATAGTCTAAATTCCCTCATTTCCATGCTCGAATTGCCTCTGGAAGACCAAGAGATGAAATTGTCTAGTTTCGTCAACAATTCTGTAAACACTCACACATCACCAAATTTAACTTAACGATAAGATAAAGATCTTTTTACTGAGGAGGACTTATCTTCAACCTTAGACAAACCAACAATTAAAAAACACGACAATAACTTAGCATACATTAGAAAATTAAACAATGCAGCTTACCTTATGTAGGGTCTATTTGGGGTGCTAATACCTTCCCTTTACGCAACCAGTTCTCGTGCTCAATCTTTGAAATCATCAGTTAGGGTTCCTAGTGACCAAAATATTAGGTGATGACTCTCATTTCCTCTTTCCACAGGTAAAAGACAAGAAATCCTTGTCTTTCCCGATTATCTTGATTTCCAGATACCATGAGAATGGACACATCGTCGCGACGCCATACACGTGTGACAATGGTGGCAATGTATTAATGATTGATATAATCATAATAATGTTAATATGATTATAGTAATACCAAATTAAAAATGGTTGTTATTTTATTGGTAAATAATGATACTTTTAGTAAATGAAAATTATATGATAAAGGTGATCATAATGTAACAGTGATGATAAAGAATTTAAATATATGTTTGCAAAGGTTATAAAATTAATATTGATGATGGTGGAGTTAGATGATAACAATAATATTAAAATAGAAGATGGTTGTTATGAGGTGATGATAAAAGAGATGATTGTGATTGTTATGACACTAATTGTAATATTACGACAATGATAGTAATCATGAATGTGGAATTATGGTGATACTAGGCTTGGAGTGGTGATATGGCATGATAATGTTGATGTTGCACAGAAAACCAAAATTTGAAGTAAAAAATTATTTTTTATGGTATTTAAATAACTATTTTGGTTCAAAGAAAAAAATAAACACATGAATTCAACCAAACATGTTTTATGGTTTTTTCTTAAAGAATTTAAAATAAAAAATCATAGTGATACCAAATATCTTTAAAAAAAAATTAATTTATTTTCTACAACATAGTCAAAGAAACTATTCTTTTTATTTTTCATGGTACAATCAAATATATAAAAAAATCATTTTCTCAGATAAAATCATTTTCTGTAAAATACACTTTCAAAAGGAAATACATTTTTCAGGAAACAAAAGAAACGTTGAAATAAAACTGGGACGTGCTTTAGAAGATGCATTACTGAATGAAAGAAGCACATAATTTTTTTTTCACAATTGAAATATGCATGTCTATATGTCGATGCGTTTCGTTTCAGAATGTGAAGTGAATTGGATGAAGTTTATATAGGAGAGGCAGCATTGTCAATGACCGGTGATTTGGGTGAGGGATCCCATTCTCATAAAGGGTAGGATTGACCCTGACTGCCTTGTATCCATTGACTTTCAAGCAACATTTTTCAGTTAAAAAAATGAGCTAGTTGTGGCAGACAACATAAGCAGTGGTTTAGGCGTTGTCATCTTGATATCCAATCCAATTCGCATCTCATGTCATCAGGCAGGCAAAGGAAGAGATGAGTTTCACTCGAGGAAGAACTGAGAAGCCATAGAAGATAATGACTTCGCAAATGACATAGCATTCATTTGAATGGATGGAGCAATGGCTGATTCAACCAACTTGCAATAATCATCAACATTTCCTTTGGCTGATACCGAACCCACCAATTGGAAGCCAAAATGAGCTAGTGTGGAAATATCCTTGGCTTCTGGCAAGCTAAATCTGGAGACAAATTTGGCCACGAGGACTTGTGTTCGGATAAAAAAGGACAGCCATATTGAATGATGGTTATTATGATAATGAAAAAATAATACGCAGGGATGGGGTTAGAGCTTAAAAGCAGGAATGAAGCTTTTTTTGGTGTACTCAAATACATAATTACAGAACTGAGAACCTATTTCCATACAACTGTTTCTTGCGACTGAGTGATATACAACAGATCCTCTCATGTCAGCCATTTTAATACTTGTCTGGGACATTGTGCCACCCTGAAAACGAAATCCCATTTCACCTTGACGTTGTAACATGAGAGTTTTCAATGTGGTGTTTTTTTAAAAGGATTTGAGGGATGCGGGGATGTTAACTGATCCAGATCTTTCTTCGAAGTTTCCTGATTGTTTGATGACTTTAAAAATGGATTAGACGGGCGTTGTGGTTGTACCTTTAACACCTCGCCTGTCATCTTTACTTCTACTCCAATCACATTTTCAGCACTTTTCACCTTCTCTGCATTGCTTGGCTCCATACTGGTCTTTGCATTTACAGTTTGGTTCTGATAACTTTTTTCATGCTCTTGCTTATTTGCCTTTTTGATAAATAGGGGGGCTGACAGTGTCGGTGATGAGAATGCAATGCTAGGTTCGGGTGTTTCATTTTTTCCAATTGAAGTCGCCATCGTCTTGCTGATTGCAGCATCAGCTGTGAGAGATGCACGATCATTTGAGTTCAGGAGGGGGCTTTTGTAAGTTCCCTTGGATTCATTGACCAATCTTTCCTGTGATGAGATTAAAAAAAAAAATCCAGTTTACTAATTTGATAACAGAAAAACACCCAATCTGATTGGCTCTGAAATAACTCCAAAACCTTTTCCAGGTAATAGGTTTTACCTCCAGTATGCTGTTGAATCGTTCGGCCAAATTTGGAAGCTTCAGCGCTGTAACAAGCTTTATTGCTCCCTTCATTGATTTTTCCAGAGATAAAAGCTTCATAAGTTCCGTAGCCCTCACAAGCTTATCACCTTACATAAGCAGCACAAGCAAGCATTACAGCTGAGAATATATTTTATTTCATTAAAACATTGTATTTTTACAAGGAAAAGTTCAAGAGTTGAAATAATTTGCATCCTTTCTGAGGTTAGTCGATTATACGAGCTCACCATTACAGCAAGAAGCAATTAGTCTCAGGATGCATCTATCTTGAGTTGCCTCCATATTGAAAGATTCATCATCTAGTGCAGTAGTATCCAAACAGGCACCTGCCATGTCTTCCATCCTTTTCTGAATCTGCGAAGGCATAAGATCCAACAGCTTTAAAGGGGAAATCAAAATAACCTTAAAAAGGATAGGATTGAGGAACGCAAGGAAAACCAATTTGTCCAAATTAAAAAAAAATATAACTCCCTTTAATACAATAAAAAACTCAATCCAAATGCTTAAATTAATAATGAGGTTCTAAGAAAATTTTTATATTAACTCTCTGATACACTGCCCTTAATATATCAAAGAAGATTTTTCACTTAAAAACTTGAGTTGTTAGTGAGGTAATCTTTACATTAACTTTATAACACATACTTTGAACTTAAAACTTGCATAAATCTATTATTATTTTGTACTTTATTTTTAATTTTTATTTGAGAGAATAAGATTAGTGAAATTCAAACTTCTGACATTTGATAGGGTTTAATACTATATCAAAAAAATACTTCAATCCAAAAGTTACGTTGTTTGTCGAGGAACTAAGATTTTTTACTGACTATTAAAGATGTACAAGTCTGAAAGTAACACCTAGAAAAGATTAAAAAAGCAATTCATACTTGACGCTTAAAGAGGAGTGGCTTCTTTTTTTTTATTTTTTTTTGGTGAGGGGGGGGAGACAAACCTGTGAGAGGTGCATGCTGTTCATTATAAACTCATTTTCCAGGGCATCTGCTCCAAGATCAGAGGATGCTACAGGGAATGAGAGATTCAAAAGGGAGAGGACTGGTTTGGGTATCACCTAAACAGGAGAGGAAAATCCGTCATAAGATAATTGAAAAGAGGGTAGAAGTCGAGGTGACAAGCTTACCTGTGGGAACATGTCAGGATCCTTGTAAACAATACAAAACAACTTGCTAGCATTTAGTCCAACCACCCAGTAGCTTTCATCAGACTTCTTCTCTTTACTGGCACTGCAGGATTAAAACTTACATTATCCAACCGCTGAAGTATAAAGGAAGAATAGGAAAGTGTCAATTAATAGTATTCTTAAACAGAAGAACCGTGAACCTGAAGATTGGGAGCCAGTTACCACCATATTGGCTTGTAAAAACCCGCAAAACACCCTACAAAATTTGCTCAAAAATTTGGTAACAATATCAAGGAGACATGCTCAGTCATAGCAGTTATTAAACTGAGATCATAGATAAAAATACCTTTGAGTCATATGAACTTAATTGGCCTTCTTCACTAAACCCAAACCATGTTAGATGTGAACCTGGAGTTAAGGGAAGACGCCCTGTGAGTGGCTGGGTCCCATTAGATATGTCAAATACTCTGAACTCTAGCATCTGCACATTCAGAATATGAACTTCAGATCCTTAGCATTCTAGTTTTAAGAAATATCTAACATAAAGAGATTATCAAGCCATTAACCAAATAAAATGTCCTCCTCGGAAAACAACTTTCAACATGGTTAGCAAGTTTATTAAATTGTCAGTGATATCAGCAATTGTGTTTCTTGGGGATTACTCGATCTCATTGTTCTTGCTACTTAATAAATGCCAAGTCTCAGTACAGTTGAACCTTGAATAATTGGTAAATTTTAGCAGAATTCTAAATGCAGGAATATGAATAATTGAAAGTTAAACCTGGTCATTTGAAGGAAGACAGTCAGAAACATGAGTGACAACAGCAAGTTGATTTTTTAAGCCTGACGCAGTCACCACTGGTCCATCAAGGGAGAGAATATGCCTCTGTTATTAAATACATGTGACAAAACATATAAACAATTAACAAAAGCTTACAAAACTAGGAGCAATCCTATTAAATGCAAGTGAAAACAAAACTAAAGGTGGTTAAAAAAAATGGATATTTCAATGTAATCTGCTTCTTCACAGTTAGTATCAAAGCATAAATGGAGGATGGAAGGCCTCCTGTTTAATTCACATAAACGAGACAAGACATCACAGCTGGAAAAAAAAAGTATTTGTCTCTTTTTCAAATATGACTGCATTGCATATTGGAGATCTGAAATAAATGTTTGCACAGACTAGCCACCCTGATCAATGCACGAGTAAACAGAGAGCCTCTAAAATCTAAAGAACTACTCAATTTTGATGAACACATGAAAATACCAGCAGAAATAACAATAACCCAAATTTCTACTCATCCATACAGGATTTGATAGAATACATGCACCATAAACATTACAAGCCTACAACTACTAAAATTTTATGCTTCCTTTTATCAGTAGGGCATTTCCTTCAAAACCGTTGCCAAAAATTAAACCACCTTCTAAATGATGTCATTTTTAGGCATGCATTCATTACAGGTGTAAGAAATCTGTCCTTTAAAATGATAAGTTACATGACCAATTTGAGAAGCCTGCGTAATGCAAGGACTACATTTGCAAGAATTTCAGACCTATTAAGAGGAAAAGAGATGTGAGAACAAGAGTTGCAGGAAGATTTAAGAACTACTAACATGACCTGATAAATTGTGTAATATTGGAATAGGTCAATAATATTAGTATTTAATATAATGATAAGAAGTAGGGACTTTGTAAGACCTCAATCGTATCATCATATAGACTTCATAAAGTTTATGTGACGGACCTGCAAACCACCATCAGTGTAGATGCGCAGAAAATTAAGACTAGTAATTGCAGCAACCCAAGCAGTACCAAGTGCCACAACTTTCACTTCTTCCCCTTCAAATCGCATAGACCACTGAATTTGAGTATTTATCAAATGTCAGCATATTGTGAGAATTCAATCTTCACAAACAAGCAGGGAAGCATGTGTGGAAATAGGTATATGCATTTACAAATTACCAAAAGAAAATAAAGTAGGAGAATATAATTTTGGAAAGGAAAATTTCTCACCTCACTGTTGTTTGCCCAGCTGCTGAACGGGCGATACATGAGAGTACTCATATTCTTTTCACCTTTGCAGGGATTGGCAAAAACACTTCCATTCTCATTTAATGAGGCCATTGTGAAACCAAAATAGTCGGTCATTGACGGAAGTCGTGGACCTCTGCCAGTATCATGAAAGTCGATCTGCTTCCAAGGTATAATGATATATCAATAAGCAATTCAAGAAAGACAAATTGACTTGCAGCTCTAGGGTGATATAACATGAATCCAGGTATATATTGCAACGCAATATTTGAGTTATCCCTCCCCAGTACAACCAAAAAAAAAAGCAAAGACAAAAAGAACCTGAGATATAAATTGAGAAATAGGATACTCTACCTCTATGTGGGAGTATCCGTCATTCTCCACTGCAGTTATAGTTCCAAGCATGTTGTAGCACAGGAAGCGCCTCTTTCCACGCTGTGGAGGAGTAGCGCCTGGCTGAAATGCCTCCTGCATTTTCAACCTAGCAGATGTCACTGTACTTCTGAGTCCATTTCCCTTATCCAAGTTATCCTTGCTGGCACGATGCACCTTTTTTCTGGGTTCAGTCTTTGGAAGCAAGCTCAACTCATCATCAATGTCCTCGTCTGGATCTTCAAATTCAGACTGTTTACGTAATCTCTTCCTGCTACATGGTTCTGATTCACCAAGACTATCTTCACCAAATTCACTTAAACCACCAGATATACTTGGCTCTGGATCCTCGTCAAACAAAAGAACTCCATTAATGTTCTTCAAACTTGGAATATCTTCCGTAGGAGATTTCATTGACGAAGGAACAACCGATTCCCACAGACCATACTTTCCCATAACATCAATAACAGCCAATGCATTACCAATTGGCTTCCAAGCCATACCACTTATTCTATCCTCAAACTTCTGCCTGTCAATGTCCTGCTTCTTATCGACATCCCATATCAGAATCTGTCTATCCAAACCAGAAGTGGCCATGTATTTGCCATTAGGTGACCAAGACAAATAACATACAGGCTGTACATGATCACCTCTCAGTGAAAACAGCTTCTCTGCCGTGTCTCTATCATACATCACAACATCATTTCTCAAACCAGGGACAGCCAAGGTCTCCCCGTCAGGACTCCAACTAACAACATTCATGAAAGAAGTGTCTGAAATAATGTTAGGAGCAACACCCTTTAGGGTATGTAAGATCCCACCAGACTGCAGTTCCCAAAATAAAACAGTCCCAACAGAATCTACTGTTGCCAAGTACTCGTTAATAGGGTCAAAAGCTAAGCCAGTGACAGGTCCTTTATGTCCTTTCAGAACCCTCGCAATAGAACCATCGATTGTATTAATAAGTTTAATGCCTTCATCGTCACCAGCAGCTGCGACCATGCTCCCTGATTTATTAAATGCAAGAGCACGAATCGGCAGCGTGAATCTAGTAACATTAGTCTCAAACTCACCACCTGTAAACAGAAATTGAATAAATTAATCAAAATGGAATCATTGAATAAGACAGGTAAACCATCTCTGATTAGCCCAGATACCATTCACTGTATAAACATTATGAAATATAATTTTCTTTCATGTATAAAAATAAAATCCACGCAGAATTTTTGCTGGAATATGAAGTGCAGCAACATTTAAAAAACAATTCTGGGTAATTGAAATCATGAGAGCCCATTTGACAATTTGGAAGTAATATTATGATCACATTGAAATAAATAAACAAACAAACAAAAAGTGCAATACTTGGAAACTTGAAGAGCTTGACGGAGTGGTCAATAGATCCAGAGGCGAGGCAGGTAGAATTAGGGCTAAGAGCTAAGGCAGTGACGCCATCGCGGTGGTGACGGAGAATCTTTGGAGGATTTGAAGGGAGGAGAGGGTCATGGATGGAGATTGATGGGTCAGAGGAGGAGGCTGTAACAAGATGAAGGGCCTGTTGGTCCCATAAGACAGAACAGAAGGAAGGGTTGATGTCATTGTTGCCATTGATGGATTTATGAGCTTCTCTTAGTTTCAGTGTACGGACTTTCATGGTGAAGGAAAAGGATGAGATTTTTTCTTTATTCTTTCAGTGTTTAGGGTTTTTGACTGTGTAAAGAAAACAGAAAAAGTATTTAGAATTAAAAGGAGTATGGATCTAGTTTTGGGGTTTTGGCGGGAGTTTCTGATTTTGGCGGGAGGAAAGTGAAGAGGCAAATATAGTTTTTTTTATATGCAATTTAGTCTTTTCAAAACTTAATTGAATTTTAGCCTAATATATAACTATTTTAATAATTTATTAGGATCCATTTTAATATATTTGATATATTATTATTTTAATAATTTATTATGATTCAGTCAGTTTAATTGGTTTAAAAACAACTTAAATAATTCTTAATTAACTCAATATTAAAAAATAAAATTAAAAAAAATCAATTAAAAAAAACAAAAAATGACCGAGTCAACCCGGGTGAACTTATCAAATCCACAACATGAGTCATGAGACTAGGATAATCTCATAAAAAACAAACCAAAAAACATAGATATTAAAAAAATCAAAGGGAAAAAAACTAGTGAAAAAAAATATTATTGCAATAAATAGTGTTTTAGCATTTTTGCAAGATATGCAGGAATAACATTTTTGTAAGAGAAATGGTAAAATAATATTTTGTTTAGCACTCTCATTAGATCATGTAAAATAAACATTGAAAAACCAAAATAATATTTTTTTATGCTTAGCTTTCTGGGATTAGATTTAATCTTGATTGTGGGTTGCGTGACTACGTGATCATGAGATTAATCCTTGCAACCGACACTATTTGAATTAAATATGATCCTGAAAAGCCGAAAAAAATCTAATAGGAGTGTGACATAGTGGAAACATGTGTCAAGGCACCAATATTATTGGAAATTAAATTGAATAACACCACGAAACTAGATAATCTTCAATAAGTCAATTTAATTCTTTCAAGAACCAAAAAAATAGGAAATCTCACACACAATCTGAAAAATCAAAATGATATTATTCAATGACTGTCGAATTTTAGGCTTACAAAAAGTTTATATACTTTTATAAAATAACCTTAATGGATCTACTATTGTGGACTAAATTGACTCACTTACAAAATTGATCCAAAACCTGATACCTATCTAAAACAAACTTTGGATTTTAGCTAAAAACCAAGTATTAATTAAGCTCAAGCATAAAGTAAATAATAAAAAATAATAAATTTGACAGATAGACTAAAGTTGTTACACTTAATTAAACAAAATTACCTAAGATAGATAAATTTTCCATTTAAATAATATCATGAACGAAATTTTCATCGTAGAAACACTAGGATCTTTGTTGCCATCTTTAGATATCCAAAATAAGCTATGAAATTGATTGATGAAGTGGTTTCCTTTTAGTTTTCTTATTTGTCTAGGATAATTAATTGTAACTTTAAAGAATCCTTTCAAAACATGGAAACCCTTTGTTGCCTTCCTTTAAACTTCCTTGTAGGATTAGGAAACTCCCCAAAATAAACCAATGAATTTGTCATTAAATACCATCAACCCTTGTTTCATTGTATAGTTAGAATGAATAAAGAATCCATGTAAAAAAAAGGATTTTGGAATATTAATGAATAATTACCACACTTAGAAATTATATTATAGCCCATTAAAGATCCTTGTAGAACAATGAAATTTCAAAAACAAGCTATCATATCCTTGTAGGAAAATGATCCTTGCCAAATACGAAATCCACAAATCAAAATGAAGTAAATAACAAAATTCATACAATCTGTTTTGACTTATATCACAAGGCCTTCTTAAACTCTAATTGACCTGAAAATTTACCCTAACATAGAAAAATACCTCTGAAATCTTCTAATAAAATTTCAACTCGATTCAATAATTTGATCTGGAATTATGATCTATAGCGTAAGTAGAATTAAACAACAAAACATTTACACTAAAATTCAAATTTGACCTTCGTAGGCCGAATTAAACTTAGTCATTGTTTTCTCTTGCTAAAATGGATAAACCAACGACAGTGCCATCTCTGTTTTTCTTTCCCTCTCTCACTTATACACACAAATATATATGTGTGTGTGTGTGTATCGTTTTTTATTTCCCAAACTAGGTTCCATTTATTATCATTCTTACCCCATCAACAAGACTTTTTGCTATATTTTTCCACCCTATCAAGCTTTGCTTGCTTTGTTGCAGGATTCTACAACTTTTGATTATGTGCTTCTAAGGATTCAAATGTCAGCAACAATCCCACTAGAGGCCATTCATACTTTACTTGTTTTCCAGTAAGGTCCCTTTTTGGTCTTCCTTTCATTTTCCTTTTCTTCTGCCAATGAGAGTTTTAAATGTTGTTAGACTTTTACTGTTGGTTGGGTGCGTGGTTCGTTATTACTACTAAGTTTATTGGGTTTGACAATTTTCCTTGTTTGGTAAGCTATGTATTTGGGGACATTAAGTATGCAAACTTGGCTTGAATCTTTTTTAACTTTCCTTTTCCCTTTCCATGTTATGCTTATCCAGGTGAAAAGATTGTATCTTATTGCTTACTTCTCTTTGTAATTTGAAAGGATAACTAAAAATGAATTTGCAATTTTTAGTTATTTTAGCATGTTTGTGATAGGTCCCAACACATATAATACAAGAATAAGTGAATTGTTTTCTCTTCAGATGAGAAAGTACCGCGATTCTAAATAATAATTGATTTTCTGATCCCTTCCATAACAACTGTTGGCTGCTTAAATAGCAAGGCCACGTACAAGTGAACTGAATCAAATGGGAAACTAGAAACTGGATGCTAAACTCACATAAAACAACACGTGCTAATACACGATACCACATAATTAATCACACGTAAACTGAATATAACTGCATGAAAGAAAAGTGACATAAATAACGCAACTTGTAAACTTTGGGAAAATAAGGTTGCGTAAATTGCAAATTAACTAAATGGAAATAAAGGGAAGAAATTCAAGCATATGGTTAAATAAAATGGGAATTCAGATATTTTTGGGATATAAATTTCCGAACGAAATATTTTGAGACTTTATAAATTAACCCGAAATGTTGAGGATTTGATAAAATTGAGGGAAATAAGCTACACTAAAAGTTCTGGGGTGGAGTTATAAGAAATGAAAAGAGATATAGTTTGATTATAAGAAGAAAATAAAATGATGTT
>Ga0307515_10020805_pt1 | contig 11672 bp, 8 predicted proteins | sample 17_EM_MG_FD_194513 | JGI IMG/M metagenome (GOLD analysis project Ga0307515, IMG submission 194513) | Populus trichocarpa ectomycorrhiza microbial communities from riparian zone in the Pacific Northwest, United States - 17_EM | ecosystem: Host-associated > Plants > Roots > Unclassified | place... | reverse complement strand
TGTCGGTATGTCGTGAAGATACGCAAGTAGGTTTCCAACCACTTGTTGTTGGATTCGACTTGTCCCTGTGACTCGGGGTGATAGGCCGTAGAAAGCTTTTGTTCGATGCCGAGGTTCTTGTACAAGTTCCTCATATAGGGTGCCGTGAACTGAGTTCCGCGATCGGTATTGTGCTGGAGCGGGAGACCGTGTAAAGGCCAGACGTGACGAATGTGCAACTCCGCAAGTTGCTCCGATGTGCAAGTGGTCTTGCAGGGAATGAAATGAGCCATCTTTGTGAGCCGGTCCGCGATGACATAGATGGCGTCGTAGTCATGCGATGGAGGTAACTGCGTGATAAAGTCCGACTGTGTCCAGAGCCATGGTCCTTCCGGTACAGGTAATGGTTGCAGGAGTCCACCTGGTTTCTTGTTTCGTACCTTGTTACGCGCACAAGTATGGCAACCCTCCACATATCTCCTTGTAAACTCGATTATATCCCTCCACCAATACTTCCGTCCAACCAACTCCAGTGTTCCCGACGTCCCCAAATGTCCCGCTATCCGTCCATCATGGTGCGTTGCCAGCACCTCCCTTCTCAGTTGCTCGTCCGGTGGTACCCAAATTCTTCCCGTCTCCTTAGAAGCCAATACCAGGTCATCGTTCAACTCGTATCCAGAGGGCCATTGTAGGGGCTCGATGTGACTGGTGATCTCCGCGATGCGTTCAATGAGTTGTCCGTCAGTAAGGGTGTATGCCTGTTCCATTCCCTCGAGAATACCATCCTGTTCCTCGAGGAATGCTAACATGGCGATCTCGATGAAGCGCTCGGGATCGAATAACACATTCGGGACTTTCTCATCGGCCTGATCTGGGCGATGTTCCTCCTTTCGGGATAAGGCGTCCGCGGCACAATTCTTGTCCCCTGGTCGGTATGCGATCTCATAGTTGTAGTGCGTGAGCTGTTCGAGCCATCGTAGTTGTCGCCGATTCAGTGGTCGTGGGTTCTTGAAGTACTCGAGGTTGCGATGGTCCGTGATGATCCTTACGGGTTCCTTCGTTCCTTCCAACCAATGTCTCCAGTGTTGAAGCCCCTTAATAATCGGCAAGGCCTCCTTGTCCGATATTCCATAGTTCCTCTCCGCGGGTGTCATCGACTTTGAATAGAATGCTACCGGATGATGTTTCTTATCCTCCGCCTTTTGGGACAGGACGGCCCCATAGGCGTAGCTTGATGCGTCAGTCTCCATTTGAAACTTCTTTTCAGGGTCCGCGTGTATAAGTACCGGTGATTCGCACACCATTCGTTTGAGAGTCTCGAATGCATGTTGTTCCTTTTCTGCCCATGTCCACCGTTGATTAACCTTCGTGAGGTCGTGTAATGGGCGTGCGATTTCCGAGAACGATTTGATAAAACGTCGATAGAAGTTACAGAATCCTACAAATTCCCGTACAGCCCGAACATTCCTCGGGGGTTTCCAATCCGCCACCGTCTCCACCTTCAATTTCTCCATCTCAAATCCATCCGGTGATACCTCTACTCCCAGAAACTCCATCCGATCCTTATGGAACTCACATTTCCTGGCATTAACGAATAATCCCTCCTTCCTGAAACATTGAAGCACTTCGCGATTGACTCGTACATGATCCTCCAGGTTTGTGTGGTGCGTGCCCGTGTCGTCCAAGTAGTTCTCCACGCGTTGGGCTGCGACTGTCTGTAAGGTGTCCGTCATCCATCGCTGGAAATAAGGCGGTGCACCAGCGAACCCGAAGGTCATGACGTTCATTACATAGGGTCCGTCGGGTGTCATGAAGGCCGTTTTCCAAATGTCCTCCGGTTTAACCCGGAGTTGGTTGTAACCCATCTTGAGATCGAACTTTGAGAAGATCTTAGCACCGTGCATTCGTTCCAACATCTCGTCGATGCGAGGGAGCGGGTAACTGTCCTTAATGGTGACATCATTGAGCCGTCGGTAATCGATTACGGGTCGTCGAGTACCATCCTTCTTCCAAACGAAGAAAAAGGGGGCAGCAGTTGGTGTATTGGAGGGTGCGCGTGATATCAAACCGGCATTAAACATGGTGTCCCTCCATTTGATCCAATCCTCCCTCTCAGCAGGATTCATGTGGTAGGGTCGTGCGGGTTTCGGCAATGGTTTCGTGGGATCGAGCGGTATCTCAAAGTCATAACCAGGGCGTAATGGGGGTAGCTGACGCATAGGTCCCGTGGGGTCAAAGACATCCAGGAAATCGTGATACTGTTCCGGGATCATTCCGCGTAGTTCGCCCTCGGTGGCACTAGGCATCAGATCGACCGCGAAGATCTCAACGAAGTCCGGTTCCATTGAATAGAGTCCCACAGACTCAGGGTCTGTGGACTCGGCCGGTGTGACCTGATTCAATTGCTTAGCGAAGACGTCATGTGGCTGAGGTAAGCAGTGTATGCTACAATGCGGCGAGTTAAACTGTACATGACCCGTGCTCCACTTGATCGTGGGGTCGTGCGCCTCAAGCCATGGTAAACCCAAAATCAATCGATGGTTTCCAATTGGTGCGATATCGAAGACAATCTCTTCTTCATGTGACCCGACCTTCATGCTTGTTTTGACTTGGAAGTCAAGTGACCCGATATTTATTCCCTTTACGTCAAGGAGTGGCAAGGGCCGCCGGGGAATCCGAATCAATCCCAGTGCCTCCACCACCTTATCGTGAATAAAATTACCCATTGCCCCAGAGTCCAACAGGGCCAATTGGGGTTTCTCTGTCTCGTTTAAGTAGACCGGAATACTGAAGTGCTTAGTTAACGCGTACGGGGTCAGAACAGCGTTTATTGTGGGACGGGCACTCAGATACGAATCTACAATTACAGAAGTCTCGCGATCGACAGGCTTATCGGGAGACTGAATCAAAAATCCTGCGCGGCAGGTACAGGGTCAGGAACAGAGGCAGGGTCAGGTGCAGGGGTCTCGTCGGGCGTAATTGCGGCCACTCGGGCAGGGCGGCGGTTGGGGCACTGAGAAGCCATGTGGCCGCGTTGACGGCAATAGAAGCAACCCCCAATACGCGCCAACTCAGTTCTCTCATCGGCCGTGAGTTTCGCGTACTGGCGATTGGCTTCCACCTTGATAGGGGTGGTACCGCGGCTAGGGGTTGGACTGGGCAGGTTAAACACCGGATTGTTAATCACGGTGCGAGCGGGTGCGGGAGTGGCAGCCTTCCTCGTCTGCATGAGGGACTCGTCCACTCTAATCGCGTTTTGCTGGTGTTCGCGGAGGGTCATGTTGGGGTTTAGGAGCATGAGGGGAACCATGGCGATGCGGACCGGGTCCTTCAAACCCGTCTCGTATGCGCGTCGAATGAGGGCATTGGCACCGGTCTGGTTTGCAAGGACGAGGGTCTCGTTGAATAGGTCATTGTAAACCTTAACCGACGTCTTCTGGGTAATGCCGTGGCTCATGAGGCGGTCCATAGCCTTATCAGCCTCGTGAGGGTCCATGAACCAAGCTTGGAACGCCGTGACGAAATCGTCCCAATCGTTGAGATTGTTCGGGACGGGATTTGCCTGGTACCCACTGAGCATCTCATCTCGCCAGGCGGCTGCGTCTCCCTCCAGGAGTTGCAGGGCCCAGCGGATTTCTGTTTCAGGGTCTGGGAACGGCGTAATCGCAATGTAGTTGACGCATTGCTGGATAAAGTGACGGGCGGCGGTTGGTGACTTGCCATTGAACGTGGTGGGTAACTGGGTTTTCGGGGGTCGGACACAAGGTGCAGGCGGAGCTACGGGGGGGACCAATCCCTGCATTAGGGCAGTGGCGGCGTGGGCATAAGCAGCCACATAAATGTGGAATAGCCCATTCATGTGGTTGCGCCAATCCAATAAGCGAGCCACCCTAACATCGGTTCCAGCGTTCTGAGGGGGAACTCCTGCTAATGCGGCGGTGTGACCATGGTTGGGGTTCAGGAAAGCGAGCTGATTCCGGACCTGGGTCGTCCAGGTCCCAATGTCATTGCTTACGACCTGGAGTTCTGCGCGATCGGGGTCCGCCTCATCGGTGATGACAAGGGCAGGGGGATTCAAGAAAGCGGGGAGTTGGAACGCCATTCAGGTTGAGGACTGCGGGGTTTTGGTGACCAGGTGGGCGTGTTATCGGCGGGGGTCTTCCACAAGGCAGAGGTAGGGGCGGTAGTTGTCTCGGGTTTAAAGTCGACCTCGCCTTCGATGCTGAGGTGGTTGACACGGAGTTGGCAATGCAAGACGCAGTGGAGAGCACAGTGATGGCACACAGCGGGTTCCTTGTGAACACGTGTGACCTTGTAGAGGATGACAGAGGCAACGGCCAAAGTCAATGCGTGGAGAGCGAGATGGATCGCGAGGGGAGCCAGGATGACAAAACGAAACAAAACAGGTAACAGTGACCGTGAGAGCGGAGGAGTGGTAAACGCGGTGGGCAAATGACGATTTATGTCCTCTTGCTCGATGGCACACACACTATTCCGTGATCTGCTGCTCTAAATGACTACTACTGCGTGACCTCGTCCAACCAAGGGGATAGACCCAAGGGAGCGTAGGTGTTACAGAGCGGAGCGGACTGCAGTGTCTAGATGTGTACCAGAGGGACGACGGTGCGTTTCTGTTGGAGGTAAGGTGAATGATTCGGGTGGGGGTACAACGTATGACAAGATTTAGCGGGCAACAGGGGGCGACAGAGGGAACAGAGCAGGATCGAGACACAGGAGGTTCGAGGACGTGCAGTGGCTAGATGGTTAAGCCGATCTTCTGTCACGTACGATGGTTCAGGACTAGCCAGGGCACGGCTATGGTTCAGGATAAGACTCAGAGGATCGGGACGGGTTGTTCAGGATGAGACCAGATCGGCTGGGGTTTAGGCCAGCACAGATCAGGGTATTTATACACAAAATAAGATACAAACGAGAGCGAGAATACATCATATGTTACAGCACAAACGAGACGGAGACCGTCCGAGAAGCAGAGAGAGCGTCAGAGACCGGCAATCATCTCATCGTAGTGGAACTCCCGGAAGCGTATCCCTTGACAGGAATACCGCCACCGATGTGGTTACCCAGCGTGGGTTTTTCTTCGAATGATCCAAGCTGTATCTCGTCGGTATGACCCATGGGTGGATGGATGGTGAGTGGAGGGGAAGAGGAGACCGTGAACGAAGGGCAGCGTCATATTACTGCTGGGCTGCCAAGTAGGCTAAGACGATATTAAGCGCGAGTGCGGCCGCGGGGATGCGGGGATGCGGCGGAGCGTTGCGAGAGATTCATAGTACGTAATAGTATCACCAAACTCTTGAAAGAGTGGGATTCAACGCAATTGGTCAACGCAGAGAGGTTCACATCTAGAACGGAGGTTGGACAAGGCACAAGCACGAAACAAAGACGATTGATTGTGAACCAAACCACAACACCACAACCGCGGCACTTGACCACGCTGTAACAATACCAACGTTGACTTATCCGTCCACCTTAGCCACGTATCTTGTCGAATATTCTATACAATATGTCAACCCTCGCATGGTCGGCATCCTCTCCACTCAACGACGCGCTGTCGGTGCCTCTGGAAAACCCCAGTGTAATCTCCAGACATGGTAGCATGACATTACAGGGGCTCTACGCTGAAATTCGTAACCCTTGGTGACGCCTCGGTCGGTACATCCTCATTGTTGGCTCGACTTCCCGACCAACGCCTTTCGACCAACCCGAATGTCACTGTTAGTGCATGCTCATCCATCCATGCGCATCCTATGGTGTCTTGGATGTCCTTGGCTACTGGAAATGGGAGGATGACGACGCTCGGTTTCGGTGTGGAATCTGGAGGCGGATTGATATACATTTCGGGCGACGGAAGACAAGACTGTCAAACTACAATGTGTGTTCGATCTCCACCTCGATTGTTAGTTTCTAGCCATGCGCCGTTTCCTTACGAATATCCAATCTGACTGTATTGATGGCACTCTAGGCTGAGACACAGCAGGAACGGAATACTTCCACTGCTGTATGAAGACGATTATCGACATGGTGAATGGCGCCGTGACTGTGTTTGACTGGGTTCAAACCCGGGCGCCCACGCAATGGAACCGCAGGAACTCACTCACGGCGCCCATGCCTATCGAATCAACCAGTGGTTGCCAATACGGTTTCATACCAGTGGACGATACTCGCGTGCGAATTAGGTACTGTCCCTGAGAGCCACACCTGATACACCTGTGGAGTTCGAGAAGTGAGCTACCACGGTGCAGAATGGAAAAGGAGGGCGATTAAAACCATCATGCCCGGTAGCGCGGAGGAACTGGTAGCAGGAAGGACGGAAGAATTCTGTGAGCAGCAGGGGCTTCGGATTATCTCGTCCTGCACTCACCGCCATCGAATGGAGTCACCCAACGACTCATCGGTGTGGCTACCAACGGCATCCACGCCATACTTCGCGACTCGAACCTCCCGCCAGGCTTCTGGGCTGATTCAGCCAATGGCGACATTTCAGGGCGCCAACGAAAACGAACAAGGGGATCACGCCGTATGAGCGTTTTTATAGCACGAACCGGACGTAGGACACATACGTAGCTTCGGATGCGTAGTGAGGGTTACACTACCCAAGGAGGCGCTGCGAAAGCCAGACGATCGGGGAGTGGGGTACATGTATGGGAGTTCTTAACCGCCTGGATCCCACAGATTGGAGTTAGGGAGAGCAGGGACGTCACACTTTATGAGGAGGCCGCTTCCGTGCTGCCTGACGATGGATCCGCGCGGAGGTCCAAGATGTAAACCTGCCGAAATTGACCCAACCACGCAGTCGACCGACCCCACACCTACCAAGGACAACACAGAGGGTATCAGGAATAGCGACAATGAGAGGTCAGCGCCGCCGCTGGAGGGGAAACTTACATGCCGGGTACTCACCCTGGTGCACTTAAACCCGTTCCGTCGCCGACTGAAGACCCCGCTGACGATATCCCAGCCGGCCCAGCAGGAATCAGGACGACGAATTCCCTCAGGACGTGGGGCAGGTTCATACTCTTCCATCGCATTTTACTCGACCCAGCCTCGCGCGCCGCGCTGGAAGGCGGAGTGCACTCCTCGCCTTCGGAGCATTTGAGGAGCCCGGTCCAGTGTTCAGGCCTACGCCGTCGGCCCCTGATCCTCAGAGAATTCAAGACGCGGCACAACCACCTGGCGAGCCGCCACGAACAATGAAATCGAAAATATGCGTCACTTATGCGTCTTCACCGTAGTACCACTTCCTCTAAACACAATTATCATCACGCCACGTTGGGTTTTCCACTGGAACTTCGAGAATGGCTTACTCGTTAAGGAAAAGGCACGCCTAGTAGGACGAGGATTCGCCCAAGTCTTCGGTGTCGACTATCAGGAAGTCCACCTATGTGCCTCGGTGATACGACTCGAATCTTTTTTCGAGTTCTTGCCTGGATCGCCGCGCTACCCGACCTAAATCTCCGTTTATTTAGTGTATCAACTGCGCATCTGGACGGGAATCTGGACGGGGAGGTCTACATGGAGTCACCCTCGGAATACGGAGACAGAGGTTCTGTTCTGGAAGGGGATGGGACGCGTCCTAGGGCAGAAACACATGTGCATTTAATAAATCCCAATCATATACAAATAATAAGGGTTTATACGAGTTTCCGCAGCTGCGCGTGGCCGGCGGGGGTGCTCGTCGTTGAAGAGGGAATGAGGGAGAACGATGACAAGGCGAGAGAAGTGTCCGACTTGTATCTCCAACTTGGCGGACCAATCACAGAGCCGCCAAATGGAGGCACCCAACTTTGGACTCTATCCACTCTCAACCTTGTACTCCGGCTGCCGCGTAGATCCCCTTCGAAAGCTGATTGGAATATTACTATGAGTTGAGAATGTAGCCATAGACGAGAATGGGGGGTACAACTTAACATATTTCGTTCGGTTGCCATATATCGTAGGTGCGTAGTCCCAGCGACCCGATGCAAAGTTAGAAACGGGCGGCTTGCGTTGCGGTAAACAATGTGCATGTGCAGCGCGTAAGTGAGAGATATTCCGGCGACAAGGGGACAACCCTGACTGGGCATTACATAGGTAGACTAGCTGAAAACGAAGTCGAGTGAGAGGGTGAATGACGAAAGAAAGTATTAGTGCGTGTGCTTCACCGAATCGTAAAGGAAACTAGGGTCCGATTGGTATCATTGATCGGTCATGAAAGGTGGCAGCATTTGTGTTTATTTGGTTATTGACACCCAATCACATGAGGCACCGGCCGCCGCAAATTGGAGAACTCAACTTTGGACTCGAGACGCCTACTTTCCTCTGTCCGAATATGGCCTCGAAGTATTCAGGATAGCGGCTGGATCGATCGATCGATAGGCCTTGCTGCATTGTGGTCATTGTTTTCCAAGCCGCAAAGCAAAGCGAATCCGCCACATTATCCATGGCTGTAGGTTCTCTTCTTCATATTAGCACCTTAGCAAGACCACTAGATCTTCCCAGTTCCTATAGGTAATGTTCGACAAGCAACGAGGCGTTGTTGACCTGCTTCAACTCGCCTTCACTCTATCTCGGCTGGTAGCGACGTTCGCTGTTCCCACACATATTTCAACCTGATTACCAGGCCACCCGCTCAAGCTATACGACCCCTTCACTCTCCCCTTCCGTCCTTCGCCACTCCCGCCTTAATTGGACCGTCGCGCTTGCCCACCTCGCGCTGCTCCTTTACTGGCGTTCCCAAGCTCTGCGCCGCTCCTTACAGACGCCCACACTCGCCGACTGTAATACATCAATGTTCGCGTCCGCCTTCGTTCTGATACTTCATCATCACGAAAGCCCAATCAGTCGGCGGTGTCCTACTCTGCATAACTGGCAACAAAATCATCGACCCGTCGTAAATTTGTCTGGATTCGTACTCCAGCAATCTTGCGAGTGTGGCCATGCGCTTTTAACTGCTCTACTTTTGCTCAGTATTTACGGTTCCAACTATCTCCAACTATCTCCCCTCGCATGCCATCTGGTAGTGCCGCCGTTCCTGCCTCGCAAAAGTCTCCCCTTCAATCGTTACCACGCACCCGTCCAACTGTACATCCCTATTGTTCTAACCCTCCAATACCTCCTGCTGCCTTACCTCACCTGCTTTCAGCCTCAGCGAAGGTCCTGCCAACGTGTCAATTTATTTAAGAAGGTCTTCGGAAAGCAGCTTGCTCCCCTATGACGAACTGCGCCCAAATCAGGCCAAGGGAGGTGTGGGAGAGAAATCTGCAGGAATTCTGGCTCAATGCTGGTGAAGAAACGAGACGGAAATATCAGGAAAAGCAGCCCCAAAGTCGGAACGCCTGCATCTTGGGAGCTGCACTGGGGCTGTGCCGATACTGAATAGTACGTACTTAAATCCTACATATCCCTGAGTGAAGATATTGATAAACTGACCACTACCCTCAGCCAAGATTCGATTCAAATATATGCGACGTCGTTCTGGCCACTCGTCCGCAGTGGACGAAGGTATTGGATGAGCTGCCTGCGACTCCGGAGAAGATTCCAGCGCTCTTCTCCGCTCATGGACGTACGTTTTCAATTCTTCGGGGCTTTATTATTATTATAGAATTTACTTATTCGCGTGCATTTCACCCAGACCCAATGTTGAGTTGGCCCAAGAAACAACGCCCCATCTCCAGTCCAATGGATAGCGTGTGGGACAGGTTTGGACCTGACGGTACACTTTCTCAATTCCCGCAGGATTCTGAAAAGACCCTCCGATCCAAATACAATCCACGAGCCGTCGCTGTCTTCAGCGCGCACTGTGGGACCCATGGTCAAACTTAACACTCGGTGAGTATTTGAAGTGGCTCTCTTTCACGTTCGATTCGACATATAACCAGTGACCGATTGTGGTGACGAGAGCCCTCCGCACATGGATTGTAACGGGTTCCCTCCTGCGGTGCGTGAAACTGGCCCACTCGAGGTAGAAACACCACATAATTATCTCCCATCACGTCGTAGATCTACCGTATTCCATTCACGTCGAAGGGAGACCCTGTTTTCTCGGAAGTGATTGTCGAAACGTTGACGAAAGGAAGTGAGGCCATTCCACGAGCTTTGTAAATAACGTGCGTTGGAAAGAACGACGTTCCTTCACGTTCCTCTCCAGTCACTGAGAAACGCGATAGTCTGAACCTGAAAAGGAGTGGGCTCTGGGTGTGGCCGTGCGTGGCCGTGGCTGAACTGAGGTTCGTGGACGCTCACGACTTTCAAGATCCAAGCTAAATGACGCGTTGGAGGAAAAAAGGGGGTTAATCCTTGTGGGTGGCCTGAGTTACCTGTGTGACTTCGCTGGACCCGGTACTGCGACCCTTGCGAATCAAGAATTGCACGATGCAATTACCAGCGCGCTACAGAGGACAGATGCAAGATCCTGACCGATGCAAATCATGCCCACCACTTAATTATAGTAAACGGAACGCAAAACTGCGCCCCGTGATCTCATTACAACTATTTCCGTCTCATTCACCCACACGCGGACCACTTTGCGCTCATATGGAGGCGGCCAAGCAAAGATAATCCTTGGAGAGTATGGGTTGGTCTCTGCCGTGTTTGACGTGTAACAAGTCGGATTATTGGGGAGGCTCCAGGAGGAAATTCACATACGTTTCTGCGTCCGTCTTGAACCTGGACGCCTCTTGACCGGGTTTGCGGCGCCTCTTGGCTTGAAGAGCTAGGAGCCGTCCAAGTTAGGTCCAATGACAAAGTCATGCAAAGAGTAGGAGTGCTCACAAATGAGTCCATGTGCACCAACACCCTCGAGTAGATCCATCGGATCGGACGCAGACGAGCAGCGCTATTCGATCTCTCAGTGCACTCTTTAGGGGCCGCATAGGCTGAGCGTTTCCTTGAGCTCCCTCCAAATCGATTTCGCTCTCGCTTCCACAAATGACATCCTCAAAGACATCTTCCCCTTTACGTTCAGTCAGTTCCTGTTATATCACTGGATAAGTTGAATTAGGTGCGAACGCGGATGGAACGCACTTCCTCATCGCTCTCTCCCGCAATGGCTTTCTCTCATTTCGTGCGTTCTCGTCGCTTCTTGATGTTAGCAAGGATTTTGCGCCCGTCCTCCATATTGGTGGTATACTGTATGATGTGGTCATATCCAAAAGATCGAATCATGCGCTCAAGAATATGTCGGAATTTGACCTAAGTCACGAAAGACGGCTGAGTAAGAACCTGAGGAGACAGTTAAAAAGACTACGCACCTTGAGCACGCGATGTGTTGTCAAACACCCAATCAACCCCCGAACTATATCCCCGAGTTGGGGCTGGACGACCTCCGCGGGGGGACTATGCACGCAAAACCAAGGACAGCCTTGACAACTTCACGATTTCTTGCAGTGAGAAGGGGATTGACAGTGTTGAGAATCGACGTGGGGTACTCTGGCGAGAGGTCATCTTCACCAGGCAGTAGTTAGATTCTACCTTCATCGAACGAACATGACGTAGCGTACTCTTGAAGTCGAAAAGTACCCGAGAAAGCGCCATCACTCCCGCACTGATCGTATGATCCTTCTCCGCAGCGAGAGAGGCACCAACCTCATGCCCACTACATACCCCGTCGCTCACATCGAGCACTCCGCCACGAACCACAATGTCCACAACCTCGGCCTTCTGCACGACAGGTAGATACGGTGCAAGGACGAGCA
>Ga0307515_10020804_pt1 | contig 11673 bp, 6 predicted proteins | sample 17_EM_MG_FD_194513 | JGI IMG/M metagenome (GOLD analysis project Ga0307515, IMG submission 194513) | Populus trichocarpa ectomycorrhiza microbial communities from riparian zone in the Pacific Northwest, United States - 17_EM | ecosystem: Host-associated > Plants > Roots > Unclassified | place... | reverse complement strand
ATAAAGCCCTTATCTAGGTTATTAATAAGATACTACTTTATAGCCTATAATTCGGCAGTAAATTACTATTAGAGGGGGCTATAGCTAAGGGTAACTACCTTATCTAGCTTAATTTTAATTTTATAGTTATATAGTCGGTAAGGCGGGAGTATATTAGACGCTACTTTAGAGAAGTTGTCTTTAAATTTCTAGTATTAATAGGGCAGTTTTTGTTCTACTAGCTCCTTATTTATAAGCTCGCCTTTTTTTTAAGCTAGGGCTTCTTTCTCTTTAATTATTTAATTAATTTTATATAAGCTAGTTATAAAGGTAATAGTATTAGGCTAAACTAGGTTCTAGTAGAATCCTATAGCGCTAATATAGTAAATATTAACCGGTAGGAGGTCCGCGGGTTTCTTTATAGATATTTATTAGGCTATATTTTGCGGTATAGGGTTTATAGTCTTCCTTAGCTTACATTTTATTTTCCATAAGTTATTCTTCTGGTTTATTAGTTTAGTATATTATCTAATATCCCTAGCCTTTCTTTATGGCTGTATAGGGCCTAAGTTCTCTATTAAGGACTTAGCTAGGCCACTACTAACTTCCTAAGTTTTTAGTGTAGGTAGCGTAATATAGGTAGTTTAGGGGCGGCGTAGTATACAGATTTATTACGGATTAAGCTATATATCCTTTTTAAAAGCTTAGTCCCTACGCGTCGCATTAGCCTAGTAAACGGTATTTATCTACGGCTATATAAGGTTTTCTATTATAATACTAATCTCTTTTATAAAGGAAGGCGTTAGGGGTATAGTTTTGGGCTAGATAAGCTGCCTATTTTGTATATTAAGCTATAAGCCTAAATAGGCTAGCTATTTTCTTTTTAAGATTATATTATAGCTTCTAAGGTCCGTAATAAGGAAGGGGATATTATACTACCTTTATCCGTTAACGCGGAGGTAAATCTATAAGATAGTTATAACAGGTAGCCCTATTTATCCGTTATAACCGTAAATAGGGATTAGTTTAGGCAGTTCTTTAAGGGGTATATTTAAAAAGTTAGCCAGTTTTATAGCGCACTTTATATTAATTAAAGTAAAGGCATTTACTCCTAAGTTAGCTAAAGTAGAGGTTAAAACTTAATATTTATTACGAAATAAAGTATAAGGGATAGTATAGCTTTTTCTACTAACTAGCTGATTTTAAATTAACATATAATATATTAATCCCTTTTAACCCTAAAGAGGAGTCTTTCTCTAGAGTTCCTCTTTTTTTAGCTTTATACTATTTTTTTTAAATTAATAGGACCTTATTTATCTTTACCTTTATTAGGTAGTTTCTTATAAAGTAGCCTATTTAACCGTATAAGAAGTAAGCTCCTTAATTGCTAAGGGCCTATATATAGGGGTTACTATATATAGGCCAGGTGTATACCAGGGCCATAATAGGGGTAGCTACGCGGCTAGCTGCTAGGTTAACTATAAGAGTTACTAATTATGCTAGGGTACTATAGGCTATACTTATAGTACTTACGGCCTAGTTTATAAGGTTTCTAGTTTTTAGCTAATTAGCGCGTACCTTAATTTAATAAAGGCCTTAATTAATAGCTAGGTAATAGTCCATAAGTTTCTTTAACGTTTATACTATAGTATAAGCTAGTAATACGGCCCGCTATAGGTCTAGGGTAAGCTTATTAAAGAGGTCTAGTAGTAGGTCTTCTTAAGGGATTTAGGCCTGTCTGGCTAGGTATAAAAAGCGGGTTTAAAAGGCTAAAAAGGTCTCTATTATTTTTATATTTAGGCTTTTATAGCTAAGGCAAGCGTTTTATACTTTAAAAGGGTCTTTATAAATAGAAGATAAGTATTTAATTATTTCTTCTTTAGAGATAAAGGGGTTTATTAAGTCTTTAGTGTATTACAGGCGTAAATGCGTTTAGGTATCTCCGTTAGTACGGCTAAAGATATAGGCCATTCTGGCTTAGGCGTTAGGGAAGTAGTCTATATTAACTTTAAGCTTATTCTGTAATTAAAGCTTCTAATTATTAAATATAGGGTTAATTCCGTTTATAAGTAGCGGGGGATTTATAACCTTTGCTAACCGCTTTAGTACTATATAGGCCTTAGTAAATCTACTAAGGCGCTAAAATAGGGCCTAGAGGACTATAGTAAGTCTTTAGTTGTTTAATAATAACTTATTATTAGATATAGGGGTATCTCTAGCTTTAAGCAGCTCTTATAGTTATTTAATTTTAGTATTAGTAGCCGTAAGCTCCGCCTAGGGGGTTAAAACGTTAATTATTTCTTTATCTAAAGTATTTAAGGGTCCTATAACTGCTTTACCTACTACTATATTTTGTGGCATAGTAGTAGGGGTATTAGGTAATTCCGGGTAATTTCTTTAGGGGTTTTGGTCTGTATATATCTTATAGGTCCTTTCCTTAAGGTTCTATTTTTTTTTTTTAGGTCCTATCCTTATGGTCCTAATAATGTCTTTAGGGTCCTATTCTGTGTTCTTATAGATATATTTAAGTTCCTTTTTAGGAAGAAAGAGTAGAGAGAGCTTTAGATAATATTAGCGACTTAGTTAATTAAGGTATAGGTACGACAAAAGGGACGCGCAAGCTTGTACAATTAGATTGTCTATAAACAAGAATCTAAAGCTAAGGAAAGGAAAGGAGAAGAAGAGTAGCGCCGTTTGATGTTTTATAAGATCTTCGCGTTATATAACCGCAATATGCGGCAATCTATGGCAACTTGCTGGTGTAAAGTTCTACTAGTGCCGTAACATTCGACCTACCTTGCGACTCTTATTTAATACTATTAATTAGATATCTATACATTCTAGTTAGAAGCCGTATTAGCCTCTTATATTTATATACTTTACCTATATAGTAATTTAAGCTACTTAATTTTAATTTTTAATAATTTTAATAATAATAAATATTAATTTATTTAATAGAGTTAATTACTTACTTAAAGAGTAAGCTAATTTTATAATAAAGAAGGGTATTTTTAACAGTAGATATAAAATTTTAGTACTTATAATTAGAGAATTAATAATAGTATTACCTTCTAGGATTTTAATTTCTTACTATAATGAATAGGATAGAATTAAGTATAAAGAGTAAGGTTATTTTAATAGATTTTAATAGCCGAAGTTATAGTAAGCAATAGCTATATTAATAAATTAAAACTCTATATAGTAATTTAAGTAGAGCTACTTTAGTAATATTTTAAAAGGTTAGAGTATTAGAATAGTACATTACAAAAGGCTTAATTAAGGGGTGTAGATTATATATAGTGTATCGGTATATACCCTATATCGTACTAAGGGGGTTTGACTGTACTAACTGGTAGCTAGGCAGGTAGATAGGTAGTTGGCGGGCTTTGGGGGCTTAGTCTCACTGCTCACTCTCGCGTATACTGTGCAGAAGGGCACCAATGCACCCGGGCACCAGGGCAGCCGGGCACCAGGGCAGCGTCTGTCAAGGGAAAAGCATCTATGCACGCCATCCCACAGAGCTGATGTCGGTGGGACTGTCCAAGTGGAGCTTGAACCTTGGAAGTATACCTAGCTAACTTAGTAGCTACTGGAAATGCTACCTTTATATTGATTATGTTGTATTGTATTGTACTGTATTGTATTTTACTTGATGCGCTCTACTCTCCCCGAACGGTAGGAGGCCACGTCTGCGCCTTCGACTCAATACTCACCCCAACGGTAAACCCCATTGCCAACGCCGAGCTGGTATCTTGTCCCAAAACGCCATTGGCTTCATGCCTGTAACCCTGCACCCCAAGCACCAACCCGAAGAAAACCCGAGACGCCCAACCGTCTGTAACATTCGGCCCCCACAAAAAAAAACTTTATTCGTAGGAGAAACGCCGTCTTGATGAACTGCCTTCTGTCGAGCCATCCATCGGAGAAAGAGGGGAAAGAATATTGTCAGCCTCGAGATCCCTGCCATCTCGCGGCGTGCGGGGCGTAATAGGAGACACATTCTGCAGGGCCTGTAGGCCCCTCCCGTTCACTATCGTTACCTCTGAAGGCGACACGAGAGCAAGTCTCCTCGGAGTTTCCTCCGATATGGGCGAATTAGATAGTGGAACAGGGTCGACACCATTGTATCTCTTTTCTCTCGCCATCATTGACTCCTTCTCCGACAATTGTCGCCCATCAGCCTCCAGTCGCGGCGGAATATCCCCTGGCATCTCGTAGATCTTCCGCTCGCTCCCTTCTGCTTCCGATATCGGGTTGGGGAAATCCGGACCTGGAGAGGTTGGCGTCCCGGGGAGCCTGGCATCTTCTGGTTTAGGCGTCCCGTCTGAGCCGCTGCACAGTTCGTATTTGATTGGGGGATCCGCTGGTAGCTCGGCTTTCGGGAACACGTTCGTTCCACCTGTTGGAGAACTCGGTGAATTGGGAGCCTCGTCTTTAGATTTCTCTGAAGGCACATCTCCGTTTGCTTCTGCGGCTTCAAGTTTGGCCATTACTCTAGCCTTGTGCCGTCTCCACCAGAACCACCAGATTAGTAAGAAAGCGATTATCGCTACAGAGAGGCCTACGCCAACCGCAATGCCGATAATTTTGCCGGTGTCAAGGTGTTTTGAAGATGATGAGCTGTTCGGCGTGCCAATAGTCGTGTTCGTTGAGTTCGCCAGGCTTGGGGATAAGATGGGAACGATTTGAGACGATTCTCCAAATACCCAAGAACATTGGTAAACTGAGAAATTGAAGCGCTCCCAATCAACCACCAGATACGCTTCCTGGAGGAATGTTCTGCCAAAAACATACTGGCTTTCATTCGCAGCGCGTCGAAGTGGGAAGTAGTTTGAGGAGTTTTGGAGGCCGCGGTACGGGGGTTTGGCCACTAGATCGAAAGCGGCATATGGCAATACAATGTCAATGGTCTCTCCACCCGTTGTTTTATGTCCAAGCGTGAATGTAACGTTAGCACTTTCCGCTAAAAGCTGGCTGTGAGTGACGTCGTTCACAAGATAAAGATTAGTGGCGTTGTCGTATGTTAGCCCAAAGGCACTCTCAAAAGCCTTGCAGGCATCTAAGGGAAGCCATATTTCTGGAATTGTCGAGTCAATGTACATGAATACCGGCGTCGGGAGAAGGTTGATATTTGACTTCGTCTGGTCGTTCATAGTAATACCCTGAAGTCCCACGACGATATCGCGCTCATTGTCCGGTGCGAAGTCAAAGGTCATGTTGTTAGGAATAAATCGCGACGTGTCATAGCCACCGAGAGTAAGGCTTGCTAAAACCTTGGTAAATCCTGATATTGACGGTCAGTTGACTTATACGAAAAGCGAGTTTTGGGAATGCCTCACGGTACTGGGCGCCTGCAGTATAGCCAAACGACACGCTTGGAATAAGATTGTCCTCCTTCAGATATGTGATATAGCTTGGCGAAGGATCATTGAAATCGGAGAAATTGGTGGGCTTTGGATTTATCCCGAATATTCCAAGGTAGAAATCGGTCGTTTCCAAGCCGCCAACGGTAGTATTCTTCAGCGTCGGCCCTTCGGCGCCCAGTCCTCCCAGTCCAACCGTGTCATAGCCATACTGCCCATTTCCAGAATATCCCAGGTTTCTTTCAGTCCAAAGCATATAGTAACCGACCTGGTGCCATGTCGAAGATTGAGAAACGTTATAGGTCCAACCGCGAGCTTGGGTGCATGACCCTACATTGCTTTTGTCGCTGCATGATTCCGCCAATACCACCCACGTTTGCTGGCTGGCGGTAGAAACAAAGGTGCGGACGAACTGTTGTGGAGTTCCTACGCGCAAAGTGAAGGTTGACCACTGGCCGTCGATTCCATCCCAGTTTTGGTCCGGTGTCACAGATATGGGCGCGGGTATTACTGTCGACCTCTCCACAAGCACATCGGCAAGGCAAAAGGAGAGGCGTATTGCGAAGACTGTAAAGAGAAGAAAGCTTCTGAGTGAAAAGCGCGGAGCTCGGAAGCGGAGCATGGCCGCTCTAGCTGAGCATTGGAGTCTAGGATTGGGTGGGGAAAATGAAAGTTATAGTAACGAGTGTCATAGCAAATTACAGTAGTCTGCGCGCAAGCGTGGAGACATAATCCGTGCCAGCAGAAGTGCTAAGGTGCGACGGCGAAAAGATGAAGAGACGGCTAAGAAGCGCAGCAGAGCAAGGCGTAATAGTGGTGTTGAGAAAAAAGTTAGGAGTGGAAGCCAAGGCCGCGATTTTGGCTGAAGGATCCGAAATGCAGAGTCGCTCGTACGCTGGGCAACGTTTGGGGGGACCTTGTGTCATTGTGCTGGGAGGAGAAGGGTCTACGCGGCTCGCAAGGACAGGCCTGGAACAGCGACCATGAGGGGAAAGAGGCCGGGAACCATCTGCTTGCATCCAAACAGCCGGTCGATTTTCCCGATGAGAAGTGAGTGCAGCCTCTGCAGAAGTGCAGAAGTGCAGAAGAATGTGCAGCCGGGGAGCGCCTGCCATGGCGTACGTCTCTGTTTCATCGAGAGAGTCACCAGGAGGATGATGAATTCGGTATGAGATTGCCCAGCCTTCAGCTCCTTCAGGCGGCACACAACCAATCAGCGCGAGAGGCCACGCTAGCTTGAGACATGGCAACCTGGAACGGACATGGATAAAGCCACACCCAGCGCCGACGCATTGCGGACTCGCTAGATCTCGCCCTTTTGGGCAGTCAGCAGGCAGTTGGCGGGCATGATGGCAATCAACCCCAGGCGATCGCCAGCGAGGGCGGAGGGCTAGTGCGGGCTTGTACGGGTTTTGGGGGCCACCAGCCGGCGAGCCTCGATCCCAGCCATGCAACCAACCTGCTAGCCACTGGCTTGCCTGGTCGTTCCAAAACGTGGTCGGGCCCGATGAAGCGCTATGACGCTCCCCTTGGTGCTGACGATTTGAAGTGTGAAGGCATCATGGTGATAAACCCCCTAGCTATCCCAGTTATCCCAGTTATCCTAGTTATCAAGTTGTCCTGGCTATCTTGGTTATTCTTAGGGGATGCCGTGGTCAATGGGATCCGGAGATGACAGGCTGCTGGGAACTGCGTTGGGGTGCCATAGCAGAGGGCAAATCGGAGCGGAGGGCCTCTGGCTTACCCGGAGAGTCTGCGAGTGGCAGCGCGGGCGGTGATTTGCTCTCTTCCCGGCCTGCCTGACGATTTCGCTCGGTCTTGCTGCAGACGGGGCCTGGCCCTGGATAAACAAGCTCATTTCGATGCACCTTATGCTTTCCACGGACCTGTTCCACCGCGCCGACGCTGCACTGCCACTACCGACTGGACTGGCTGGACTGAGGAACTGAGTGATCTGAGTGGACTGCTGGCCCCAGCGGGCAACGAGAAGTCATTGCACCGTGCATCGACCTGATCTAGATGGATGAACTCTATCCACGTAAATTGTCGTCCATCCCAGGGCCCTTTCTATCAGCCACGCCCACTCGCTGTCGCTGTCGCTGTTGCATTCTGCTTTATTATTCCCTCGTTTTTGGTTTTCCATGCCTAGAGAGCCTGTCTGCTGGCCGCTCTATAGAGGCACACGATGCTGATGCTGTTTGCCCTGTTTTTCGCGCTGCTTCCCGCCGTCGTTTTCTCAGCGCCTCCCAAGCAATTTCTCGCTCGCAAATACGAGACGATAGGTGCGCCTTCCGTCAATAATCACCCGCATCGTATAGCCGTTAGTTAACGATAAACCTTGATACACCAGGTCCAAATTGGAATCTCACCTCGTCTTTTATATCGCCTGCGTCTTCTGGTTCGGCTGCGTCTTCTATATCGCCTGCAGCGTCTATATCAACTGCATCTCTTATATCAGCTGCATCCGCTCCCACTCTTTCATCAAAAATCACTCAACCGCCATACCCAATACTGGGAAGCGGCACCAACCCCGGAGGGCACCCGAGACCCACTGGTAAAGGGCCACCTGCCAACGACACCTGTGGAGGATGTACGGTCAATGCGCCTAACGCTGCCGTGGACTGGTGGTTCGCAGCGACATATGAATACGCCGTGGGAACCTTAAGCACTCTTACTTCCAATGTGACAAGCGCCAACGGTGCGCCCGTTCTGACACTAGCACCCGCAACCGACAGCTTCGATGTCTCAGAGGCAATATCAGATTATTATGCCTACACCGCGAGTCTCTACTTTGACTCTGATTCCAACCAGACTCTCACCGAGTATGGTGCTTACACCGTCACTCCCTCCGCTAAGATCACATCAATCGTTTCAAGAAGTGCAGTCCTACCCATTCCCTCTCCCGGTACAATCCCCGTAGACGATGTTGAAAAATTGTCCTTTGACCCCTTGCCTGCGAGTGTCGCCGTAACTGGTGCCTCGGGGACTGTGTTTGTTGCGTAAGTGAAAATTTTCATTCAGGGGATTTCTAAAGTGGATGCAGTAAAATAGATATCATTTTCTTTATCCATACCCAAGATATTCAAAATCATTCAAAAGTAAAAATTCCAAGGACTGAGCAGATTTAGCAGAAAGAACATCTTCACGAAATAAAGCGTCCTAGAGGCTAATTTCAACAGTACTTCCACCACACCGTTTGTTTACTTTTCTGTCTATGAAGTGGAAACACAGGTCCCTGTGACTGTAGACAGTGGGAAAGTTGGATGCAGATCTTATACGCAAACTTACAACCTGTCAAATCCTTACGCGTACGCCTACACCGGTGATGGATTGGAAAACCAAATCGTAGCATCCGGAGATCTCCCGGCCGACTTTCTCCAGCAAATTCCTCAGTCATCTTGTAGCGTTGGAACTTGGCAAGCTGTGGTCACAGTCGTTGTAGTTGTAGATCTTATTTATGATCAAGAGCGCCACTACCATCCCTTCCTTGTCCACGTCGAATCGAGTGTAACTGGCCTTGACGATTCAGGGGCAACAAGTACTACTCTTCCAACCTATGTTCCCACCCCGCATATCGAGGATAGTGCCTCACAGAACCCAGCCGCGAGCACTCCAGCTATTCCTTTCGCTCCGATCATCCAACCTTCAGTTATACCAAGCGCAGAAGCATCGGCAACTACTGTCGGGCCTGGGCAAAGGGCTACCGACACAAACGGTATTGGCTTAGCCACAGATCTTGCTGGTCTTATATCTCAGATCAACTCTTTTATAACAGCATTCGCACACAACGAAGCGACAACAAAGGGGTCGAGCCAAGCTGCAGCTACACCACTTGAGCCAAATGGTCAAGCTGGACTAACTGCTAACGGTAATGGCGCTCCCAGTGCTCAAGCCGAAGTGGTGGGGACTGTCGGATCACAGACTATCAGGATCGGACCATCTTCTGTAGTAGTAGTTGGTACCCAAACACTGTCTCCTGGAGGACCAGCTATCACAGTCGGCGGCACTCCAGTCTCGCTCGCACCTTCCGCTACAGCAATTGTGATCGGAGGAACAACATCAAAACTGCCGCAAGCCGTGACCATCGCTGCTGCACCACCACCAGTTCTCACTATTGGATCCACAACTCTCACTGCCAACGCAGCTACTCAATTTTCTGTGGCCCCTGGCCAGACGCTCACACCTGGAGGTGCTGTTACAATTAGTGGGACTGTTATCAGCCTTGCCCCCTCTGCATCTTTCCTTGTCATCGGAGGCTCTACACAATTCCTACCTACAGCAACACCGGTAGTCACAGTCGCTCCTGAAATTGTGGTAGGCGGCACTACATTCACCGGGAACTCCGGATTATCATTTGTAATCGGCGGTCAAACCCTGGCGCCAGGCTCGGTCATCACAGTGAGCGGCACTACTATCTCTCTCAATCCTTCTGGGGGAAGTGTAATCATTAATGGCAACACCGAACCGGTTATAACTCTACCTGTCACCATCGGTCCCCTGCTGACAGTGGGAAATACCGTTTACACTGCCATCTCAGGTTCCTCATATATCATCGCCGGTCAAACATTGACTCCTGGCGGTACTATCACTGTTGCTGGAACCACCATCTCCTTAGGTCCTTCTGCTTCATACGCAGTAATCAACGGCGCAACAGAAACTCTTAGCGGTCCCGCTGCTCTTATTACTCCTCCCCCAATCACTATCGGAAATGGAGTCTTCACAGCCATCCCTGGCACAGGAACGACCTACTTAATCGGCGGCTCAGCCCTTACTCCTGGAGGCGTAATTACCGTCGCTGGCACAACAATCTCCCTATCACCCGGTGCAACCGCTGTCGTTGTGAACGGCGTTACCACGACGCTTATTCCCACAGCCCCCATCACAAACCCTCCGCTCTTGACAATCGGCACAGCAACATATACCGCTCTGCCAGGCGGTGGAACTACATTCGTTATCGGAGGACAAACTCTCACTCCCGGAGGCGTTATCACCGTATCCGGGACAACCATTTCGCTCTCCCCATCTGCAACTGCACTAATCATTAATGGAGGAAGTATGACTACTACGGAGACCCTATTCCCAGCTACAATAACAAACAGCGCATCAACAGCCAAGAACACGGGCACCGCAGCAAGCTCCGCCTCCGCGGGCGCGGCGGCTACTGGATCAGCGAAGCCGTCGCACGGTGCTGCCGCCACCCTGCAGTCTTCTGGGAGTGCGCTCTCGATATTTTCCCTCGCTTTGGGATATCTTCTTAGTTGGATCTAAGATATTTTAATCTACTTAGGAAGAGCAGGAAACGGAAGAAGAGGAGGAATGATGTAAGCATTGAAAGATACCACGACACGATTCGACGCTCTCTCTGTCGGCGTACAGGGGTCTAATACACTGGAAGCACTTTGGAAAAATGGGCAGGAACAATTGGGCATAGCTTTTGAGAGCATGTAATCTGGTATCAAACCAGCAGGATACATCACTCATAGAATGGCTCGGATCGGAAAATGGGACCGGGACCGGGGTTTTGTTTTGGGTTTGGCATGATCGTATAATACCGCTTTCTCATTTGAGAATCTAGTGATAGCTATCTTTTCACGAGTCTTGATATCTCGGTTTCACAAGTGGAGGATGCCATGGGGTTTTGGAAGGAGATAGTAAAATCTCTCTATTACGATAACTGGTGCGATATGTACCGTTATACCAATGGTATAACATACGTCCATGCGCGCGACAAATAGGGAAGAGTCTTATCCTAAAAACGTAACTCACGGGCCAAAAAGCCTCTCTCGATACAACGATATCGTTGTATCTCGTATCGTTATAAAAGGGTTTTAATGTAGCGCGCTTTGTAATACATATGAAAATGAATTGAGCGTAGATGCAGCACAACCGTTCCCAGCATCACCGTAATGAACGTGAGAAATTCTTCACTGCAGTGCCTGTTGTTCCTTTGTAAACCAGAAACTCGCATCAGCTGTTATAGGCCTTCGCAATCTGGTTGTAGTGCATTGATGTCCTTTACCACGCACATGCACCGCCTCTTTGTGTCCCCTTGCAGATCGTCGCATAGCGCGTGTTAATCACGCACGGCCTTTCGCGGGATCACTGCCTATCCCGGATATGATTCCTGGTGCGACGCAGGTGCCTGGTCCTCTAATAAAACCAATACGCTAAGTTTTGTATGGGAATTAATTGGAATATGCGGTTTTCAGTGTGAAAAACAACGGCTTACGGAGGTCGCTGTCAAAAGTTCTTGCACCTTCCTAATTAGGAAAGTAGCCTTGACCGCCTAATGGCAGAATACTTATTTCATCGCAAATCGATCAAAAGTTGC
>Ga0307515_10020803_pt1 | contig 11674 bp, 4 predicted proteins | sample 17_EM_MG_FD_194513 | JGI IMG/M metagenome (GOLD analysis project Ga0307515, IMG submission 194513) | Populus trichocarpa ectomycorrhiza microbial communities from riparian zone in the Pacific Northwest, United States - 17_EM | ecosystem: Host-associated > Plants > Roots > Unclassified | place... | reverse complement strand
CTGTTTTAAGTAAAGTTTTGTTGTTCTGCCAAAATTAAAGTAACACATACATTTAAAAGGCGGTGTGTCGTGATAAGGCTTACCTAGGCGTGATAGATATAACCTAGGTAAAGTTTTGATGTTCAAAACGGTCATAACTCAGGGAGCGGTCAAAACCCCGTTAACCACGTTAGTATATTGTATAGAGACCATATAACAGTAACTTGTTTATCCCTTTTAACCTATACGCCTTAGTAATATAAAAGGGTTTATAGGTTACGGATAGCAGTAGGGTTATAAGCCTTAAAAATAGCTTCCGTAAAGTCCGTAAAGTCTTCCTTATATTACTCTTATAGGTTGTTATTTATAAGCTTAAAATATCCGTATTTAAGGATTTTATATTTAATGTAGTTGTTAACGTTAGTTATAGACGTAAGGTTAACTCCTTAGCTCTATTTCTCTTAACCTTTATTAATCTACTTACTTATGTCTGCCATGCTGTGTAGTATAGTACGTAGCGGGTAGAAAAGGTCTTATAGTAGTCCATAAAGGCGGTTAATAGGTCCGTACCGGTTTGTAGGAGGGTAGGGGGTTTTTGTAAGGTCTTATAACAGTCTATAAAGGTAATTAGTAGGTCTATAGTGATTTATAGGAGGGTAAGGGGTTCCGTAAAGGTCTATATTTACGTCTATAACTTCTAATAAACCGTACTAAGACTTAAATAAGTATATAGAGTTGGAGATAAGTCCGTAATCCCTAACTTCCGACCTTCTAGTAGGTCGTACTAGGAGTCTAAACGGGTGGTTGCTGTTGAGTATCGCTTGGGGGGAGGTGTTGAGTGATTGCTAATCTGTGCGCGCTCACTAATCAGTGTTCGTATTAACTTAATGATACGATTAAGTTATATCCAGGGGCACGAAATACGTATAGTATCGTATGCTCTTTTGGATGGTGGTGACTGTCGATTATATTTAAGCAGACTACGTGGTCTATATACTAATGCGTCCCTCCCCCCTTGATTAGTTAGTGCTTCAGAAGTGCACTAGACGCGTAAGCGGGTGGTTGGTGCATCCAACGCGTAGACGCGTGGTTGGTGTACCAAACGCGTAAGCACGCGGTTGGTACAATAGGTGCTGTAATTATACAATAGTATTTGTAGAAGTTCTTTAGGCTAGGGTAGATATGATCTTAGAAGCCTTAAGCCGTAATATTACCCTATTCCTACTTAAAGCAAGCCCAAATTATTACGACCCCCTTCACGTTAAGTGGAGAATAGATAACTTTATCAATTAATTACACCACAATGGTTCGTAACTACATTCCTATTGATATAGATCTTGTATAGCCTACTCAATATCCTACTTCCAAAAGGGTCGCGAAAAAGCCACCGCCAGCCCCCGGAGCACGAGGCCTTGCTTATCTGGCAGAACGATTGACCGCCTGCGTATACAGCTTCCTGATTGGTGCGCACGGAGCACAGCTCTAAGGACGCGTTTATCAATGCAAGGGGATAGTCTCTTTTCTTCGTAGATCAATCTAGACACGAGTTTTCCTGACCTAGTATGTCCAGCTGACATTCCCCCTGACACCCTGAAGCTCCCTTCTCCATATCACTACCAGCCGACTTCACGGTTCCATCCGTGTATTTAAAAATGGTCGTGATTCCAAGACTAGAGACGGTCAAGAAGGAAAATGCCAGCCATTGTAGAACCTGGAACGAGGTACCGGCCGTGATCTTCACCGGGGAGTCGGTTAGCGAGGTCGTCAGGTACTGCAAGGCACCTAATGTTTATGTTGTAACAAGAACAGATGCAAGTGCTAAGGCGGTGGAGAATCGAAGTGTGCTTATTGTCGCATGTTTGTAGAAACGTGTGCGGTTTGCTGATGTGGCTTTTAGATCTTTTAGGTTTCGCTCTAGGAGAACAAGCAATACGAGACAGGTGAAAAACCAAATACCTGCACCAGCTAGAAGACTTTTGAAGGCCTTTGACTTGAGGACTAGTACGGTTAACACTAAAGAGCTTGCGAATGTCCTATCGGTGGCCGTAGTATTGGAATTCTGATAGATGCGTTTGATGGAGGGGTCACTGGAAGCACCAGATGCTGAAGAGCATTCAATGCTCTTAGAATCACCGACGCAATCAAGAGAGGAGAATAACTACTCTGCGGAGGGGCGGTGACCAGTAACAGATGATTTAAAATATTTCTGGTAGCGTTCCAGATCAAAGCTTCCATCCTCTAGATCTTTACTGTCTGGATTGCCAGCCCAGCAGAAAGTCCGACAATTATGTAGCGTACCGCCATCGTTTAATTCAACATCGCATTCACACCACGTGTAGACGGATGTTTCATATTCCGCAAGCCTAAGGAATTGGGCTTTAGAGGTTACCCCCCATAGTGTCCCAGAAACTTTCCCATTCCCATCCCGGACCAAAGCTGGATATACCCCCCACATTTTCATAGAGAACCCGGTAATACTTGCACGTTTAACTGCGGGAATTTTGGGAAGCCCTAGAACTGCTTGGAGAACTTCTGGATCCATCAAGGAGCCATAGAAAAACAGATGACAGGGCCGAAAAGGCGATTCAGTGTAGTCTTGCTTGTTAGACGCATTCGCTGCGGTCGTAACCTGCAAGAAGGCGGAGTTACTGATGGACCGGAAAGCGTTTGGCGGAAGTGTAGGCGGTCGAGGAATTAAAGACTTCGGCTTTGCGCTTCTTGGAAGTGGAGGGGGCGGTGGCGGAATTGCTAAGTCTGTCGCCCAGTTTTGAGAAGGAATATTAGCGCACTGGTTGTCGCAGTCATTGTTCGATATGTAAGGCATGATGAGAAAGGTTAAAACAATAAAGGTTTATCGACGTTGTGGGAGGAGCGAAATATTGGCATAAGTGGGAAGGAGCAGCGACGCTGAGCTGTGGTACATGAGTGGTTATTGAGGCGTGAATGCAGGAGCGCGCTTGTTGCGGCGCGATCACGACGTGATTCGGTAGAAGCCATGCCAAGCAATTTTATTCTAACGTCTTTCTCTCCTTCCTTTTTCCATCATGATTACAACCAAGGTTACCATGAACGAGCAGTTCCTGAAACAATCCTCCTTGGTGGGTCTCATCAAATGACTGTCCTGGAGTTCTCCAAGCATTATTCTTGGTGCTTTGGTGACCACTTTGAGGGATAAAATTTAAGCTTTAAGATCAGATCTGCAATCACCTTCCCAGTCTCGTTTAAGCTCGCAAAAATGGTAGTGGGACGACTGGCCGAAGCATAGCTTATTGTAAGATGAGGTCGTTGGAGGAACCAGAATAAAAAGAGTCTTCATACGCTTTTATGATTGGGAATTTGCTTATCTGCTTATCCAAAGTTGTGTTCTGGTGAATTCCGAAGATGGCGGCGAAAATTACAGATGTGACAAAACCATCCTAATAACATTACAATCCTGCAGTCAGCTCTCGGCGCAGACTTCTTAGGAGCACATGGTGCAACAGTCATAATGTCTTTCACCGAAATTCTTCAATCGATACTCTATTGCGGCCGGATCCTATTCACGTCTCCTATACCTCGTGCGAACCGCAATCTCGCGCACGTCCACAGCCACCTCTCCCCTCCACCTCTCCGTTCGGCTTCGGTGAGTTTAACCAAACGTCACCCCGGCACCGTAAAGACATGTTCTCTCTATAATGCCTCGATCACTTTCAAGATCAAGTGATGGCGCAAGCGATCACCATGAACGCCTGGAACCGCAATTACTGCGCGCAGCAGAGGAGGATGACACGGAGGTACTGCGGCAAATCATCGAAACAGCAAAGGAGAAGGGCCAGTTGAACGACAACTTCCTGCGCATTGCTATGATGCGTAGTTCGGAGAAAGGAAAGATTAACGCAACGCGATACCTTTTGAAACAAGGCGCGAGACCGGACGGAGCCGCTGGGAATCGGCTCTCACCGTTGCTGAAGGCAGTGGAGAAGAACCACGTCGGGATCGTACAATTACTGCTAGAACATGGTGCAGACCCAAACACAGCGGACAAGCAAGGCAGGACAGCCCTTATGACAGCAGCGTGGAAGAATCACTGGCATATTTTGAATCTGTTGCTTGCAAAGGGAGCAGATGTCAATGCCAGGGACGTTAGGGGGCGGAATGTCTTACATAATCTAGCCGCGGACAAGAAATGTGAATGGGGAAAAGACGTCATTGATCTATTGCTATCGTCTAATATTCATATTGATGGACCAGAAGGTGAGGACGAGCTGAAACGCTCGCCGTTGCATTGGGCATGTGCCACTGGGAAGATAGACCTCGCTGAGATGCTGCTCAACAGGCCGAGAGGTCCAAGAGCTGACATTGGCGCAGTAGAGATACGGGAGAAAACCAGTCTCCACCTCGCCGCAGCACATGATAGGGATGATATTGTAGCGATGCTTCTTAAATGTGGGGCGAATGTTAACGCGAAAAGCGATGGATCGTGGACACCACTACACAATGCCTGTGAGAAGGCCTCAGAGAAAGTTGTACGTCTTCTCCTGAAAGCAGGCGCGGACCCTAATGCGAGGCTCCTCAATGGAATGACCCCTCTTCATCTCTGTGCCCAAGGAGGCCACTCAGAAGTAGTGAAATGCCTTCTTGCACGCAAAGATATTAAGAGAGCTACTCGAGACGCCTTCGGCAGCACCCCCTTCCTACGAGCAGCCCAAAATAGACGGAAGGATATTGTCGACCTTCTAGCTCCGTTCAATAATGTAGAAGTCCTCTCGGAAGACGCTCTTGGAGCATGCAATGGTTTCAATGCCACCATTGTTGATTTTGGAGATTTCCACAACGGAAATCGAGTCAAGAGACGGACAGTATACGGTGCGTCTTAACAATGCTTTGTCCGGGCTCAACGCTGACAATTAAGCCAGAGCTTCTGTATGGACGTGACCTTGTCAACACACAGAAACCCGCCATTACTGTCCTTCCGAAACACGACAAATCTACTAAATTTAGGTGGATTCATCTCCCAGCAAACAACATGACTTGGGTAGAGGCACTGCTCACAAAGGCATTCATTGAAGAAGGCGCCGGTGATGTAGAAAGCTTTAAAGCCCTAGAACGATCCTTCAGCCATCAGCATCGAGGCAAGCAAACTCACTCCCATTTTATGAGGCCTATCTGTCAAAGCACGCCACGAACACCAAGGCTTCCGGAGGACGAACTTCCAGAACCCCCAGCAGAGCAAGGACCGCCCCGGATTGTCATTAGTGAGACTCCACACCCCAAAGATGAAGCCCCACCTAAGACCCCAGCAAAGGCATACACTTCTGGCGAAGAGAAGAGCGATTGGTCTAAATCCTCGGGTCATTCTGGTCGGAAAGATGGCACAAAAGGGCCACAGAAGGATAAAGGGAAAAAGACGGCTAACAAAGTTGCTAAAAACAATAAACACGGACCAGGCACTCGAAGTAGGGATGAGCAACGCAAATTCAGTCAATCTCTCGATGGCCGAAATGTCCGCTCGCCTGGTTCCCCTGGGCGTAAAGACCCCCTTCAGACGGCAAAGGGTAATATCTACACCTTCATGCCATATCTACATTTTGAAACCGACCGTCGCCGTCAAGAAATGCAGGACGCCATCAGGAGGGCTGAAAGTATGAAGGCCCAATTCCGTCCCAACCTAACGAAGGCCAGAACATATGATGAAATGTTGATTCGGGCGCATCTCGCTACATCGAGTGTGTCACTGCATGTTCGACGCACGTTAGACCAGTTCTTTTATCATAACATTGACACCCAAAGCCGGGATCAGGATCAGGTTGTATATCGTTATCAAACCAAAGGAATAGACCCTGAAGAGACCGATATCGACCCCAAAATTTTTATGGTGGACCAGCTTTGGATGTGGATACTAGGCAAGGACCTCATCGTAACAAGCTTTCCGCAGCGCTGGCAACAGCCGAAGAACGATCCTTTGAATGTCCTAGATGGAATCATTGAAGATATCAACTCCAAGACCCGCGAATCAGTCAAATCCGTTCACGACCTCTCCCTGCTCATCACGGGCCGCTGCTCGGGTGTTTTCGGCCATCATTACACTAGCGAAGAAGAGTACCAATTTCTTGACATGTTCGAGTCTAGTATTGGTAGCGCAACTGATCGCGAGACTGTGCTCTTCAAGGAATTCAATGCTGCCTCTGTGCAGGCATCAGCCTGGCTACAACATCATCGGCGCTCAACCCGCTTCAGCCGTCACTTCGAATACGCATCCCGAAACCTCGAACATAACGCTAAAAAGAAATCGAAGGATGCTGATCTCGATGTACGAGAAGAGAAATTCAAATATGAAGACCCAATATTTCTTGATAACCTCCTCGATATCGGCCAAGAGACTGACCTTCTTACCGAAACCAAAGACATCCGGGACGAATTGAACATGATCGCAAAGGTGCTGGAGGACCAGCGGCAAGTACTCCCAGACCTCGAATCCGCTATTTGCGACATTTACCAGGAGGAGCGTCGCTCTCAGCAAGAAGTCAAGAAGCGGTTCCGCGACCAGCTCAAGACCATAGAAATGCATATAAAAGACATAGACCGCATGGACAAGCAAGCGGAGCGTATCTACTCCTCCATCACAGACTTGCTCGATCTCAAACAAAAACACGCAAACGCATTCGAAGCTCGATTCACCCGTGACCAAGCTGCCGGCACCGCGAGGCAATCCCAAACTATCATGGTCTTCACAATTGTGACGATTGTTTTTCTACCTCTCAGTTTCATCGCGGCATTCTTCGCGATAAACGTTCGCGAATTCCCTCGTGCAAATGATGGCAGCACCTCACTTCCGCTTTCATATGTTTCGAAATACATGTTTGGAATTGGATTTGCCGTTTCGATACCAATGATTCTTATCGCCTTATTGCTAGATGATATCGGAGATTTTTTCCGGGAGGTAAGGAGGCGGTGGAGGCAACGGGGACGAAAGGGAGGGAATAGAGAAGGCCAAAATGAGGAAGGTGAGAGGATGCTAGGTCTGCTCGGGCTGGACCAGGCGATCAGCATTGCCAGAAGCGGAGTAGGAAGGAAGAGTGTGGAGACGGAGTGGACAGGAGGACATCTGAACCCCGTGACATCGAGAGGGACATCGGGCACGGCCGCAAGGAAACTAAGTGGTGTAAATGGGAGCACGGGATTCAGAATGCGGAGGGATGTTGAGAAGGGTTTGTAGAGAGTTAAGCTGTATTTCCCTTGTCATCTACGAGAGTAATTCGTTCTCTGACACTAGGGACTCAACAATATAGGCCTTGGTATGCACTCATTCATCGGAAATGGTGTAACGTTACTAATATAAAGTCTATAATATTATCCCCCTCCTCTCTAACTTTATCCTTAGAGATATTCTATATCTTTAAATTATTAATTAGAGGTATAGTATTCTTTAATTTAATTTAGTTTTCTTTATTACTTATTATACATAAGTAACCTCCCTTTATATAAGCGCAACGTTATATACGTACTATTTACTATAATATTATTACTTAGTAAAATTTATATCTTCATATTCGTACTATTTAAAAGAAAGATTAGTCTATATTATAATTATAGCTCTGTTTAGTGTTACGGCACCGTTACGGAACTATTACGGACCCTAGTCAGGGGCTCGGCTGGAGACTTGGCGCTGTGTATATAGACGTGTCCTTTCCTTAACCTTCTTCTAGTCCTCGTCTTAATATTCTCGTTAATAGACTACCAATCGTACAGGCTTGCGCGTCCCTCTTGCCATGCTCGTGCCTCAATTAACTAAGTCGCTAACATTATATTAAGACCAACCACCCTTTCTTCCTAAGAAGGAACTTAAAAATATCTATAAGGACACAAAACAGGACCCCAAGGACACAGAACAGGACCCTAAGAACCAGAACTAGAACTAGAACTAGAACCCTAAGAACACGAACGGAACACGAATAGTATACGAACACGACCACAACCCTAAAAACCAGACATGCACGGATAAGGACCCCTAAAAGAACCTACCAGAAATTACCTAATACCCCTATATCTAGCGAACACTAGATTAATTCGACTAGGTCGATTTAATTAAACTAGAGCCTTAATATAGGCCTATTACCAAATCAAATTAATTAAATTAAGGCCTTCTAGGGAGGCATAAACGATTAAATTAAGCGTATAACCCCGACCGTACTACCTAACCAACGAACGAACTAACGAATTAAAACGTCAAAATAAGGTTTTGCTAAGACGCTAACTAGACCCTTCTTAACCCTTTTAAATTAAAAGCAAATGACCTTAACAACCAGTTACACTAGACGTTAATTATTTAAACGTATAGCCAGCGAATAAGGAACGATTTAGTTAAATTAATTAATCGAATTAAAATTAAAAGGAATTAATTTAGACCACTTAAAGAACTTACATGTCTTAACTTCTAAGTAAGCCTCTACCATTAGTTCGCTTAGGTGCACATAATTAAAGTTAAATCTAACCTTTAATAACTGCCTACCCCGTAGGACTCTATTATTATTCTTATTAAAATATACGAGTATCTATTACCTAGACATTAAATATACGCGATAAAACTAGTAGCAATATCACTAATAGTATGGCTCTATTAGCTCTTCCGTTCGAACCTTCCTATACTATATTAAAGAGCCTCCGTTAAAAGGTCTCTAATTACACTACTACCTCTATTACCCTACCTCATTGACCTAAGAACCTCTTTACGGATCTCTACCCCTACCTTAACAACGTTATTATAACCTTAAGCACTTTAACGGCCTATCTATACGATAATAATACTCCCTAAGCTATAAGGGTAGTAAAGGTAAAAGAGGGGGTAGAAAGAGTTAATATAAAGGTTAAAGAAGTTAAGGCCGAGGTTGCGGAAGTTAAAGCTTAGGTTAATAAGGTTAATAAGAAAGTTAATAAGGTTAATAAAAAGGTTAATAAGGTTAATAAGAAGGTCAATAAAGTTAATAAGAAGGTTAATAAGGTTAATAAGAAGGTCAATAAGGTTAATAAGAAGGTCAATAAGGTTAATAAGAAGGTTAATAAAGTCAAGACATAGGTTACGGAGGTTAAGTTATAAGTAATATCAATAGAAATGTAAATGGAGGACGTTAGGATAAGCCTTAGTAACTAGACGGAAAGCCTTTATAACCATACTACAATTTAACTAAACTCTATGCGAAAATGGCTTAATAACTTAATTAAACCTATCTCAGCCCCTATTAAGGATGGACACCGCTAGAACTATATTGTAGCTAAGGGTTTTCCTAATAGAATTAAAGACTTCTAGAGGCTTATTTTAGACCCTACTACCCTAACGGAGCTTATAAGATATTACTTAGTATAAAACTAGGAACGATAGAAGAGAGCTAGCTTAAAGGATACTAATGTTAGCTACTATATAGAGCTAGAGGATATAGTTACTACGCAACCCCTTATATATCTTAGGGCCCTAGCTATAAAGTAGGGCCTATAGTATAGCCTCTTAGAATACCTAGGACAATAGGAAAGCCTAAGAAGATAATAGAAACGTAAGGCAGAGATAGATAATAGGTTAAGACGAGTCCGGGCAAGAGAAAACCAAGAAAGCGATTCTGCATTATAGGCAGAATTAACCTTATTATAAGATATTAACAACTAGGAATCTTAGCAGAGCTAGGTAATATTAGTCCAGATCTAGGTACCTAGTAATTAAAAAAGAAGAGAACTTATAGAACAATTAATAACAGCTACTAAAAAAGAGGATCTAGGAAGTAGCCTTAAGTCTATATATTAGGAGCCTAGTGATTCTCCTAAGCTTTAATAGAGGGTTAGGTCTACTCCTTTAACTAAACAACGAAGGAATTAGATACGTTATAACGGATAATTAATTACTACCTCTAAGAGTTATAAACTACGTCAAAGACGTGGCTCTAGGGACCGCACCCTTAGGGAAAAGCTTTATTAACTAGTCTCTAGCCTAGAACCTACTTAACTATTCTCTAGTAAGGAGCTTAAACAATTAGCCCCTAGTCTAGATCCTACTTAACTATTCTCTACATTATAACCTAATCTAACCTAACTAATAAGACATTGCGCTAATACGCCTATAATACTAATCCTAACGCTAGTACCGTACTGCTACCCGAATAATTAACCCTTACTACTCCGCCTATAGCGATAATTTAGAACAGATCTATAATATAGCTTTCTTAACGGGGAGGATAACTATAAAGCCTAAGGGCAGGCTTTTATAGAGGGGGGGGTAATATTACGGCACCGTTACGGAACTATTACGGACCCTAGTTAGGGGCTTAGCTAGAGACTTAGCGCTATATATATAGACGTATTCTTTCCTTAACCTTCTTCTAGTCCTTATCTTAATATTCTCGTTAATAAACTACTAATCGTATAGGCTTACGCGTCCCTCTTACCGTACTCATGCCTTAATTAACTAAGTCGCTAACATTATATTAAGACTAACCACCCTTTCTTCCTAAGAAGGAACTTAAAAATATCTATAAGGATATAGAATAGGACCCTAAGGACATAGAACAGGACCCTAAGAACTAGAACTAGAACTAAAACTAGAACCCTAAAAATATAAACGGAATACAAATAGCACATAAACACGACTACAACCCTAAGAACCAGATACGCACGGATAAGGACCCCTAAAAGAACCTACTAGAAATTACCTAATACCCCTATATCTAGTAAACACTAGATTAATTTAACTAGGTTGATTTAATTAAACTAGAGCCTTAATATAGGCCTATTACTAAATCGAATTAATTAAATTAAGGCCTTCTAGGGAGGTATAAACGATTAAATTAAGCGTATAACCCTAACTGTACTACCTAACTAACAAACGAACTAACGAATTAAAACGTCAAAATAAGGTTTCGCTAAGACGCTAACTAGACCCTTCTTAACCCTTTTAAATTAAAAGTAAATAACCTTAACAACTAGTTACACTAGACATTAATTATTTAAACATATAGCCAGTGAATAAGAAACAATTTGGTTAAATTAATCAATTAAATTAAAATTAAAAGAAATTAATTTGGACTACTTAAAGAACCTATATGTCTTAACTTCTAAGCAAGCCTCTGCTATTAGTTTACTTAGGTGTATATAACTAAAGTTAAATCTAACCTTTAATAACTGCCTACCCTGCAGGACTCTATTATTATTATTATTAAAATATATAAGTATCTATTACCTAGACATTAAATATACGCGATAGAACTAGTAGTAATATTACCAATAATATAGCTCTATTAGCTCTTCCGTTTAAACCTTCCTATACTGTATTAAAGAGCCTCCGTTAAAAGGTCTCTAATTATACTACTACCTCTATTACCCTACCTCATCGACCTAAGAACCTCTCTACGGATCTCCACCCCTACCTTAACAACGCTATTGTGACTTTAAGCACTTCAACGGCCTATCTATACGATAATAATGCTCCCTAGGCTATAAGGGTAGTAGAGGTAAAAAAGGGGGTAGAAAAAGTTAATATAAAGGTTAAAGAAGTCAAGGCCGAGGTTACGGAAGTTAAAGCTTAGGTTAATAAGGTTAATAAGAAGGTTAATAAGGTTAATAAGAAGGTTAATAAGGTTAATAAGAAGGTTAATAAGGTTAATAAGAAGGTTAATAAGGTTAATAAGAAGGTTAATAAGGTTAACAAGAAGGTTAATAAAGTTAAGACATAGGTTAT
>Ga0307515_10020802_pt1 | contig 11674 bp, 10 predicted proteins | sample 17_EM_MG_FD_194513 | JGI IMG/M metagenome (GOLD analysis project Ga0307515, IMG submission 194513) | Populus trichocarpa ectomycorrhiza microbial communities from riparian zone in the Pacific Northwest, United States - 17_EM | ecosystem: Host-associated > Plants > Roots > Unclassified | place... | reverse complement strand
TCCGTCTTTCCGTAATACAATTCCTTCCACACCTTCCGTATCTTTCTTCTATTATTCCCAAGTATCTCCGTTCCTTCTTGCGCCGTGACAAATACTGTTAATTGCACCACAATTGGCACATTCTAATAGTTTGATTTTGTAGCATTGTGATAATAACTATATACTCTTGAGAATATTCTTACAATCTGTTCTGCGGCTTCCAGAGCAGTGAGGAGCACCAGAGAAGTAGTCTCAGAGTATCTCAGAGCACGTCACTTTGTATATAGCATAGCAGGGAGTATCAGGACACATCTGGACAGATCAGTGTGGTGGTTCAAAGTTACTGAGTTGGTTTTCTCTGCCTTCCAAACACTTTTACATATTGGAGATGTACAATCCCAAATCTGAGATCAACTCCAGCAGCTGCAATTCCAATCCTGGATATCACCAAGTTGTTCAAGATAACCCATTAGCGGAATGTGGATATTTCACATAGATGATAAGAATACCCAATTTGCGATAATGGTTGCTCAAAACAAGTACCATACTGGACATGGAATAATGAGTTACATTGAGATGCGATCTCAAATGGAGCAGGTTACTAGCTGCCAGTGCATCTCAAGAAGTAGAAATACTTGTACTTCAAGAATAGTCATAAGAACTATCAGGTAAGTGATAGTAAACACATGTCACAGCATGGCTGCACATGACATGTCCAGTGCTGGATAACACCTGCTTTGTATAGTTGGCTTGCCAAGAGCCTTAGATCTCTAGTGATAATCTTACTTTAACTGCCTTTTAACTACTCTACACAACTGACATCCACATATGCAACTGTATGTACTGATATACCTTCCTATGAGGCCATACGCAGGCGTACGCCTGTATATCACTCCTGGTTATGGCTCAAGAACTCTCCCTAGAGACACTGCGAATACAGGAATTCAACTTCACAATCAGCATAACTGATTAATAATGAACCCCAACAACCTGGACTGCAGTATATATTGGTGGAGGCACAATGTATCAGTGGGGCCGACTGTACCTGAATCAAAACTGATGCTTAGTGCAAGCAATATACATATCAGATGTGCCGCTTGAGAGCATGTTGAAGCAAATTTCCTGGGAGCAATTCACAGCTGGAGATGTCAATGAGCCAACCTTGGATGAGATCACCATCAGTCAACAAGCAAAATGCTGGTATGGATACCATGACAAGTGACAACCAGCATGGTTGGAGAAGGAGCAGAAACCATACCCAGTGGAGAGCCAGCAAACACACCCTGCAATTGGTGATGATCAGTGCACCAAGTACTGGGAAAATGTGAAAGTATGCCTGCCTACAAGTGCACCCAATAGGCAAATAATATGTATGACTGCCAGAGCACCAGAGAGTTGATGACAAGATTAAGGGAAATGTATCAATGCCGAATAAGTGCAGTTATATTTACCAAAGTAGTTTTAAACAAAATGCAACATAATGTCACTAAGTACCACACAGTCTGCCAACTAGCATTGCATGTAACACTCACTGCATGGTATTATGAGAGACAGTTAAAGCAACTGCCAAGAGATGATGAACAAGATTTCACAGCAATTAAAAGCACAATCCAACGATTATATATTAACATTCAAATACGGGCATTATCGTAAACCGAACCTACGAAAAGTTGCAATTGCAAGGGGTACCAACTGTTTTGCAGCCTTGGATGTTGAATGACCAGAGTGGGTACAAATCGACCAGCTTAGCAAACGACTAAGGAGTATGAATACCGCTCCCAACAAGTGGAGAGATGTTTAGTGAGTTCCTAGCTGCAACAGATGTTCTGAGACAGCAAGCCAGGTGAACCAAGCTTTGCACATGGGTATAGAAGATATAAAACACATTTGCATACATATGGTACGTAGGAATGTTTTATGAAAAGCTTATGAGATAGATACAAGGTTCAATATAGTTGTTACTGGGGTGTTTCCACCTGAGTAACTATACGTATACACAAGGATCCACAGATTCAAAAGTAAGTAACAGGTACATGGCCGTAGTTCTGGTAGTAATCCATATGCATAGATCCATGTGAAGTGTATTGGAAGTCTGTACAAATCGTACCGTGATGTGATACAATACTGACAATGCATATAATGAATATAATTGACATCGACAATCGCAAATTATCTTCATATAATTAATCTTGGTGATTAGTCAATATCCTAAGATAGGTTTGTATAATTAATCTGTATGATTAATTGATGTTCTAATGCATATTTGTTTAATTGATCTCGGTGATTAATTGATATTGAAGAGTATGTTTCTATAATTGATCTCGATGATTGATTAATATTGTGACGAATATGTGAATGATTAATTGCGGAGAATAATTAATATTGTAGCAGAAATATGTTGGCCGTGGATAGTGCAATCTTAATTGACACTTAACTTCACAAAAGCCTTCTCTGTATCTCCTTGATAGAACTGGCGTTGAGACACTATCGGCAATATTACATCTAGGCGTAATCTCCCTCAGTAATCAACCTTCCTGTCTCTGAGAAGAGATCCAATATTCTGGCATCGCTTTGTACTATGTTTTCCAAATCTGGTTTCCAATTCCAAATTTGTATAATTCTTTTTATTCTTCAATAATTTGCCACAGCGCATTGTATGTAATTTCGCTTATTTATTGATTTGGTACTTAGGGAGCAATATCTCTCAAGAAGTATGTACCGCAGAGTCCTTATTGCGATCACTATCCAGTGCAGGAATCTCGGACTCAGTAATTATCGTTCCTTCAGGTACTTGACTTGGTAATGGTGTTACCACACAGTTTATAATAAAATCTGAATGGAATATCGTATAATGTCGATAATAATATAATATCTCCGTAAACTGCATTATGCTTGCCAGCCACCAAAAGACTGCGCTGCAAATGGCTGGTATTCTTTCTCGAAGCGGTCCAGTAATAATGATCAAGGGCACAGGATGATGTCTTACTCAGTATTGAACTTCTGCTCAACGATGGGGCGGAGGAGCAGCATACAATTCTAATCGAAAATACCATTATACTCAATAATGATAATAATAATAAGAACAGAAAACCACAATAATATTTCCGCTTGGTTCTCGCAGGTAGGTCTCATTTGAGCTTTTTCAGCTACCCTTCCAATGCCAGAGCATTGTTGTTCTTGTATACTTTTCTTGTTATGTATCATTAGTTGTGAGGAGTTACTCTCCAACACTGGGCCATCATCATTGATCAAGGATTGGGATGATCTCATCTGTCATATGGTAGGATACTCTTATTGTGAGCTAATGTCTCTTGATAGCGACCATGCATCCCAAAGGTTATCGTGTAATTGCATGATTGGTTTTGAAGCATTACACTCCTGATAAGAATCAGGCTATCATCCGCAATAAGATTTAATCAAACAGTAAGTAGAACTGAGATATCTCGCAACTCGTATAGTTCAGATAGTTGAAACATCTCCGTCGCCTGGCATGGTTATTTGCAGTGGTTTTAACACATCGCTCAATAGATTAAGACATAACCTTCATCATCTAGGCTATTTGGCATATCTGCTCCAGAGGCTTACATGGCGGCTCACCACTGCTCCGTCAACATCTAATCTTGATGTACCACTCCAGCATTATTACACTGATAGTAGTGTACTCGACTCGTATTATCCCTGGTATGGGACTCATATCATTATCCCACATCTCAATTAATCAGACCCACCATGCTTAGGCCAGGACCGATCTCTTTGGCCGGGGAGTACGCAAGGTTTTCCGATTGCATAGGGCAACGGCTTGATGTCCCGCCTACTTGCATATTGGCTATTGTCTGCCTGACCCGTCAGTTACAATAATGCAGTCAAGGTGTCCAGTCATACTTAGCTCAGTTTGATGAATGTGGTGAGAAATAACTGGCATCTTTAACCCTGAAGGTTTAAGACTGGCCAAGGTTATTGCACCATCAAATCAGTTCTACCGTGGTATGTGAACTTTCAATGGATCCGCTGCCAATGAGGCTCGCCATCAAATTGCCACGAGGCTGCTATGTATTACCGCTAAAGACCACACGACAGGCATACCTGCATTGCCTGGGATAAGCGTTATGTATACCACGTGATTAGACCAAGAGTAACTCCATGGCATATATCCCTTTGATAATCTAACAAGTACCATTACCTCAATTATGGGAGAACTCCTAAAAATAGTTGACAATCACCAACAGCTATGATATATAGAGCTACAGTAACAATCCATGCCGAGAAGTTAAGTCTGCTTCATCTGTACAGCATCAGCAAACTGAATTTTTGTCTCCGGCTGCCTCGGCAAGTATCTGAGAGTTGTCAGACCAGAATCCCAGCGTGGTCAAATCCCAGAGTGTATGGTACTGGTGCAGTGGCCTTCAGGTGCACCTGGGAGCACCAGCAAGAGATAGATGTGGACATAGGAGGTTTGGTAATTACCAGGGGAGCACCTGGGAGTGCTGATGACATGCCTTGGAGCACGTCAAATCACTTCTGAGCAGTGTGTGAAAATCATCATCTTCTTTGGGCACACTGCTGGTGTGCCTGGAAATCATAACTACTACTTATCATTCAATGAATTTTAAAACTCATGTGTTCAGTTTCCATTCTCATCAATGTATCTATATCTCTATGTATCTATGCATCTTGGAATATATATAGCTACCCATCTACACAAGGTATATCTGCACTGGCTGCGGCTGGTGCTTGAGAGCAATTCGAGGTGTGCCTGAGAATGATGATTGGGTGAACACAGCGATCACTCTGGGATTCCGTTATCATGGGAACTGAGAGATACACTTGGAGGCCAGGATCGAGCGAGTTTGGATAGGCACTTGGAGGCTGAGATCAAGTGACATCAGAGATACACTCTGAGGCTGTGTTCAAGCATATTTGGAGAGGCACTCTGAGGACATGGTTATGCGAATGTGGTGGCCGTGATCGAGTGTGCTTGGAGATACAGTCCAAGGCTGTGATCGAATCAACTTGGAGATGTACTCCGACGTAGTGATGGACTGTGTTTGGAGATTCACTTGGAGGCCGCGATCATGCACTCTTGGATGCTCGGAATGAATGAGTTCGGCGATCCACTTGGTGGTAGTCAATCTGGAGGGGAGCGATCGGAGGAGCGCTGATTGCTGAGACTATATCGGTTTGTTTGTTAACTCACAATGGTGTGAGTGGGACGAGGTGAATTGACCTCTGAGCCCTCATTGAGACCTGACTTACAGCGGTCAATCAGTATGGAGGCACACCAGATATTGAAGCCATATTTACGGGTCAACTCGTCATCAGGAGAATGATGGGATGACATGTAATTCCGGGTTGACACTGTACTTGGTGTATGCTGCACTCAGTGTACACTGTCCTCGGTGTATGCTGTACTGGGTGTATGCTGTACTCATGGTATGCTGTACTCGGTGTTAAATCATGATAGTGGCACAGAGAGATCGAGAAGGATGACCTAACTTCATCATCTGCAAAATGTAAAGTGGTTTGGAAGTCATTACTGAACAACTCAGCAACTGTGAACAGCCACACTGATCCTTCCAGATGCTCCAAGATGCTCCCAGATATGCTGAATGCAATGCGATGTGCTCTCAGGTGCTCTGACACTACTTAATTGGTACTTATAAATGCTCCAGAAGTTGTGGAACAGAGTTGAAGACTATTCTGAAGAGTGGTTAGTTGTCTTCAAAATGCTACAGAATCAAACTATAAGGATGTGCAAAGTTCGGAGCTATTGGGAGTGTTGGGCACATCTTCAAGACTTTGGTAGTGCACCTCGAACCTGCAGCCATCCATTTCAGAACTCATTATTATCATGTTTATGTCAAATTGTACAATTCAATTAACTATCTTCCTTCTGCAAACCTTGATTCAGACAGTGTAACTTATTATACAGTCCAGTAGGTATCTGAGTCCACATGGTTGCTAACAAGCCATATGCTATCGATTCTATCTGATGCATTATTTTCTTGCAACACATGTGCCAGTCCAACAATCGCTTTGACAGATAAAATATGGATCTCATCAGTCTGTTTGACAACCTGGATGAACCCGTCAACACAATCAGCCCAACCATGCAGATCTTTGTACCTTGTTGGTATCACCATCGCATATTCTTGAGCTTGAGCGCATATTATCCATTGTTGAGTCGCCTCACGCCGCTAAGAAATGGTCGAGATGGTTTTCCGGTGGGTAGGCACTCCTGAAAGTGGAGGATTTGATTTGATGGAGTCCAGTTAAAGTAAAATACTGGATACAGAGGAACTTGGCCTTAAAAGGTATTATCGAGGTCACTTTCCATTTATTGAACCCAGATGTTATAAAGTTCAGACAAGATCCCTTAGTGGGCATCGGTATTTTCCACCTTGCAATCATGTCCCAGATGCTCAACAGATGTAGTGCAGGGAAATGTTTGACTGTAGCACAACAACACCACATTCTGAAGTTTAATAAATATGCTGTCTATGAGTACATTCTGATCATATCCAAGCACCAGTCCATTCACTTCTTGTCCCCAGTCCTCTTCAATTGGTGCACAGAATAGCTGTCCATAGTTGGGTATTCAGATATCTTCTGATGCATCTAGGAGTGTGGTAAATTTGATACTTCTGCACACTCTACAGACATGAGTTTCTCACAAATGATGTACCTGTTGTGATACAGGGCGGAAAAATGCCGCTTCCTGACAATGCTGGAGGTACCAAACAATAGCTCCGTGAGTATTTCGGCATTTATTGGCAGTGGATAGTTCTTTGAAAACCTCTGCCGAGTCAATATCCTACCAACGGGCAAGATATGCCAGTGTCTCCTCCTTGTAGTGCAGACCAGCACAGAAGTCATTGATCTTGAGCATCTATCGAATGTATTTGACCATGTTGGTTGATGGGGATGCCTCTTTGGTGGTACAGATATGTGCATACTCCGAATTATCGGTGGTGGATTTGTCAGTAGAACCCACTCACTCAATTGACTGAGATATGGCTCACAAGATCCGTTTTGAGATTTGAGAAATGTATCACACGTTGTTCGATGGTTTTCCGGGGCTCCTGAGTACCAGTTTGCTGCCACCAAGTTTCAAACTCGATCAAGGGGAGGGAGAATTACAACTGGTCCTGCATCTGCTCAAGCGGTGTGATTGCATAAATCACTCTCTCGAGCTGATTCACAATGCAGTCTGTATCAGCGATACTCCAGGTGGTAGCTTCAGTCTCAGAATGGATAGGCAGACCTTAAATTCCACATGCTTGTTGGAGGTCAGTCTTGCCGCCCTGTGAACCTCTTCTGCTGTAGCAGTCTTCAGTTGGGCAAGTTGTTTGGCGAATGTGCTTCTCGGACCGGTTGCCTCAGTCCGGACTTCTGGCAATAATTGTGGTTCATGATGTCGGAATCATCTATCCAACAGCTTATGTTTAACAGGTGTCACCAGATGGATTCTGTGCTCCACTTGCTCTTTTACACTCGACAGATCAGCATCCGCCCATTTGGTTGCCACTTGTTGGGCTCAATTCAACCTCACCTGGCATTGCCTTCGTTTTGTTATAGGAACCTTGTCAGCCCTGTTCACCTGAATCTCCATTGCAGCATGAATGGTATCAATCTTCTGATCTTGGAACTGATGGAATTCTGTTGCCAACAGTTCATCGAGTTTGGACTTCGCACCCTACGACATCGCCTGATCTCACAAAGCACCCCGCATCGAGTTTAATGGCTTTAGAGCATCGTCTAGTGCTGTGAGGGATTGATCAGAGTTATTTTATTGGCTAACAAGGAGAGAGAGTTGCCATAATGGTCACACTGCTCCCATTGCCATTTCATCGGAGGCTGTTTCCACCGCGGTTTTCCTGTCATCTTTGGAGCACTCAAGGATCGGAGTGTAATGCACTACCAGTGCTCTGATTGTGCCCCGCATCACTTTTCCCTGCCAGGAGCTACTTTTCCACGAATCGATTGGCTTATTGATGCTCTGGAGGCCTGGATATTGTGGCAGCAATGTGAATCGATTGTCACATTGATCCTTGACATTTTTAGCTTTCAGTGATTTGAGCAGCCAGTGCATTAAGGCTTTAACCAAACCCAAGAGCAGCTGATGCAATTCATCGGCAGACACAGCTGATAGACATTGCAGCAACGGTATTGCCAGAACTGGTTGCAGATTGGATGAACACAAAGAGTGTGAACAACATCAATATTAGTTTCGTCCACAATCTCTGAGTAAACAAGCTGAGCTCCCGTGTTATTGAGTGGTGGAATGGTTGAAAGCCCCATCGGCACACCTTTAGGAATTTCCCACATCGGGCATGTGCCATATGAGACTTGAGCAATCATGACTTGTTCAGGATAATCCACAACCCAGGAAGCCAGTGGGGTAAATCATTGTCTCTGGAATCCATCAGCCCACTTCTACGTCAAGCCAGAACCAGTTAGATCAAGATTGTGGACTAGGGACAGAGGAGTTCCAACTGCGGAATGCCATGCGTGATCAGTATTGTTGGCACATTGTGGGGGTCAGGTGATCAGCCCGAGGAGAATCCAGCCACCCTTTTTGGTGTCTGGTGGATATCTTCGTGCCTGTTAGCAATTGTGATATAGTGTGACCAGGAATGCTGATCACCCGAAGAATTGGGCAATTCAGTCTTGTCGGATGCACCAATGACTGGCACAATTTTTGCTCTCGCAGCGAGCTTGCATAGCGTATCCCTCCACCAATCGCCCGTGTTCATCTTGCTGTATATCCGGTGTCTTTCTGAGCCTTCACGGCACACTGGATCAATATTGGGGTGCTTCTGAATTGGGAGATGTGCCAATCACAACTGTATACATTTGGAAATATCCATGTAGTATAATGTTCCGAAAATAGGTGAATAATCATTAATCCAACTATTATCACCCAGCCCAAAACTGAGTTCCGAGAGTACCTTTCGCAGCATATCTGCTGATTGAAACGATTCAATTTTGTAGTTGTCCAGTCGATGCCTCAGATGTTGATCCATCCATGATTTGGTTTGCTGGCTAAATGATTGAACCTGTTGAAAGTCGTGTACTGACCGAAATAGATGCCATGAATTCCATTGTGCTGAGTACTTGAGATGCTTGTTGTACAATCCGGTTGCTTTGCCATATGCTTTCCCCTTGACATATTCCACTCCAACTACCTGCTTATGAACCATTGCCTATGTTGGATCAGGGGTACAGGACGTATCGGGCTACTGTGGTTCCATTGTTTCTTCGTTGGGATTATCATCATGTGGTGCACCAGGTACATTGGCTATGGGTGGATCATTAGTTGACTAGCTCATCAATCGGTATTGAGGCGCACCGACTGAAGTTGAACCATGATGGCTCGTGTTGATGCAAGCCTGCAGGTGGTAAAATCCCATCAGGTAACGGTCCTTCATTCATCGAAGTTGGGTGATGTTGTTGATTGTGAGCCTTGAGTTGGTTCTCAAAGAACAATGTCTGTTTACTGATAATTCACGTAAGGTGTTTCAGACGTGTGTTGACCATATTCAAGCAACTGTCAGAGAACACGTATTCAGATGAATCTTGATGATGCTTCAGCAGTTGATTCAGAGCCTCACGGATATTGGTTTGAAAGAGAGCTAACTCAGGTTAGCATATCACATTCACAGGTGCATCACACCCCACCAAATGCTGGGGAGGGGTAAAATAAAGTCGCCTTACAATCAGTCTTCTTTATAAATGAGGATATATATATCATATCCCGTACAATAACTATACACATAGTCTGCTGAAAGTTGTTCGCAGACAAAAGAATGATTCATTTGTCATCGCTGGAATCACTACGATGTTCATTAGACTGCATCATTGATGCATTGTGAGTAATACATACACTCGAGCTGGCGAGCAGCTGAGATTGAAAGTAGATCTTCTGGATGCAATGAATAGGTGAGTTTCGTAGCAAGCTGTATTCCTGCGCTATGAATATCGAGAACAGAAAGGATGGTTCGTAGGATGGTTGCATCAGACATGGTCCTTGACCGGAGGTTGGATCCTGAGGAGAACAATGATGTTTAGACAAGGAGCTGAATATGAACCATCACTGGCGCTCCTCGACTCACAGGCCACAAATTGAATGCGGTTGTATGGTTCTACACCAACAACTTATGCGTAAAATGCCTAGTCGTGCTAACCTTCATACCGGATATAGTTCTTGTTGGGTTCCTGCAAATGTCATATCACATCAGCACAATGTGAATCGGTCCAGAAGCAACATGCAATCTGCCCAGACACACCTGGCGATCTCACCAGTGCTTCTAAGTTGTTCTAAATCCTCCCAGACCCCCTGGAGTCAAGCAATGTGCTCTCCGACTCTGCAAGATAATTCTCATGTGCTCCTGAAAGCACCTGCAGTTGTGGAGGTGCATAGAGGTTTCTACGAGATTTGACTTATAGGATGGTCACATTCTGGAGCTCTTGAGCCCTCTGCGCAGATCTGCGGGAGACCTCTGCACAGCACACAACCACAAGGCATTTCATCTTATCAGTTTCGTCTTTGTTACAGTCACAAGATTCACTAAATCATAATATGGCACGCATTATTCAAATCTCTCTAGATATATTCATATGGTCAATCTGGCCACAGATGGTAGTCGAGCATAATTGGAGGAGCAACTGGACAGACTCATTCACAGAACTTGGAGATGTACCACTTGGAGGCCGTTGTGGTGAAACGATGGAGCTCGAAGGCAGAGAGCCCACCATCAACACTACACTCACCTCTCGCGACATCCAAACAGAATCGATGAGACAGAGTGGTTCAGGTGCGAGGAGCGTCGAAATCGGGTGAGAAGATGTGATACTACCCGGCATTGATGATCCACTGAATTGCGTGAATCCACATCCCGGACAGAGCGATTGAGACCAAAAGTTGGGAAAGATAGAGTGTGTATTTTCATTGTATGATAAGATGACGTGGAAATGAGATGATGTCTGTCAACTCCGGGGTGTGCCGAATATATACTCCCCATCACTCTATCCACCTCCGTTACCCCTGTATATCCGCACACCCGCCATTACACCTTCAAGATGCACTTGGATGCTGTGATGAAGCGAGTTTCCAGATGCACTTGGAGGACGTGGTGGTGCAAACTTGGAGGTCGTAATCGTGTCTATTTGGAGATTCACTTGGAGGCCCAGATTGAGTGAACTCAGAGATGCTCTCCGAGATCGTGACCAAGCGAGTTCAGAGATACACATGGAGGCCAAGATCATGTGAACATGCGGGCCGTAAGCGAGAGAGGTTGGAGGCCGTAATCGAGCGACTTTGGAGATCCACTTGGAGGCCGTGATCGAGCGAGATTGGAGGAGTACAAGGAGGCGGTCAATCTGGAGGCGCTAGTTTGGGAGGGAGGCGCGGCAGGAGCTGACACTCTATTCATTGGGTGACTCGTAATTGTGGGAAAGTAGAAAATTGAGTACAACAAGGTCTGCCGAGAGATGAGACTAGCTAGGAGCGGGAGACAGTCGATCATAGGATAATGCAGTACGCTGTGTATGCTGTACCCGGTGTAAACTTCCATCAGCAAAAAATATTTCCGTCCGGGCGGAATGGCTCCGTCAGAGTGGACGCGCTCCGTCAGAGCCGTCAGAGACACCCCGGTGGCGGATTACTCCGCGCCCGGCGTCAATTCAACGCGTCGCG
>Ga0307515_10020801_pt1 | contig 11674 bp, 6 predicted proteins | sample 17_EM_MG_FD_194513 | JGI IMG/M metagenome (GOLD analysis project Ga0307515, IMG submission 194513) | Populus trichocarpa ectomycorrhiza microbial communities from riparian zone in the Pacific Northwest, United States - 17_EM | ecosystem: Host-associated > Plants > Roots > Unclassified | place... | reverse complement strand
GTCAAGTGAATCTACAAAGAAAAAAAGAATGTGAAATGAAAGGTGGAAAGATAGAAGGCAAGGTTAGTGATAAAAGTCTATAATCAAAAGTATGAGATTGACTATGATGAAGTGTTTGCTCCAGTTGTAAAATTGGAGACCATTCGATTAATCATTGTCATAACTGCCCAACATAGACGAAGAATCCATCAAATGGGTGTCAAATAAGCTTTTCTAAATGGTTTTCTTGAAGAAGAGGTCTACATTAAGCAACCTATGAGATATGAAGTGAAGAGACTTGAAGACAAGGTATTAAGGTTGAACAAAGCCTCGTATTGATTGAAGCAAGCCCAGGGGCTTGGTACAGTCACATTGATGGATATTTCTTAAAGAATATATTTGTTAAATGCCCTCATGAATATGGTATATATGTAAAGATCAAAGAGAGTGGTGATACTCTTATTGTATGTATGTATGTATGTGGATGACTTGATTTTTACATGAAATAATCCAAATATGTTTGGAGACTTTAAGCAAACAATGATCAAGGATTTTGAGATGAAGGATATTGGTCTCATGTCCTACTACTTAGGGATTGAGATCAAATAAGGAGAAAATAAAATCTTTAGAATCAAGAGAAGTTTGCAAAGGATGTTCTCCAGAAGTTTAATATGGAGGATTGTGTAAGAGTAAATACTCTGGTTGAATGTGGAGTAAAGATGTCAAAGAATGATGAAGGAGAGAAGATAACCTCTACAACTTTCAAAAGCTTGGTTTAGAGTTTTAGAGATTTGACATGCATTCGTTCAAAAAACAATTTAGAGTGGGACTTGTAAGTTGATTTATGGAGACACCTTCTAGACATTGAAGCAAATTCTTTGGTATATCAAAGGTATTGGTTATTTTGGCTTATTCTATGGTTATTCTAATAGCTTTGAACTTGTGGGTTATAATGATAGTGATTTGGCTAAGATGTATGAATGATAGAAAGAGCGTTACGATTTTTGTTTTCTATATGGGAGATGCAACATTCACATGGAGTTCAAATAAGCAATTTATAGTCACTTTTTCAACATGAGAAACTGAATATGTAGCTAGTACATCATGTGTTTGTCATTTCATATGACTAAGAAGATTACTGAAGGAATTGTGAATACCACAAGAGAAGCCTACTGAAATTTATATGGACAACTCATCAGTCATTGCATTAGCAAAGAATCCAATATTTCATGATAGAAGTAAGGATATTGACACAAGATTTCATTATTTACGAGATTGCATTGCAAACAAAGAAGTTGAAGTCAAGTATGCTAAGACACAACACCAAGTTGCAGATATATTCACAAAGTCACTCAAATATGATGTTTTTATTAAGATGAGAGATGTGTTGGGAGTTATGAAGAAATTAAATTTAAGGGGGGATATTGAAAGTAAACTGATTTCTGAAAATTAGTTGAACCGGTCAACTGGTTATAAACGGTCGACTAGTTGAGACAGAGCAACTAGGTGGAATAAGTTGAAACAGTCAATCGGTTTAGTCGGCATAATACAATTCCTATTCAGATTATGATTTTTTTATATTAATTTAATTTCTTGATTGTCTAAAACTCTATGCTTATAAAAAGCTTCTAATTCAGCATTATTAGAAGTACAAAAAAAGAGACTAACTAAGAGAACTTGGAGAGAAACACTTAATAAAAAAATACCCTGCTCAATAATCTTATTCTTGAATTTTTTATTTTATATTACTATTTTTTATCTTCTACCCCACACCGCACCCATCATTCTTCCAATAAAAGTATGCAGCTTCTTAAACAGTAAATTATCATAGCCTAACATCATTAGATTTTTTGAAACCACTCAGGATGAATTTAGTCTTCCTTCTTAAAAAGATCTATCCATTTCATTGTACATAATAATTCAGTGGATTAGTTACTCCTAGGTGATGCTAGCTTATGTCCAAAGCTAGCCTGCTAAATTTGAAACAAATAGAGAGAAAAATAGCCTAAACTACCTATTCACCTAATTCTATTTAAACCAGGGTAAGTGTAATACAGTTCAAACGAGAAAAAAAATCTTTCAAATTTTCACAACACGTGAATGGACCAGCAATCTAATTTCTTACCAACAAAGTTTTCGTATTTGACTCACCGGGCACTGGCTCTGGCACTTGGGCAGAAGGAACCGGTACCGGCGTTGATGGCACTGATGGCAGCTGATAGAATGGATATTCCTCATACCTTAAACTACAACTTGGGGCGAAAATACGCCAACCTCTCTTAGCTTGGCAACACTGTGTCACAGCATCCCTTAAGGTTCCCAAACAAGAACTACAATCACCACTATTTATATCTCTACTACACTGCGCCAAAGCATATCTTTTTTGAGACCCATCATGACTCGCTGATTGATTAGTCCCGAACATCATATCTGTATATGGAACAATATCTTCTATCAGCGTGTATATCAAACTGAGCGCACCAAAATTCTGTTCATCTGGTGATGTAGTATTCTCGTTATTCCACATGAACAATCTTGGATAAGTCTGATAAACTCCATGAAAGTTTTTATTCGAGTAACGTAGCATGCACTGATCATCGTACCAAATGATTGCAGTTCCATTAGAAGCACATCGCCGTTGGATTTCTCGAGTAGCATTGTTAATGCAGGTTTGACAGGTATTGCTTGAAACATCACCCCTGCAAAGGTATAGACTGTAAATACCATTAGAACTGTCTGCATAGAAGCTGTTCAGAGAGGCCTTGGAGGATAAAGAACTCAAGAGGGCGCTAAGGTTTGAAGTGTAACTAGCATTTTCTGTGATATTTTGAGGATCTGAACAGAAGGGGTAAGTGTTAGCTGGTTGGCTAGCAATTGAGCTTATAAGGGTAATAATTGTGATCAGAACTGAAAGAAAGGATGTGGGATTGAGTAGAAGAAACATAATTTTCATCAGGATTAACTTGAGAGAAAATGGTGAGGCGAGGATCGATATGGTTATGGAATGTATTTGATGAAGTAAAGACAAGATTTTTTTGTTTTCTTTAGATTGGGCCATGGAGGTTAGAAATGAAACATCATCAGTTATTAGTAATATATATTGCAAAAGGTAGATACAACTACCCTTGACAGCTTCCGGCCTTAAAGAGTTTCAAAATTCTGACTAAATACGTAAAGCAGCATGTTGGTGACTTTTCTCCTTGTTGAAATTTTCTTTGCAATATGATGGACTCACATATTGTACTACTACTCAGTTACGTGTTAAACTTCTCCTCCGAGCTAGAAACTTGGCAAAAAAAAATTCACAACTTTTTTTCTTTTATCCAATAATTAGAGATTTTATTGTTGATTAATTAATTCACTTAATTTTTTCCTTTAGCATTTTTTTATATAACAGCATGCATATATCTAAAAACTATATTTGATATGATATGGTAGATATTAAAAGAAAAACAAATTCAGCGTTCATTACCTAATAAAACTAAAATACCTGAAAAAGATCATGGAGCTTCACTGTGAAGAGTAAAACATCTTTTTTATTTTATTTTTCTCAATTTTATTTTCTTTTTTATCCTCTTTTTTTTTAAAAAAAAAATTATCCTTTTTTTTCTCTCTTAATTTCATACTCAAAATGTTTTAATAATTTGTTATTGAACTAACTAAGTTGATTTGATCATGATATGATACATTCGGTACTTCGATACGATTGAACTCAATCTTGGAATTTTTTAATTATCATATGCTTTTCTATTCCTAGGCAGCTTGATTTCCAACCTTTAAACCAAGTCTTGAATGTTTCTTTTGTGTTTTCGAGGTTGCTCATTATATTTCTGTCTAAGTTTCATTTTTTTTTATCAGAAAAGATCAACAGTTAGACCCATTTTTATTAATATTTTACTTTTATCATATTTTTAAATGTTTATGTTTTGGTTTTTAAGCCTAAATTCACACACATATGCATATTTATTTGATTTGTAAAATTACTTTGTGCTTGTTTTTGTGCTTTGGCTTGAGAAGTGTTCCCTTCGTCTAAGTTTATGCTTTTTTTTCTTCTTCTTATATTTAAAAATATATATATAAAAAAAAAACATAAAATGAAAGGATATGCGTCTCGAACTTGTTTTGTGTGTGTATCTCCTTTGTCTTGCTCTACATTATTGTGTGTTTCAGTCTAGGGTGACTCAAGGACATCAATATTCTAATGAAGGTGAATTTATTTGTTCTTGTTTCTTGTTTATGCGTGTTTTAAGCTTTTTATAGAATGACTTGATTTTTTACAAGTTAATATGAGTTTCGGTGTTAATTATGTTTCTTCTGTTTGTGTATGCATTCTTGAGTTTGGTCGTGTAAGAGGTTCCATGATCGGAGGATGCTTTCAGAGGGCCTGAGGATTGTTTTCGAGACCATTTATTTGGTTAGATGCATTACATTAATTTTGACCATTTATGTCTATGACTTGATCGGAGGTCCTGATGAATTGATGAGTGATTGTTTTGTAATAAGGTTTGAGGCTTTTTTAGTTTTTTTATGCATTATCCTTGGGCTAAAGACATGAAGACCTTTTCGGAGCTTGGACCCAACTAATAAGATTTGAGGCCTTTTTATACATTTGCATACATGTTTAGGAAAATTGATATTTTTGGGTTGGCCTTTTTATGACACAATTCCAAATCTATTCATCTTAGGTGATTAGTTTTTCTTTAAATATATTCAACACACAAATGGGACTCGAACCAGATGGATTAATTCGGCTTGTTTAAAGCAAAAAGGATAGAAATGAGATTTCTTAATTTTAATTTTAAAAGGTAGTTTCTCTACTCATCAAAATCAATTTTAAAATGGATTTTTAATCATAATAAAAATTCATTTCTAAGAAGGTAATATAATTAAATAATGATTTAAACAATCATTAAATCCAATTTTTTTAAAACATTACCAATTTTCATTTATTTTTTTTCTATGTCTATTTTAATTATTATATTAATCTTTCAATAATGATATTTATGTTCTTTCATAATATGAAAAATCTCACTCATTTGGAAAAAAAAAAGAAATCTTTATATACATTTTAATAAAAATTACTCTTTAGTTAATTAATTATTCAATTCATAAAAAAATATTTACTCTAATTCATTTATTTTTTAATTATTATAAATTATTAAATTGTATAAAAAAAGTATTTTAAAAAATTTACACACACAAAATTTTGTGTGTGTTATAAAACATAGTTGAAAATCAGTAAAATAAAAAATAGATTAAAATTATAAAATGATTAAAGAGATATTTATAGAAAAAGAAAAAAATTAACTTGAACCCCGTTTGTTTGCTGGAAAATAGTTTACTTTTGGAAAGTAATTTTCTCGGAAAGTGGATTCATGTAAAGTGAATTATTTTTCGATGTTTGACAATGTTATGAAAAATAAATTGAAAAACACTTTTTAGTGTTTGGTTATATTATGGAGAATGAACTGGAAAATAACTTATTAATGTTTTTTTCTTTTCAAGTTTATTAAAATAATGAGGAACAAATCTTACAAATTAAAAAGTTGAATGAGAATGAAATTAAAAAAAATATAATTTCATAAATTATCTAAAATAAAATATATAATAATCAAAATAATAGAAATTAAATCTAACAAATAAAAAAATTGAAAGATGATGAAATTAAAATAATAATAATTACAATTTCATTAATTATTTAAAAAAAGATCAAATTTGATAGATAAAAAATTTCAATTAAAAAAATAATAAGAGAAAAGCAAATAACAATCACAAAAATAAGGACCAAAGTTAATATAAAAATCAAATTAAATCAAATTCTAAGGGATGAAATTGAAAAACAAATTCAAAACAAAATATATAGCAATCAAAAGTTTGAAAATTAAATTTGATATAATCGGCAAATAATATGATATTTCTAAATTTTTCACAATTTCTGAAAAGTTTTTTCCTCCCAAAATAAAAGGAAAATAATTTTTTAGAAACCAAGCTAAATTTTTATTTGACTGAAAAATATTTTTTTTGTTGACTAATTTTTCTAATATTAAACAACCACAGGAAAATTTATAAAAAAATAACAAATAAAGCCTTGATTTTGTCTTTTTTTTTTAATGTGAGGACAAAAAAATAGCTAAAAACTTTATAAGAGAGATTAAAAAAACCTTTGTCTGCACAACTAAACACGTATTTATTCTAGTTATCTTTGTTTTTTATACTTCAAGATAGATAATAATCAAATATTATTTAAGATTACAATTCTAAATTATAGAGAAAACTACTAATTTATTCTGAAAAGTCAATATAATTCATGACTTTTGAAATTCTCTGAAAAATAACACAACAATTATCTTTATAGTAGGAAAAAAATGGCATAGCTTATATAGAGAAAAAAAAAAACCGAAACTCACTCGGAAAAATACGTAAAATATAAAAACAACAAAACTGGGTCTATTGTATCTCCTGGAAAAACTTAAGCATAATTCACCAGTCGAATAGAAAATTATTACTACTTTTATTAGACTAAATATTTGACACATTTAAACTTTTTATTGGGCTTTACTTTGTCTATCCAGTTCACAAGCACATTATCAAGACACTTCACATCATTATGCGTTAGGTCTTTCATATTCGCCTAAATGTTTATGTGAATAGTTGAGCCCTGGACTTTAAGTTTTATGGTGGATGACTCTTTCTCAAATTTATAAGTTCATCAATGCTCCTCACTTGTAGCCCGTCTCTTGGCCTCTGTCTAGTGACTTGGGCTTCAGAATATTTGCTTGGCCATTAGAACTCATGAAGTTTTGATATCATATTAAAATTAATTATATTGCTAAGCATATCCATATGGAGCTTAATTAAGAAAATGATTTTATCCACATCCATTTTCTATTGCTAAGCAAATATGATAAGAACAAGTACAACTAGGTTTCATTGACTTCAATTTTGTAGTGCTAAACAAATATATAATAATGCTTTAACGATATATGAACAAGTACAGCTGGTTTCATTGTCTTCAATTTTGTAGTGCTAAACAAATTCTACACGGCATGATTACACTCCACAAACGCAACGATTTGATAGTTTTGATTATGATATGAACATAAATAGAGAACATATCCCATTCATGACCTCTGCCCTTCGTTTCCCCTGGACTCAAAGTATGGAATTGTTAATATTCATTATATTTTCGACTTTTCTGCTGTTATCTAGCCCTTGCCATGCTGACAGTAATTCCGATCTCGGTTCGCAATGTACTGAAGTTGATAATGCTACCAATAGCAGTGAATACCAAGCCAATCTGAGCGAGCTGCAGAATTCACTTGTTGCTAATGCGCCTATCCAAAATGGCTTCTACACGACCGCAGCAGGTAAAGGTGCTAACAAGATTTATGGCCTTACACAATGCAGAGGTGATATTTCTGCCACAGACTGTGCAGCCTGCATCAAGAATGTTACCGTAGTACAAGGCTGCTCAAACAGTAAAAATGCGACGCGTTGGTTTAAGTGGTGTTTCCTAAGGTATTCAGACCGGAGCTTTTTCGGTGAATTGGATCAATCAGGAATGGTGGCAACTTACAATGACACCAATTTTGAAGATGCAAAAGTGGTTTCTGAAGGACTTAACTTCACAAAAACGCTTGCTTCTACAACTCCTAACCAGCCTTCGATGTTCTATACCGCAGTATTGGATGTTGGACAGAGTGGGAAGAGGTATGGCATGGCTCAATGCACTAGAGATCTCAGCAAGAGTGATTGTGGCAAGTGCTTGGATTTCCAATTGGCGACATATTTAAATATTATTGGAAATAAGAGAAGTTGGGATATTTATGGATCTAGTTGTAGCATGTGGTACTATGACTACCAGTTCTACTTCAACTTTTCAACACCTGCAGCAAAGGGAGGTGAGTTTTGTGAATTATTCAAATTGTTGATCTCTGTGTCTCTTTGTTTGTTTGAAATTTGATATTTATTTATATATCTATATTTTTTTGGGAATTGTCAGTCCAATTCCTGATTTGATCGTAAATTGGCATTCAAATATACTTGTCACTTGGCAAAATTGCAGGTTCCACAAGATCCTCACCACATCGAGTTGCAATTGGCATGGCCTTTCCAGTGCTAGTGTTTCTGTTAGTTCTTTAATATGATTTTGAATACCTTTTTTTGTTCATGGAGAAATGGAGATGTTGTTCGTGTTAAAATATGTATTCATTTAACTGTACATTAAATATTATACAGTATTTCTTTCCCTTTTCATTTTTTTTTGGATGAGTTACACTATATGAGTCAGTGAGTTATTATTATTATTATTATTATTTTAAATTGTGTTTGGTTTTAGATTAACGAGGGATATAGATTAAGCTTCTCTAACCTTGTTTGGTACATTTTTAATCTTTTTTTAAACAATATGAATAAATATAATTACAAAGACAACGATAACGATAACATGAAAATGAGATTATTTTAATACAGTTAAATTACTAAACAACTTATTATTAAATAACTCAAGTCTTCTTAAATGGCAGGATATATATAAATCTTCTCTGTCTACTGAGAGAGAGAGAGAGAGAGAGAGAGAGAGAGAGAGAGAGAGAGAGAGAGATTATATTTTTCACTGCGTTGGTGCGAGAATCTATCGCATCCTTCCCATGATCGAACGAAATAGAGCACAGGCCTTTATCATCGACCATATGATATAAACAACAAAAGTTCACATCACATGAGCAGGTTGGTGATAATCATAGAAACTTAGGGATGGATGTCAGATGTGTTGCAAACAAACCAAGGATTGCACAATCTAATGATTTGTAGTCCAAGAAACAAGAACATGTAAATTCATGATAAACAAAGAGGATTGTGGAGCTTTATAATTATAAATATTGTTCTAGGCTTACAGCCTCCGATCTAGTCCCATGTTAAATGAAAAAACCAACAATTTATGAATTCATCAACAATAGCAGACGTTGATGGACAGCTTTCAACCGGTTGTATAGTCTCCCAGTAGTAGCTCACAGCTTAGGACGCTTGGGGTAGATGTCAGGAGTGAATTTCTGCGCAGCACTCAAACTACCCTTGATCTTCAATGCACCCCTGCAAGCATCAAATGAATCAGTTGAAGTACGCAAATGAATTGGTTTGAAGATCTCAAACTACAGGCTATGAATTGAATTCGGGCAGTGATAGAATAGAACAGCTAAAGTTTTTAAATTGACAATGGGAGTTTTTTTCTCGGCATATCGGAGTTAGCCTAAGGAGGAGCTTGGTTTGAAGATCTCTTTGGATATGGAAAAGTCGATGATAGTTGGAAAGATTTAGTAATAATTTAAATCAGAATTGAGATAGTTCTTTGGTTTTATGGAGTTTTCCCTTGGATTTTTAGCTTGGTAGTTTAGCTTGGCAGTTCTGTTTGTGTGGAGGCAAAGCTGCATCCTATCGTTGCAGCTCTGTTTTGTGGTTTTCCTCTTCATTTGTTTGATTTGCTAAACCTGAGTGTTATGCAGACTTGTATCTTCTCCTTCCCGCCATCTTTTGGCGTTTTAATGCAATACTTAAGTTATAAGAAAAAAATGGGAGTTTTTTATATTTATAACAAAAGTCATGCTTTTTCTAAGCTTTTTTCCAAGGGTTCATTGAGTTTTTCTAATAAATAGCAGAAAATTGTTGATGGTTACTTACATCTAAAAATGTATGTTTAATAGTATTTTTAAAAAACAAGCTTTCATTTTATTATATTTTTTACAAATCATAAGAAAAAAATTGAATATTTTTAGAGAATCCTTATTTTCTTTTTAAAAAAACTCCCAGTATCTTTGTATAATCTCAAAAGTGTGTTTGCCGTAGTCTAATTAATGACATCTAGTTTTTTCTAATTGATAGAAAATAATAAATATATAAAGATAGTGTTGTTAACAAAAGATAAAAATGGATTGAAAAAACTATAAATTAAGATTTATTGGTATTGTTTATTGAAATAATATAATGATATGTCCCTTTTATCAAATAACTTAAACCTATTTATTAGAGATTTAAAGTGTTTTTACATGACACATTAGTTATTACCAAAATGATTAGGGGTTAATATCTTTTTGCATTTCAAAAGTATAGGGTAAAGACTAAAATACCTTTAAAAGTAAAATCTTCAATGTTGTTGTTAAAAGGAAATTGTATTTTCAAAATGGTTTTTGGTTATTATCATATACAATAAGAGACAATTTTTTACTTGACCAAATATAAAATATAATAAAAAAATCAAAATCATAGGAAAATTACCAAAATTCCCTTGAAAATAAAAAAAAATGGCCATGTCTTTTTAAAAAGGCTTTTTCTTGATTATCAAGCCATCTTAAGGGCAATTAAGTCTTTTCATAAAGATAAAAAAATAAAAAAATAACAAAAAAGGTTGGGGCACATGAAGCACACTTGTAGGCGCGTGGGAGGCGCCGATGTAGTTCGGGCGACGGCACTCGGCATCCAAAAAATATCTTTCTGCCATGTTATTAGAAGCGTCATCGTGTTCTTAATTTCCTAGTTATGTGGTTCGTATCAGTGGTTGTGGTCTGGTTTGTTGCTAGTATGGTTTTTTTTTTATATCTCCTTCAAAATTTATAGTTTGACTTTTTTGTTGTTGGTAATTTTCTTTCAGTCTTTATTCTTTTGGTTTATAGTTTTTTTTTTATGTCTTTTTATAGAAATTTTATTTGTTTTCAACTTCTTCTTTTAATTTCAATTTACCAAATATTATATTCTCTAATTTAGTTCTTATTCTTTTAAATTTTTAGGCCTTTTGTTAAATTGATTTTTTTTCAATTTCACCTTTCAATAAAAAATTTGTTTTTATTTTTTATTTTAATTTTGATTTTCAATATTTTGATTCTTTTTTGGGTTCTTTTATTCAATTGATTTTTCTTTTCAAATACACCTTTCAATCAAAAATAAAATTTGTTTTATATTGCAATTTTGATTCTTGTTTTTTTAATTGTCATTTATTTTTTGTTTTGGATCCTTTTATGCAATTGATATTCTTTTTCCAAGTTCCTTTTATGCAATTGATATTCTTTTTCCAAGTTAATCCTTTACTATTTAATTGGTTCAGAACTGTGTTTCGTAGTTGTTTTAGATAAGATGTTTTTGATCTAATTCTCCGGGTCACGAGTTTGAAAAGTTAATGGATATTGACTTTTTTATTTTTCTTTTTAGCTTTGTGAATTTTTATGTTTTCTTATCTACCAACTATTTTTTAATCAATAAAACCAATTGCTACGTAGGTTTTCTTTTAATTAACAATTTTAACCCATAATGATTAATGGAAAGGTGTATAAAATTGCTTCAGCACATCATGCTCTATCATCTCCTTTCTGCAGCAGTTCAAAATTATACCAAAATTCTATAACATGCCTGTAATTAATTAATTAACGGCCTGGTACTGCTTCTCCAACTTTCAATGCTTTAAATTTCCAACAGATTGTAGGTGATAATCTTGTAGGTCCGATTTATCTCAGGAAGTCGACTATTCTAAGTTTCTCCATAAATACACAGCTAGATTTGGCTTTAAGGTCTTGTTGAAGATGCGTTCAAAAGTCTTTAAACCAAACATAGGAGACTGAACCAATTGCCTTTTCTGCCAGGAAAAATGTGTTCAAAAATCCTTTGCAGACTTCTGGGTATGACCGTTCTTATAAATCTAAATTAACGATTG
>Ga0307515_10020800_pt1 | contig 11674 bp, 7 predicted proteins | sample 17_EM_MG_FD_194513 | JGI IMG/M metagenome (GOLD analysis project Ga0307515, IMG submission 194513) | Populus trichocarpa ectomycorrhiza microbial communities from riparian zone in the Pacific Northwest, United States - 17_EM | ecosystem: Host-associated > Plants > Roots > Unclassified | place... | reverse complement strand
AAACTTGTAGAATATTAATTAATTTTCATTCTTTCCTTCCCTTTTTTGTTTTGCGATTCATCAGGTTAGGTAGCTACAGTTTTTCAAAGTCGCTGCATGTACAAGCTAAAGTGGCGAACAAAGGAGATAAAATTGTTAAAAAAGAAGCGGGTAGTGTTGAAGAATGGCCGCTACCAGTAATGCTTTCTGGGTTGAATAGGGAAAGAGAGATGTCAGTTATGGTGACTGCTTTGACACATGTAGTGGCTGGAAATGTGCCTGCAGATGATTCTGATTGCATAAGTGAAGCATTTCCAAATAATCAAGATAATTGTGCTCATGGTGATTTGTCAGCGAAGAGAGAAAGGGAAGAAGGGGGTGGCGGCAGTGAAGAGTATAAAAGGCACGGTAGAGCATTTGGCGATGACTTCTTGCATGGGGGCTCATCTTCTGCTGGAAGAGGTAAGCTAACTAGTTTTTCTTTCTTCTTTTTTTCTGGTTTTACGGTGAGAGTTATTCTGGAGCTGGTTAAATGAAAACATAATATTGCATGTACCTTAATATAATAGTCTGCCCTGTCTTCGCAAATCTCTATTAACTTTATACGCGTAATTTCTGCCATCTCTTATGGTTGCATGAGCTTGATTTATGCTTGTCTCATGAGCACCAAAATGCTGATTAATGATGTACTCGTCCCCCCAATATCTACAGCCTCAGGAAAATCCATCATCACCATGACACCTGCAGCCACACGGATGGCATTCACCCCCGTATATGAATATAATGAAACCTGCAGAGACGAGCCGAGGAGAAAATACAGGGGAGTGAGGCAAAGGCCATGGGGCAAGTGGGCTGCTGAAATAAGGGATCCATTCAAGGCATGTAGAGTTTGGTTAGGCACTTTCGACACAGCTGAGGCTGCAGCAAGAGCCTATGATGAAGCCGCTCTCAGATTTAGAGGCAACAAGGCCAAACTAAACTTCCCAGAAAACGTCAAGCTACGACCGACTCCCCCAAATCCAATAGCAAACCAGTTGACCGTCTCTGATTCTCCGAGTAGCACCGGCCTTCTGTCCGTTCCTACATCCACCGAGGCCATAGTTCATTCCCAAGCTCTTCACCATACGCAGAACCGTGAGATTTCAAGAGAGCAGGTGAACCAACCTCAATTGATCTTAGGTGTTGGTGGCTATCAAAGGCAACCCATGAGTCTATACGACCAAATGTTTCTGTCACCTCCACTTGTTTCGTCTTATCCTTCGATGTCTTCTTCAACAGAGTATTCCGATCCTATGTTTTTACCAGCTCAGCAACCAGGCGAGATTATGCCTGCCACTAGTAGCCAAAGTGGTGGGGAAGAATTTCAGTTGCCAGCGTGGTCAGATTATAGCCATTACTATACTTCGTCTTCGGGATAGCCCATACATCTCAGCTTTTATTTTTCATCGACACAACTTTTTCCACCTGCTTTGGTAGGATACCCGTGTTTCTATGTTACCATCGATTTTTTCCTGTTGGCGAAGGTGTAATTCGTTATTAAAAGAAAATAAAAGATCATTTATCAAAACATAAATCTCGGCAGCAGCATTTTTGTTCTTGCAATAATGGTGAATTCACAGGACTCTTCTGTGCCCACTATGGTGGGAAACTGGTATCAAAATTGGTATTTCAATTAAGAATTCTTCCTCCCAACTTTCATTCCGTTTCCGGTGGGGAAAAGTAAGAAAAAAACATAGCGTCCGCACAGATCAAAACAAAACTTCAACATATGCACATTTTGTACTAGTGCCCAACACCAACACTCTTTTAGGAGGAGGATAGATATCAACAGCAATGCAAAAATGCAATATATATATTTTATTATTATTTTTGACAAAAAAAAAAAACACTTAAAAGACACATTAATTTAACATTTTTTAAAACAAACATATTTTTAAAACAAACATATTTTTAAAACAGTTAAAACCACCCGTCATATTCAACTGTCACGGGTCAATCTCAAGCTGTCACGTGGGATAGATAGAGAGAGTCAAATGGGCAAACGACACCCCTAAATCCGGGTATCAACAATAATAAATCAAATTTCCTGGTTTTTAAATCTCCAGAACGGAATGACATCCAGCTATCTCATACAAATATGTACATGGGGAAACATTAATTCCAGTTGATTTTTTTACGTTTCAAAAAATCTTGAAAAAAATTTAATTTAATTTTTTTTATTTTTTTATTTATTTCAAATTAATATTTTTTATATATATTTTCATATCATTTTAATATACTAATATCAAAAATAATTTTTAAAAAATAAAAAAATACTATTTTAATATATTTCTAAATCAAAAACATTTGAAAAGTAAAGCATATTTGCCTACAGCAGAAGGACATCAAGAAACACAAAATAAATGCCCCCAGTTGTGATCACGTGTGATAAAGAGAAACCATGCTAAACAAAAGAATCTTAAACAAAACTCAAGAAATTTCCATCCACTGCTATAAACAAAGCCCCTTTGGGTTCCTGCCGTCAGTCAGCGGTACAGTCTGTGCCAGAAGTATACAACAATAATCTTACTCTCAGTTATAGGAAGCATACATGATTTAACAGCCTAACCAACAAAAGAAACATCTTTGGGACATGATGAATGTCCAATCAAAACCCAGTCAGCAGATATTTAAATGGGTTCTCAGATAACTTCCATCTGCACACTGCCATTAAAACACAGACCTCCATGCATTCAGCGAAATCAAACCTTTCAAACTTTTAGAGCAGCTTTGTGGACCATAGTTTCTTTGTGTATTTGGTGGCAACTCTTCTCAACAAGATCAAGCAACTTCTCCAAGTTCATTGCCCACGAGTTGAGAATGTCATTGCTATCCTTTGCTACTTGGAAACACACTATTCCCAATGGCCTGTCAATCTTTGCCACCAGAGCTTTGGAAACAACCATATCAGATAGATGCTTCTCAGCTTCCTAAATTGGAGAAAAGGATGGATTAAATGCAAAAGAACTGGAACAATATACATACTTAACATCTCATTAAACATGGTTGATGACCTTTTTTGCTCAGGTACTAGTTTAACTTTTATTTCTTATGATTTCAGCATAAGAAACAAAAAAAAATAGCTATCATTGTTGGTCTATACGAGCTACCAGTTTCAAAGGGGCGTCTATAAGACTCTTTAGACGGTTCAAGAGAATGCAATGCCCTGATTTATTGTTTTTTCAAGCCCGCGTCACCGAAGAAGATAGATGGTTGTCTGCCAAATTTTGCAAGTCACCAAGAACCTAGATTTCACAAAATGGGTATGGACAGATCTTATTCCCCTCAAAGCCAACCTGACCCTTAGCCTAGTTGTCTTTAACTGACAATAAAAATAAAATATGAAAAGCATACAGAAAGGGAAAGAAAGTGTAATACAAAGTAAAAGAATATTTATGGATAGGCAGGGAGGTTGCATGGGAATGTCAACTGCAAAGCAGAGCTCATGATTGCTAATAAGCTTACACCCCGATATGTTTGAAACAAGATTCAAGGAGAATGCCTATCAAGAGGATTACAAAAGTCATTCTTGAATGCCAAGATCCAGTGCCATTATCAAACTTCCACTCGATTCAGAAGTTCAAGTTATTACGTGAACACAAAGATCATTTAACTATTAACCATCCAGATCATTAGAAACTTAATTGGGCTTCCAACATGGATTAAACACAAATGCATTAGCCACTGCAATGTCATCAAATTAAGTTACAAATAATGGGATTTCTAAGATTCCAACTCCTAAACATTAGGTCAAAGTGGCTCTAATACTATTAACTGACCACTCTACTCAAAAACTTAAGTTATCAGGTAACAGTCACAGATAGGCTTTTTATACCTTCGACAACCATATTACCAATTAATCTAAAAATTGACCACTTTAGATCTGAACACCAGACCTTTAAATATTACCTGTGACTCTGTTCAACAATTGAACACAACATCTAAATTCTGATAAAAACACCAGAAGTTACAATTAGGATGGAACAGTATAGTTTGAGTATTATGTTGACAAAATAATTTCTGAAGCAAATTGCTTATATTTTAACCACCATTATAGAATATTAGAATAAATAGTTAAACAGAAGCATCATGCAACCATGAAGCCTTTATTAATTTAACCAAGGCCTGATAAAATTCAAATCTTTGAAACAAACACATTCACACAAATCTGCTCAAGTTCACATAATGAAGAACAAAGATCGGCATAATTACACCATGGACACAAATGCAAAAACAAAGATTAATGCGAGCAAACAAAGCATGTGTACAACACAGCCACAGAGAGAGAGAGAACCTGGATGCTGAGACACAATAACTCTGCTACTCTCTTCACAGTAATCTTCGAGTAATACTTTGAAACAACAATGATATTCTGAAAAGAAAACACGTTGCAAATGAATGAACAACCAAACTCAACAGTAGATTGAAAGAAAAAGGCATAACTGTTATGCAAATATGACAATTGAAAGTAGATTACATGTTCAATTATTCTTTGCCTCAAATCCTCTGCTGCTTTGTCACCCAAAGATCCCCCAAGTAAGTTCTTCTCACTTTCAAACTCATCCATGAATTCATTCCAAAGAGATGTCCACTGGATGACTTCCATTGTCACCAACTGCTTCAACAACAACCTATGGAATAGCATCCAATGAAAAGACACACCAAATGACAAGATTGATAAATTAAATGACCAGCAACATGCAGGAACTGACTAAAGCAACACGTACTTGAATTTTGGAATTTCAGAAAGATTCTTATCCTCCAAGGTGGAATTCAGAAGGCTTGACTGCATTGGATCGTGAGGTGAAAGTACCAAGTACCAACAGATTTTCCTCAAGACCTACGTGTTGTAAAATATCAAGGCCGTCCAATAGAATCCATAGAAGTCTCAACAGACCAAAAACTAGAAAAAAGAATTCTTACCGGAATCCATTGGGCAGGGTTTTCCTTTACAGAAGGAATCTCATATATTGCCTTGTAGCAACGGCAAATTTCCAGATAATCATTGTCGTGTGAGTAGTACCTAGAACATGAGTGGAAAGCACAAAGAAAAAAGTCATTGCATAGAGTTCTTACTCAAAATCTACTTAGCAAACAAAAAATCAAGTTATGGAGTTTGAATAATAATTGGCAGGGACATGTTGGATGCTTTGGATTTTTTACTAACTTTTAAATCAAAGGAATTTCAATCAAAAAGATCTTTTCAGTGAAAATTTATCACCAAGTAAACTTGGCCTTGTAGAAGAAGTATGCATGGCAATCACGTCACAGAGATATTCAGAAAAGATACTGCAAAGAAAGACCCTTTTTGCAGGGGTTTTTTTACTGTATTTGAAGGAAATTCCAGGTTGTTGTTCAAAAGAAACGGAGACCATTCTTACAGTAGAATGTACAAACATGAAATCTCAACAGATATTTATCAGACTATAGAAATCCACAATTGCATGGTCATATCAGTTTGCCATCAAAAATCACAAAATATAAAATAGTATCAGCAATGTATTTGAAGTTCGAGTTTGCCTGCTTTCGATGTTAGGAACTTTGATTTTCCTTCAACATGTTATTTTAAATTGAAAAAAAAAAGTTGGAAGAAAAAGAAACTTTCCAGCATAAGCAGCAGAGCATTCTGAGCAAGCATATTCAAACCTTTTATTAGAAATCATATTTGACAACTTATTACTTGGTTAAATCAAGCATATTAATTTGCTAGAGTTTGGAACTGAATGTGACTGTTAAAGGACAAATGACAACCAGGCTTAAATCCATCGCCAATCCAGATTGCTAACTATGAGCAGCAAAATATAATGCAGGATCACAGCGCTATTCAATAGTTCTCACTGCATGACTTAAAATCTTGGAAAGCAATACAGGGGCTTGCCAACTCAAATGCATAGTTGAAAATAAATCAACTCCCAGGATATATAGAATTGGGCATGGATTTGTATGCATATTAAGTTAGGCTAACATATTTATCTGCATTACCGCTCCAGATTAAAGAATACAAATAATCTCAAAAGAGGAAGGCCTTTTCCTTTTGCTCCAAACAAGAATCCATTGTACATCCACATGAAAAACATGTAATCTTGTGTGTTACCCTACCAACAGGGTCACTTGAACACATTGTATGTAAAAGCAACTCCAATTTACTTTTAATAAAGCTAACAATTACAATCCAAAGACCAAATCAAAGGCCTTGTACAGACCAAATACAGACTTCAGAACAAGTAAAAAACATCTGTTTCCAGCATCCCATGGGGCATGCAAGTACATAAATAGAATTTATAAAGATCCTGAGGACCGTTTCTGTAATTTCTTTGCATTAGAAGTAAATTTTGCTAAACCAAGAAGAAACACGGCCAAATAAGCTCAGCAAAATTCAAAGATGCACTTTAAAAAGATACAAAGGTTGTGCAACCAAGGAGATCATGAAACTATTGAACATCACATAAAACAAAGAAACTAAAGAAACTCAGTAAAATTATTCAAAAGAAAATTAAAGCAAGAACATGACAAACAATATATGGAAATTACATACCGTATCATCAATTCATAGTAGATCCGCTTTAACTCCAACAGTGATGGTATATCAGCAGGAGCCTCTTCCACAACATTATCACCTTCCTTTGGTTTCTTCTTCGACTTAGAAGTATCAGCATCAAAAACCCTTGTACTAATCTTCCTTGAGAGAATTTGTGCACGAACATAATCCTGGCGGTCAAGGCATAGACGAACCTGCCCCAACAAAATTGTTGCACATTCAAATTAAAACCTCGAAACAACCCAAATAAGGGCCTGGAACTTAACAAACCAGAGCTAAAAAGACCACTACTCGTCCATGGTCTACAGCAGTAGGACCCCCAGTTAAGGCGCCTTAGATACAATCATATCCTTCACCATTAATTGCATATAGTTGCAATTCTAGCCTCTTAGCTATCCGATTTCTTTGTTTGATCTCAAAGACATTAATTAACATAAAAGAACAAGTACCAAATAGAAAAAAAGCGCAAACAAAAGAAAGAGATATGTACTTGCTCAAGAATAAACGCAATTTTCTCAGTTTTTGCCATAGCACCAAAAGTTTCCACCTGCAACTCAAAAAAATCAAAATGCATCAATCTTCTTACAGGAAAACAAACAGCTCTATAAATTAAGAATACAAGCACCAAAATCTTACCGCAACTTCTTGCATCAGATCTGCAGCTTCAGCTGTAAGCCCTTGTTCTTCCTTGATCTTACCTAGTTTTCTAATCAACCTTGCTCTCTCAATTTCAACATATATCTACACACCATATAAATAAACAAGCTTACAAAAACAACACCCACAAAATTCACAGAAACAAGCGTGTTTACACCCACATTACAAAATCAAATCCAAATAGATATATACATAAAAGGAGCGTGAAAATCAATCAAACCTTGCCAGCAGACACACTGTTAAGTGTTTTAATAAGTTCTACACGAGTGTCAAGATCCGGCGTCTCGTCAATGTACTGCATTGCTTGCTGGACCATTGCAGTTACAGCCTAAACCAAAAAAAAAAAATCAAAATCCACCAAACAAATCATAGCATACAAAACACATAATTTAGTTGAGTTTATTTACAAATTAATTAAAAATAATGTTACCTGTTTGAGTTGACCACGTTTTTTAGAGAGAAGGACAATTTGGTCATTTAGAGATTTCCAATCTTTAGCTTCGAAGCAGAGTTGGAGAATTTCGGTAACGGCTTTCTTAGTGCCGGCGACGTCTCCGGCAAGCCTCATCTGCTTTTCGACATTCTGCAGTTGTTCTATCGCCGCTTCCAAATTCGCTTTTCCCTCCTGATTGATTTTTTGTTCATAAATTAAAACAAAAACACAAAATCGAAGCGAAATCGAAAGAAAAAATTATTGAAATAAGTTAATTTTAGATCTGATAGAGATTCTTACCATCTTGAGTCGGAGAAAGTTCTGTTCAGCTCAGCACCTTACTAACCCTAATGGAGGAGGTGTTTTGGTTGAGAGAAAGAGTGAAGACTGAAAAATGCTTTGTTGTTTTATGCCATTTCATTAGATTATTCTTTAGTCCCTGTTGTTTTAGCAATATAAATATCTAATCCTTTCGGTTTGAGAAACCAATGTGAAATCCCTATAGTCGTATATCCATTTATAACTGAGTCCTATGTCAGGCTGTCAGCTACCATTTATAAATTTTTTAATTTTTTTTTATAAAATTCCCTTATTATTTAGTCAAATTTTCTAACCTTATCTGAGTCCTATGCTTCGGTATTCAGCTGCAGCTTGTTCATTATATCAGTAGATACAACATTAAAACACATGAATTATTATAAATCATTATCAATAATTGCATCATAAACTTTTTCATTTGCCTTGCAACGGGTGAAAAAGATATTGCAACGAACCCAATCTTCACGTACTCTTGGCAGAGGTGGAATCTTGTGGAAGTGGGTTGGCTAAAATGAGAAAGACCATGAGGGAGGAGGAGAGGATGGGCTGGTGGCAATTTTAGTGATGGTGGGAGAGGTTGAGAACCGGAAAAATTTCTAGTTTTTGAGTCGCATTATATCTAAATAGATTTCCAGAACTGGATAGTCGCTTTCCAGAACTAGAAAGATTTCTAGTTTCTACTCATGTGATAGATTTCCATGATGACTAATATCTTTATCATGTCCTCAACGAGTATAGATTTATTAGGATGTTATTATCTGAAATGGGGTTCTCCAATAACTTCCCAGGATATATGTGCTATTATCAAAGAAATCACACGGCATCTAAATCTTGTAAATCTTGCTATAGAAAACTACGTACTATTTGCAAGAATCTCAAACAAGTTCCCAAACTCCTCCCTTTTTTCTACCATGTTTCGAGATAAGCGTGTTTCATCAATGGCTCAACTTGAGATTCCTGATGCAAAGAGAACTCAGCATCTGCTGCCTTCAGCTTCAACTGTTATCAGCCTCTACAGCATCACGACGCTGGGATATCTTTAAGAGGTCATTAATCATTATCAATTTCTAGATTGTCTTGTACTTTGTTCGACTGTCTCCCTCTGAATCATCTATTTTCACTTCTCGGGCTAGACGCATGGGCATCTCTTCCTGTACATAAGCCCGGAAATTGTTTCTTGAAGACTTTGTCTTGGTGCAGAATACTTCAAGAAAATTCCCGAAGCACCCTCGGTCACAGACATTTTGCCTGTTGACTGCTCCATAGCGAAAGTTTTCATATGTAGTCTGAAGAAAATGAACTTTCCTTGAGGCTTTGTTGGAATATGAGATAACGCCATGGATTGTCCTTCTCTCTTCCTCGGAAAATTAGATTATTTAGTTTTAAGTGAGCTGAAACTAACAATATTTTTCTTTTCAAAATTTTATTGATTTTTCTTTGGGCTTTAACTGACATGCAATGAGATTAAAGTCCAATCTGATCAATGATACGAAAACTATCCATGTTTTCTTTTATATTGCAATTAAATGATATAGTAATAGTACTAAGCGTGTATTAACATTAAACTTATTCTTCTTCTCATAAAAGGAAAAAATAATTATTATTTTGTTTTGGTAGTTCACTCAAAAAATAACATCTTGTATGGTTTAAACTCAGCCATTGAATTCATGCCACCAATCACTCAAAATATTAATAGATTATGTTTTATAATATAAGTATATTTTGTTATATATAATGTTAAAGAATTATCTCAATCTAAAGGTTAATTTTATTAATTAAAATGAAGATGATGAGACTTAAGTCCATAATTAATTATTTGATTATTAAGACTCTTATAACATGTCAAATAATCATCACAGTCTAAAATTTTAAACGGTTAGATAAGACCGTAAAATATAATTTATATATATTATGGATGATAATATATTCTCTATATAATATAAAATTAAAACTTTGATTCGTGTCATGAAATCAAAATTAATATGTAATATCTATCTATGAAGATAATTTAGTTATTTTGTTATATTTAAAATTTTTTGTTGATGGGAAATATAAAATGTAATTTTTTAAATTACAGCTGACGAACAAATTTGAGAAGATATTGGGTTTATGGTTTGGATTGCAAGTTTGTCGAATTAGCTTAAATTGATCCATAACAACATGGTCTTAGTATATACAAAAAGGGGTTCGAACTATGTCGTATTAAAAAAAAATTATTGACAACAACCTAGGTTTTTGGGTCGCATTTGGACCAACTAGGTTGACATGGTCATATAAGATCAGTTCCGCCGATTCAATTTGAAACCCGACCTAAAACAAAATAAAAAAAGGCAACTCTCTTTTAGTATGTGTTTTGATTACTTTTAATTTTTATTAAATAAGTAACAAAGAACAAAAAAATAAATTTTTTTGTAAAAATAAAAAAAATATTAATAAGAAAAGGATGAATTATAATAGTATATTATTTTATTTCAATAAAATTTAAATTATTATTTTTCTTACAAAATAGCTAATTCCCATATAATTAAATAAAATAATAAGAGCTATACATGACACAAGATAAGATATTTAATATTTTTTTTCCCAGCTTCCCAATATAGTTTTTAGTTAACATTCACAATCATTTTTAATATTTATTTATACATTTAATTCTTAATTTATTTTATTAGATATACGCATCAAATTTAAATTTTACAATAAAAAATACTCTCATATAATTAAATAAAACAATAAGAGCTCTGATCAGATATCTTAATGTTTTTTTTCTCCCCTTCTCAATTTAATTTTTAGTTATTATTCATAATTCACAATTATTTTAAAAATTTATTTATACATCTTGATTGTTTTATAAATACACGTATCAAATTCAAATTTCACAATAGTTGTCTCCAATACAAGATTCTTGTCATAAGTTTCTCCAATGCAAATAGACAAAAATCATTATTTATCGACTTTCTTACTAAAATTTGACATGTAAGGGCTTACTTGTAAAAAAAATACTATAATTTAGGTACTAAATTACAGACACAGATTATGCGTGATAATCATGGACGGCTATGATTTGTGTACTGGAACAATCCAGACGCTGCTGGCTGGAGGTCAATTTCTTGGGCTGGGTGCCCATTTCGGCAAGGGGGCATGGAAGAGGGTTGGGGTTTTCAGGGTTTATGCGTGATAGTCATGGACGGCTATGATTTGTGTACTGGAACAATCCAGACGCTGCTGGCTGGAGGTCAATTACTTGGGCTGGGTGCCCATTTCGGCTTGAATATTATGGGCTCCTTTTATTATAGGCGTTCAGTTGTTAATGTTCAAAGAGAGCGTTCAGTTGTTAATGTTCAAAGAGAGCGGTAGCCATACATATTTAATATTAAGAACTTGTTTATTTACTGTAAAGTATTTTTTTAAGTAATTTTTATGAAAAATAAATTAATTTTTTTTATGTATCATGAAAAATAAGTTAGAAAATACTTTTTAGTATTTGACGATGTCACAGAAAATAAGCTGGGAAATAACTCATTAATATTTTATTTTTTTTCAAGTTTATTAAAAATTAAGAACCAAATCTAGCATATAAAAAATTAAAATATGATAAAATTAAAAAAATTATAATTTCATAAATTATTTCAAATAAAATAAATACAATCAAAAGAATAGGGATCAAATCTTATAGATAAAAATTTCAATTAAGAAAATTATAAGAGAAAAGC
>Ga0307515_10020797_pt1 | contig 11676 bp, 15 predicted proteins | sample 17_EM_MG_FD_194513 | JGI IMG/M metagenome (GOLD analysis project Ga0307515, IMG submission 194513) | Populus trichocarpa ectomycorrhiza microbial communities from riparian zone in the Pacific Northwest, United States - 17_EM | ecosystem: Host-associated > Plants > Roots > Unclassified | place... | reverse complement strand
TCTGAAAGAGATGGCGCAAGTTTTTTGCTGATGATGGGTGAGGTTCAAATTCAAAAAAGAAGTCCACACTTGAGCTATTAAAGCAACAATTCTTCCCTGCAGAGGCAAAGAAACACCCACATAAGAAGGATAAGAAAAACATCATGTTGCCCAAGTAGCCACATTGGGGTACTTTACCCACAACCATGATGCAAACTACAAAGTAAGAAAAAAATTTCCCAGCAAGCATGATATTTGGTAAATTAAACTTTGTTCCATGAGAGACTACGAGGGAAGACCTGTTATGGAAGTTAGCAAGTCAGCGCATTCTATATGACCATCGCATATGGAATCCAAAAGGTCAATTAAGATTTTACTGCAGATAAATATAAGACATCATAAAATGAACGAAATAAAATTGTTAAACCCTAGAAAAAAGGAGCAAAAAGAAAAAATAGAGATAGAAGTATGATAAAACCTTCTAAAATTCAATTGATGAATGCCCATGGCAAGGACCATCTGTCAGAAAAGAAATTGTAAGATCATTTCCACCAGGAACTGTGCCTCCAATGCAATCCCAAGAATATGTAACAAAACAAACCTGATCAAGATGCAAGGCAACCATTCTGAGAACAAGAGGAGCAGTTACATGGTCCAAGTATGATATTGGACACAGTAGAGCAGCAGCTTCGACCATTTCCACAACATTTGGCTGAATGAGAGCAGCTAAAGACATGATGGTCCCCTAAAAACAAGTAAATAAAGTAAGCGCATACACAAAAGCAAGGATAGAAAACTAGATGTACTAGGATGCAAGAGGAAGACGTGTAAGACCTGTGAATGTCCAACGATGAAAACTTTAGAGCTTGTTACTGAATGTACATGGTGTATCATTTCAGCAAGATCAAATAGAGCCAACTCCTCCCAACTCCAGTCCCAAAATTCCTGAAAGAGAAGCCTGTGCTTACTGATAGTTACAGCATGAAGAAACAGGATACGTAACAAATCACCCACTGCAACATACACGGACAGGGACATATTCACATGCTTTTTGCATCAATCGACATGCTCTTTGCTACCAGTACAACTATCCACAAAGTAACCAGAATCATAAACCCAGGGAGAAAAGCATGTTCTATACTCTCTACCTTGTCTTTCTCAGATAAGGATATGTGTCCATGACTCCAAAATGTACCACGCACATTGCCAACCCATACATCAAAACCCTCATCTGCAAGGATGAAGCCCAGTGACTGCTCTGGAGAACCTAAAAACCATGCATCACCTGCCTGTTTGCGTATTAGAGGAGGGCAACATCAAAATCAATGCCAGAAATCACATTTTACTTTTTTCTAAAATGGTGAATCACAGTTATATATTATCCCAAGCAACAACCAGTGACGCATTAACTTTTATAACTCTTGCAATTATCAATCAGACAATTATTCCCATATAATAGATCGATTTAAACCATAACCAGTGTTCTGAAAAGTAACAGGAGAAAAAACAAAAACCATTTCCATGCACACTTCTCTTGATGATATACAGACAGTTGTACACGTCTTAACCTCCAGTCCTGAGCTTCCAGTGCTTTACATGAGGGAATTTTCTCTCGACAGTTTCAAGGATGCCTTTTAACTTCAGGAAGACAGAAGATTAACCCACTTTGTTAAACAAACTATTATAACATGAACGTTAAATTGCACTTTTCTTTCATGACAATTATCACATTCCTTTTTGTCTCGTCACGAAATCATAAAGATAGTTTTCTTATAGCCTTATTTTTACCCCAATTCCCTCGCTCTGGCTTTATGACAAATAGCTGAGAACACATGCCCATTGAAAAACATGAGATTCAAACAAACGTTCAATATCAAATTGTATCAATGCAAAGGGAACATAAGCAGAATAAAGAGCAAATTCACCATAAAGAGTCCATGTTGAAGCAAGACAGGAGGACCCCTCTGCCCTCCTAGATCCTTGTTACGTGAAGACAAGCGTTGAAGAGCTACCAAGTAACCATCTTTAGTTTGTACCTGAATAAAGTTAAATAATTTGATGAAGTCCACACGAAACGTAACTTTCATTAATTAAAAAACAACAAAATATTGACAGAATTTCACTAATTTCGCATACTCTTAAGAAAATCCCATTAAAGATTCTTTAAAAAAGAAAGAAAGAGAGCTAATCATGGAGAAAGATTAAGGCTTTGTTCGGATGATTAGCAACTAAAATACATAGTAAATAAAACTTGGATTTATTTACTATTAGTTCAAAAGCAAAAACTCTCCAAAATCAATTACTAATTCTATTCATTTCCTGAATCTACTTTCTTGCTAAACCAAACAAGCACCTCATGGCATTCTTGTAATTAGCTTCAAGATTGTGCCTATCTTTTATCAATCAATTCAGTCCAGAACGGAATTTCAAAGGTTAAAATGACTCAACTCCTCCAAAATTAAGAGCTTAGAGAGAAGGGGGTACAGTGTGTTCGGTGCAAGAATAACCGGCTGGTTTAATGAGCTGATTACACAGAGTCTCGTCCGGTGATCGGCGATGGAGATTGGCTTCGAAATTGAATTCTCCGGCGGCAGATGTGGAAATGAAAAGTGAGATTATTATTGCGAAAACGATCAGTAACATCCTCTCCATTAGCGGGGATTGGAGTGGATAAGAAGGGAAGTGGCTTCGAGCCACGGGGTGTCGTCTGATTTCTGATGATGACGATGAGATGAGTGGGATTTTTTCTTGTTGGAATGTGTGATAATCGGGCCTTGTCCTAAGCGCTATTTTAAGCGCGTTTAATACACACCCGGATTGGATTTTTTAGGGGTAAAGCGATTTTAAGTTACTGAATTTACAGAATAACTTCTTTTTTACAACAGCAAATTTCTTTTTTTATCGCGGGTCAAAATTATTTTTATCATGAATCAAAACCATTGTGGAGGGTTGAAAATAAAAGCCCCAGCTAATGTTATAAAAAATAATGTTAACACAAAAAAGATTAAACATTATTTAGTCAAATAATAAAAAATACAGCAATCAAAGATAATTTAAAAAAATCAAATTTTCAAACAAAAATTTATGAAAATTAATATATATATATATATATGAAACTAGTAGCTAAGAGAATTTATGAAAATTAAATGATTATTTTACTCGAGGTCTATCGCATGTCAAGCTTGCTATTGAATCACTGAAAAATTGAATGACCTGCCCATCAATTTTTTTATATTTATTTTTTATCCAAAACTAATTAACTTAAAACAATATAAAAAAATTAATTTAAAACAAAAAAATAATGAAAAACCAGTTAAACTAATGTGACAAACGTGGCCTACCTGGAGCTGCTGCAAGAACAAGCTATCCTAGTCATAGTATTCGTCAAACTGACTGAACAGGTAAACACCTGACCAGATTCAATGAACCACAATACAGTTCGCGAAGTCCCGCAAATCTTACCATCATGTCCACCATGTATCACGCCTCCTCGTCCTAAAGTCTAATCTCTCCCTCCTTAAAACCCTCACTGCCACCACCGTCCACCAGATCAATATCGGTATAAAAATGGCATTCACAGAGTTCAGGCCACTGGACGAGAAATATTTAGTGGAGTACATTAAGGCCACTCCTGCTTTGTCAGATAAGATCGGCAACAATTTCGACGACTTGAAGATCAAAGAAGTTGGCGATGGAAATCTCAATTTCGTCTACATCGTTGTTAGCCCAGCTGGTTCTTTTGTCATCAAGCAGGTAAGTGAAGGAAATCAACTTGGGTTTTTTATTTTATGCGTAAAATCTTTGAGGGTTTGTTTTGTTGATGGAAGAGTGTAGGAAACGAAATGAATTTGAGCGATTGATTCTGTAACTTGAAGCATCTTGAACAAGCAATATATATATATATATATATATATATATATAAATAGTAACGTGTTTCACTTCTCCAGTATAAATGTGAATACCACAATGAATTAGTGTTGGTATGCAAAGATATATTAAACGGCCAGCTAATTTTATCTCCCATATAAACTCATTGATTTTGCTTTAAATTTGGCATTTCACTGTCTATAATACCAGAAGGCAGATTCAGTTTGATCAGTTAATTGTTGAGCTTTCCAATTCAGATTATTTGTTCTTGTTCTAATCTGGTAGTGTTTATGGTCAGGCAATTCCATACATACGTTGTATTGGAGAATCATGGCCAATGACTAAGGAAAGAGCATACTTTGAGGCATTGACACTTAGAGAGCATGGCCGATTGAGCCCTGAAAATGTGCCTGAAGTTTATCATTTTGACCGTATTATGTCTGTGATTGGTATGCGATATTTGGAGCCCCCACATATAATCCTGAGAAAAGGGTTGGTTGCTGGAATTGAGTATCCATTGCTAGCAGAACACATATCAGATTATATGGCAAAGACGCTTTACCACACATCGCTTCTTTATCATACTACCACTGAGCATAAACACAACGGTGAGTTATTCTACACTGTTGTTTATCATTTGTTTTTTGTTATATTTGATTTCTCGTTGGTGCAATGAACATAGCGACCTTGAAGAAATGTGCTGATGTGCTCACTTCAAATGCTCAATGCAGTTGCTGAATTCTGTGGGAACGTGGAGTTATGCAGGCTTACTGAGCAGGTTGTTTTCTCTGACCCTTACAAAGTATCCGAATATAACCGCTGGACTTCCCCTTATCTTGATCGTGATGCTGAGGCTGTCCGTGAAGATAATATTTTAAAGCTTGAAGTTGCTGAGTTGAAATCCAAGTATTGTTTTCATTTCAGTAGCTCATTCATTTCACAAGACATGCCAGTTTTTTCCACTTCTTTTAATTTGATTGTATGATTTACTAGAGTTTTTTTTTTTTTCTCATAGGTTTTGTGAGAGAGCCCAAGCCTTAGTACATGGAGATCTCCACACTGGATCCATCATGGTTACCCATGAATCTACTCAAGTTATAGATCCAGAATTTGCATTTTATGGTCCCATGGGTTTTGATATTGGAGCTTTTATTGGAAACTTGATATTGGCTTTTTATGCTCAAGATGGACACGCTGATCAAGGGAATGACCGAAAAGTATGTCTAAGTTTCTACTCTGTTTTTTATAATATATTTCTTTCTTAGTTTCAAATGCTTTATCTTCATAAACTCCATTTATGCATCCATTCAAAATATCTTATTCTTCTCTTTAATCATGGGATATGCTTCTCATAGGTCGTGTGTTAATAAACGAGGAGGTTGTTTCGGTTTCTTTATGAACTAGAAGGCACAGCTACAGCCTTTCTTGTGGATTTTACTTTGTAATATTTATATTTATTGGAGCATTAGTTGTTTGTTGAGGCTTATCTCTGAAAGTTGTACTCGCATGCAGACATATAAAGAGTGGATTTTGAGGACAATTAAAGAGACCTGGAGTCTTTTCTACAAGAAGTTCACTGCACTGTGGGACGAGCACAAGGATGGCTCTGGTGAGGCATTTCTTCCAGGAATTTATAATAACCCTGAGCTTCATCAGCTTGTACAGAGAAAATTCATGCAAGACTTGTTCCATGACACCTTGGGATTTGGTGCGGCCAAAATGATAAGGTGAATTGACAGGTTCCCATTTTGTTCACTGTAGTTTCTTTATTCTTGTTCTTAAATTCCTTGTTCAAGCTTCGGATTTTTGGTGTTCTTCCCCGAGCTTGAGCATCCAAAACTAATTAACTTATTGTAGAAAAAATTATCTAGTTCTAGAGAAAGTAAATGCTATGCGTGAATCTTCTCATTGGGAATTGAAGAAATGGCTGAAAATTGAAAATAAACTGTTATCATGTTTGATCATGTCCTATCCTGTCTGTTTTTGGAAAGTTATGCCTCCCTTGTTTCACCATGGCACTTTTATGAGATGATGTATGAGACCACATCATCGTATATGTTTCCAGGGCATGCTCTTTCGTATTGTAACTTTCAGCATTGGATTTTAGATTTTCGATATGATGTATTGTTTTAAGATCAACTAAATGGCTTGATTCCCAACTAATCAGGGAAAACTGCATGGCAATGTCCTCATCCTTTGTCCCATCTAAAGCCACTAAATAGATCATTAAAGTTCGCTGGGACTGGGATTATTTAGGAAGTCTAAACAGGGGGGGCATCTTATGTTTGGAAGCAAAATTTGAGATCGATCAGCTCAGCTTTTGGTTTTGAGGCATCAGTGCGACTCATTTAGATCATGTGATCTATTAAACGAATGATCAGCTCTCCATCATTTGTAGTTTGAATATGCTTGACCTGTGGGAAATCTGGTTATAACTTGTCTCATAGCGGGAAAGTGCAATTTTACAGTCACTGATTCACTCTTATCTCTATTTTTTTGTGTAAAATTACAATAAAAATCCTAATTCTTGAATATATTAATTTCAATGCCACAACATCACTGATTTAAATCTGTGTGGCAGGAGAATTGTTGGTGTAGCTCATGTGGAGGATTTTGAATCAATTCCTGACGCTAGCAAACGAGCCCAATGTGAGCGGCCGGCTCTTGACCTGGCGAAGATGCTTCTCAAGGAAAGGCGAAAATTCCAGTCCATAGATGAAGTTGTATCAGCCATTCAGCAACTGCAGTGATGACGTACTTAGGGGTAAAAATTTGCTTCAAATGTTGGAGCTTTGTGTAACCTATCTTCACATTTTCCTCGTAGTAAAACTTATTAAACTGTAAACTTATCAGACTGTCAGTTTCCTCTTGAAAGATGGAAATAAATATCTAATGTTTTTGTCCCCTGTAAGAGTCTTTTACAATTTTCTTCACTCTTTCCATTTTTACTTTTTCAAGAACAGCTAAATAATTGGATGACTTTAACACGTGTGTAGATTCATGTGAGCAGCTGATAGAAACTCAATTTTGCTGTGTCAAGGCCATGCCTTTTCTATTTGACTGTCTCAGGCCATGCCATTACCAATTTGAAAGCAAAGGGCAAAATGCACACCGGCTTTTAAATTGGGTTAGCGGACGGATGCGTACTTGTATAAAAATATTTCACTGTCGTGGTCGATCACAATCATGGCATTGCAATTAAAAGCAAGAAATCAATGTTACAGAAAGGAAGCCAATTCCAAAGGCATCCTTGCTTAGAAGTTGGCACTGCAATAGTCCAAGGATATATATTGATGCGAGCAGTTACAAGCGTGCAACCTTTCAACATTTCAGCGATTAGCAAAGTTGTTCTATTTTCCGTGCTCGGTAGTCTATCCAAAGCTCATCAACAGTCTTCCCCAGCAGATCAACCAGGTACAGAGCACTAAAACTTGTTCTCATCATCTTGTTAAGGTCAGCCACAAATCCATTTCTAAGATCAGTACAATAGTCCAAAAACCTAGCTGTAATATCATACCCTTGATCGCACCTATCACCCTGCCCTGGTTGCACCCAGTGACTAGGTGCATAATTAGCCTTTAACCTTACAAAATCAGCAATCCCTTCAATCAGTCCTACTGGATTTCTTCCGTTACCGTCCCATTGCCATATGGGTTTCATTTCATGGTAAAGCACCCCGCCAACCTCTCTTTTTAGATCACCAGGGTAGTTCTCTATTAGTTGCTGCTGACATGAATCCTATTGTTGTCAGCGTATCCAATACCATCCATGTCTATTATGAAGAAGGCAACCCTTTGGACATTTTCTCCATCTGCTGGGTCAGTCTGGTGGAAGTTCCTCCATTTGAACGCTGTCACACGTGCTAGTATTTGCTTGCTATAATCCACCCCGATATCTCTGGTGAAACGGGCTCCACCAGCCGTTGCACTAGCGTTGTTGGTGACAGTGTAGACTGTGCAAATCAAACCCTTGTGACATCCAATACGATAGAGGATGAATATTAAAGAAGAGGAGAAAAATCAGAAGAAAAGGTTGTGTGATTTTCTTTACCAATTTAAGTTGTTTTTGTTTTTGTAGTCCAACTGTATTTTAAAAGAAATTAATTTTTTTTATTTTAAATTATTTTGTTATTATTTTAATGGATTGATATCAAAAATAAAATTTTAAAAATAAAAATATATATTATTTTAATATATTTTCAAAAAACAAAAACCAATTTAAAAATCAATTTCTACCGTCTATACAGTAAAGTATTGAAAAGCATGCCTGATCAAAAGGAACATGAATTCTAACTTAAATAAACCGCTCTTTTGAAAATAATAAAACAAAATAATAACTTAAATAAGAAAATCGCTTTATTATCTGTGATGGGAGTTATTTCTTTTTCAGATTTAGTATCAGAACCTCTAAGCTCACAATGAAGGGGGGAAATGAAAAATAAAAGCAATTATATATATATGTTTGTTTTTTTCCCTAGATCTGAGTAACTTGAAACAACATTAATGGAGATGATCCACCAGGATAATCAAAGACAATTATATGCAAAGGTATATTTCAAACCTTTTGAATACATGACAAAATAGATACATGTTAATTTTGGTTTACATGCTAAGAACTTAAATTAAGGTTTTGTTGCGGGGAAAGCTTTGATGTCTATTAAGGAATTTTAAAACAATGTTGTTAATGTGTTTTTTTATTGAGATGATATGTACAATGAAGATTTATATTCTTAGTATATAGTATGTTTGTGACAATGTTTCGATTTAGATTTTTAATTAAAAAAATAAAAAATAATAATTTAGTTATTCTTTTAAATACAAAACAAACTCAATCGAAAATATTCACTCTCTAAAATTACATGTACTGCAAATCATAATCCATATTTAAGAGTTTAATTAAAATTGTAAATTTACTTTTAAAAAAAAAATTGTTATCCAAGTCTGCACCTATTAGTGATTTATTAATTGTTCTATTGAAATAAAACTAGTTTTAGTTAAACATGTGTTTATAATTTTTCTTTAAGAAATTTTTTAAAAAAAATTGCAAGATAAATTGACAAGTATATAATACGAAATCATTTAGGCTACAATTGTAATTTGCAGAAAATATGTTACTTTAGAAAATATTTTTATGAGTTTTCCATGTTTATGAAACTTAGAAAAATTGATCAAAGATATTTGTTTTCAAATCAAATATTTATACATATATGATTTATTTGGGGCTCACAAAGATATGGAAAATATTTTTATGAGTTTTCCATGTTTATGAAACTTATAGAATTTTATTGTGACGTGAGTTGGGTGTCATACTGGTATAAAGATATGGAATTGTCATCTGTCAATTTTTACAGAAAGATTTCATGGAAATCACGTACGTAGGAGTCTTGCATTCATGGATAACTTGAGAGATGTTCTACTTTTTTTCCATGGTTAATGATTTTGCTCATTCGCGTCTGTGAGATTTGTGGTCCAACAGCTAGCAAAATGAAAACGGCACCTGAAAACACAGACAACGTTTATGTTCTGACGTCCATGAAACAATTGTTGCCAGTCTGAAAGGATCTTATTCAAATTTTATTTAGGATATATATTTTGATCCGAGCTGCTAAAAACACAAAATTTCATAGATTCTGCTCTTAATTAGCCAAGCTCTTCTATTGCCCGTACCGGGCCTTGTAGTCTGTCCAGAGCTGATCAACGGTCTTCCCTAGCAGATCAACAAAGTACTGAGCACTATAGCCAGTCATCATCTTCTTGTTAAGCTCAGCAACAAACCCATTTCTAAGATCATTACAATAGTCCAAAAACTTAGCCGTGACATCATAACCTTGATCCCACCTGTCACCCTGCCCTGGTTGCACCCAGTGACTAGGTGCATAGTTCGCCTTCAACCTTACAAAATCAGCAATCCCTTCAATTAGTCCACCCGGGGCTTGTCCATTACCATTCCATTGCCATATGTGTGTCATTTCATGGTAAAGTACCCCAGTGATTTCTGTTCTGACATCACCTGAATAACTTGCTATATAACTGTCGCTAACATGGATTTCATCGTTGACTGAGTTGGCAACCCCATCCATGACATCTATGAACAAGTTGACTGTTTGAATATTTTTTCTGTCCGCAGCATTACTTTGCTGGAAGGTCTCCCATATGAAATCTGTAGCAGATGCTAGAGTTTGCTTGCTGTAATCGACCCCGATGTCCGTGATGAATCGGGCTCCACCAGCAGTTGCAGTAGCTCTGTTGGTGACAGTGTAGTCCACTGCTGAGACGGTGTTGATAGCTAGGAGTACTAGCAAAGAGAGGACATAAACATGGCGAAACATGGTCAAGCAAGTAGAGTAGTGAAACAGGTTGATTTCTTATTGTTGTGTTTGATTTGTGCAGGGTACGTATTTGTCGTAGCAATCTATATGGTTTATATAGATAATCAGGTAGGAAGAAATTTTAAACTTCAATGAGTAATTATCAATATTTATTTATAAAAAGAGGTGTATATGAAAACCAAAAATCAAAAAATCATTTCTAAGTCTCAGAGGACTTTTGACGTGGCTCTCTGCCGACCTCGAACTCGAAAATTCAAAACTGTAATTCATTAAGGCGGGCAACCGTGTCGCCCACCATCTTTGACAGTCTCCTCTATAAACTGAAGTGAACAGCCACATGAAAAGAATAGGTCCCAGCATGTTAAATTAACAGCCAACTCCTAAGAAATGTACGAGTAGAGGAAAACCTTATCTCAGATCCATGTCTCTGCATGGAGGAGTCCGAGACCCCTGGCCACTCAAAGTTAGAAAATATTAATGTGGCATTCATCCTTGTTCTTTCTAGCATGCATCCCGACAAGACAGAGGTCGCTTGTGTTATTATCCTTTGAATATGCTACCCAAGTTGTATATCAAGTAGGTAAATTATAGCTTGAATTCAAGTTATCATGAATACCTAATAAATACATTAAACTTGATCAAGTCAGGTTCGAGTATAAAAGATTCATAGCTGATTTTCTAAAAATTAGCCACGGCATTACATGCTATAGAACACTTTTTAATTTATTCTATGAATTAGACCCAAATAAAATTTCCATTCGAATTATAGATTCTTTAATTTGTATTACCAGATGAGCAAAAGAGGATATTTTACTATTCCATCCCTTTAACCCGAACCAATGGGCTCTAGACCACATAGTAATGGAGGTAGTTTTCTTCCAATCGTCATGTAATCCCCAAGTCCTCCTTTTTAGGATTTATGAGCAAAGCACGAGACCGCTTTCTGAAAATTCTAGATCTTAACTGTTTGGGTATTTTCTTTAGACAGACTTGGAAGACCATATATATTTGATCCGAGGCTGCCGGGAAAAAATGCTTCTCGAGATGGATGGGTGAGATGACCCGGCGGCCCGCGACGAGTCATTTATTTCTATCTTTAACCAAAAATTTGATCTCATTTATCCTTTACATGCATTATAGTTTTTTTTTTTTGTTTTGAAGTATGGATTATTACAATTAATCAAATACTCCATGTTCTAGATCAGATCAATCTGTAAGCCTTGACTGTTTCTAGTTTCTAGATATATTTCTAGCGAGAATGGTCTTAATTACAAGAAGTTTCCTTCCTCCTTCCCCAAGGAATTAAATGCTTTCGTAACAGAAATGTTGAAACCTTCCACATCAAGGAAAGCGGCACCTTAGCCAAAAAAAAGAAGAAAAGTATATGCACTGAGTCCTCTTTAATAGTAGGGCTCCCTGGCTTGACCTCTGCTTGCACTTATTTCCAAATTCCAATGAGAGATAAATTCGAAGTTTTTTTTTTATATCAACAGAGAAAAATT
>Ga0307515_10020796_pt1 | contig 11676 bp, 11 predicted proteins | sample 17_EM_MG_FD_194513 | JGI IMG/M metagenome (GOLD analysis project Ga0307515, IMG submission 194513) | Populus trichocarpa ectomycorrhiza microbial communities from riparian zone in the Pacific Northwest, United States - 17_EM | ecosystem: Host-associated > Plants > Roots > Unclassified | place... | reverse complement strand
AATGAACAGCTGGACAGAAAGACTTTGCATTTCAACGCAGCTCTTAAATATTGGAGGATAAAGTGTATCTTAAGACACAAAGTTGTCGCCCTTGCATTGTCTAGGAAATGGGTCAAAGGCTACAAACAAAGGACCAAAGCCACGGCCTCGGCCTAGCAATCACCTACGCCTATACTACGGGTTAAATTATTATTTTTTTAAATATAAAAAAGTATTTAGAATTTATTAATATATTTTTTAGCAAAATAAATTATATAAAAATTGACTTGATATAATATAGTTAACTTAGTCAATCCAAATACAACTTTGATAACAGCTAAAAACATAGTTTGACTAAAAAAAATTAAGATATATTTTTTTATATATAAATATTGAGATGATAATATATTTAATCAACTTAGATCAACCCGAGTTAATTTGTAAAATCCACAACATTAATCATGTGACCGTGATAAACTCAACATAAAGCAAATAAAAATAAATTATAAAGGTTAATTCTTAATTAACCCAATATCGAAGGATGGAGTTGAGAAAAAAGTTTAATTAAAAAAAAAAAAAGCTAATGACTTGAGTCGGCCTAGATTAATCTGCCAAATTTGCAATCCTGATTATGAGATCAGGATAACATCATAGAAAGCAAATTGAAAAAAAATTAAGAAATTCAATTCCCAATCAGCCCAATATTAAATGATGAAATTGAAAAGAAAAACTCAATAATAAAAGGACAAAAAAAATCAACCCGAGTCAACTCGGATTAACCTACCATTCTCGTGATCTAGGTTATGAAATTAAGATAACCTCATAAAAAGCAAATCAAAATACAACTCGAGTTAAAATTCTAAACTCTCGACCTGAGTCATGAGGATAAAATCTTCATATATCAAGCAAATTAAAATAAATTATGAAGCACAATTTCTGAACAATCCAATGAATTGAAAAAAAATCAATTTTTTAAAAAAATTAAAGAAATGACATGAGTTAACCTGTCAAACATGTGACTTAGATCATAAGACCAAAATAACCTCATAGAAAGCAAACCAAAATAAATTATGAAACCTATTTTTCAATGAATAAAATGTTGAATGATGAAATAAAAAGAAAATTTGATTAAAAAAAAACAAAAAAACCGAAGTCAATCGGGTTAATCCGCCAAACTCGCGATCTAGATCATAAGATTGCGATAATCTTATAGAAAACAAATCGAAATAAATTATAAAGTTTAATCCCCTACAAATCAACTATTAAAAGATAAATTAAAATTAAAACAAAAAACACATACTAATAAAACAAATAATATTATGTTAGGTGATGTACAATAAAAGCACCATCTATAATTATCAAGCTTAAATATAATAATTTAATCTGAACCGATAAATATTACTATGTCACTCAAATGAGTGAATATAGCTTTTATTGTTGAACAAATACAGTATAGTACTCTAATTACAACATCAACCTGGTTGTAATCTTAATTTTCAAAATATTAATATAGAAACTTTTGAAAATTCATGGATTAATTTTAAGAATGCATTTGAATGATTAAAAAAATTTTGTGCAATATTATAAAATTTGTGTACATTTAAAACGAACATGGAAATATGTTTTCTCTTCTCTGATTCTATTGTCTTCATCTCTTCCATTTAACCAAACAATACCTTATAGTTCAAAGGAGTCATCATCTTGCAATATTTGTTCTGCAGCGAGCTCTTCCTCTTCATCAATCACCAAGTATGGGTTCCTTTCCGTGGGCTGAAAATTGTAGAATATGAACACATAGAAAGCCAGGCTTGCACCTTCAGAAAGAACATACGTAAACCCTTCATATCTATAATCCAAAATACCCTCCATAGAAGAAACGACAACTCTTGTGAAATACAAATACATCACCAGACAAATGTAGAAATTCTTGAAAAGGGTTAACTTTTCCAGGTTCCGAGCAGCCTTTCCATCCGATTTTGATGCCTCTTTCAGATTTCGAATCGACCAAACGATCGGGAAAAACACAGCGCAGCAGCATATGACATCGATCAACAAGAAGATTTGGTTCCAGGTCCACCAATCCTTGGTTGCTGGCCCAGTTTCACTGATAACAACATAAGCTATGTTTTCAAGAACTTGCAAGGGAATTACTATCATCAAAACATTCTTTTCGCGTTCTTGAAGGTATGGTTTCAAGAATGACCAACCAGTGCCTATAAGGATGATCACAGTGAATAACATTATGCCCTTGAAGAATCCAAAAATATAGAACGCTACATCCCAGCCATGAGGAGTACCAGTTTTGCTCACATACATTTCGTCCTCAGACGCACATATCATTTTAAGTGCCTTGACAAAAAGCAACGCCCCCATTATTAGGTGGATCATGTCAACTGTTGGTCTCTGTTTGAAGCAAACAAAACTCCATATCCCAAAAAAGCAAGTATAAATGAGAAACATTGAGAGAAAAAATTTTGGCAGAAAGGTTTGTCCTATAGGAAGGAAATTTTTTGCACCATCTTGTAAGTTATACATCTCGGTATGTACATACATTGACACTTCAAATTCTGGCTGGCAATTTCCAAATACCAAGCTATATTCATCAGCCTCATCAATAAATGCAGAGCCATTATAAGCTGACGTATTCATGCTAAGGTCATTGAAATTGAACAAGAGCTTTACATACCGGCTAGACAGAACACAAAAGCTTTCATCTTTACTTTGCAGTGAGTCATTCGTGAATATTGTTGAGAAGGAAGAGTCTCTAGCCAGGAAAAATCCCATGGAAGAAGGGTTAAGTTCTGCCTTTCGACTTCTTGATTTCCAAGAGACGTCTTTTATGGAAATGGCTACCTGACCACCTTCTGTGAAACCAAATTGCTCAAACATGATAATGGGACGAGAATCATCAAAAATATATGTGTCTTTGATTTCGGATGAAGCAAATGGGATGCTTGAAGTTAAGAACAACGCGTACAAGATCAGTAATAGTGTGGGGGGATGATGATGAAGATTTTTAGAGGAATTATAAAATCTCATCTTGTAGCAAAAATCAGGGTTAAATTCTTGAGAAAGGGATAAAATGAAAGTGGGAATTTAGACCATAATTTGGTGTTGATGGAACTGGTAAGGAAGAAACTAGGACATTGCTTCGGGCTTCTCCTCTTATAGAATATTGTTAGGTGATCACATATTGTTGGTAAAATTAGCAAGAGAGGAACGATTTGAGTGCCAGAGATTTGGGAAAGAGAGGGAATAGACTTAGGACATGTGTAGGATTGACATTCATGCATGTCTGCAAAATAATATATAGCTTTATATGATGGAAAAAAGCATGCATCTCCGTGTATATATCAATTTTTTTCGTACTTTCAGAAGCATCTACTAGTCATCTGATATTTCTTTACAAGGATTGCATAATTTTCTGCAGAATGGTTTAGAATTTGGTTAATTTGTTATCATATCTTTTTTATCATTTAATTAAAATAAAATCAATTACCTTGACATAGTGAGATCTATACCCAAGTCGTGGAAAAAAGATCGGACCCATGATATAACACGAGTAAACGGTTAATATATACTATTAGTCTAGAGAAAATCTAGAGACAATAGGTCTCCCATATAAGGGGCTACACAAAGAGGGGTATTTTTTCCGGTGTGTTTGAAAGTATGGTAGTGATTGTTTTTCAAAGTGTTTTTCATTCCAAAATATATTAAAATAATATATTTTTTTTATTTTTTTTTAATTATTTTTTATATCAGCACATCAAAATAATTTAAAATATTAAAAAATATTAATTTAAAACAAAAAAAAATTAATTTTTTTTTCAAAAAAACTTTCAAAACACAATACCAAACACACATAATATTATTTAATCTCTTCAACTGGTTGGGACAAAAACACAGCAACTATCACTTTTCTACCATGAAAAACGTTGTGCTTTCTTGCAATTCCATCATCCCTACCAATTAACTTGAATATTAAGATTTCTAAAACTAAAGTCGCTACTCATCTACTATGAGACAATTGCTTAATTTCTACCCTCTTGTTTGTTCAATTTCCCAGCTTCTTCTTCTTTTTTGCTGTCTCTTTCAAGCAACCCTTGCTGCAGCCTCTTTTTAGCCAAGCTATTAACATGTGATTTTGAAGGTGATATGTCCGGCATCGTCCTTCTCTTCTCTGCTGTTTCAGCATCCCGTCCTTCTAATCTCCTAGCTGCCCATTCTTTCTCGGCCTTCTTAACATGGAAGCTCACAAATTCTGCCACGATCTTTTCCGTTAGCAAATCTTCTGTCTTTGTTTCATCCCAGTCGGCAGCTTCTCTTATTTCTTCCACAAGTTGTTCAAAAGAGGCGCCATCAGCACCTTCCAGGTCTTCAATTCTTCCCATCTTAACGTAAATCCCACACTATGTATGCTCTCCAAGCTGAGCAAAGTATGATATGGAAGATGAAGCCTGGCTACAAAAACAAGGCTTTAGAATTCATCAGATCTGGAACAACGAGGCCACAGCACCATGCATTTATACATCGCACGATGTTACACCGTCAACAAAGAAAGGAGCACGACGTAGTGGAAACAAATAATAATAGTCAAGAAGTCATAAACAAGCAATAACATTCTTTTCATGGTAGAGTTCTAATGAATAGGAAACAAAAAAGAGCCTATCAAGGGAGCCCAAGGAGCCAGGGCTGCTGAAGACAATCCTTGCTGCGGAGCCTGGCCTATTGGACCCCGGTCCATAAAAATAGGAAAAATAGCAAAGGAAGAGAAAGAAAGAAGAATGGTAGAGGACAGAAAGAGAGAATTTTGACAGGAAAGAATATGTTCATAAAATTCGTCGTCGTTATTGCTATTAAAAATTGCTTCCATCTCTAGAAATCTATAGATACAAAAATTATATAATTTATATAGACATGTTTAAAATAAATTAATCTGACATGAATCAGTATCTATATCTTATATGTTGTGTAATCAGTTTTTTTATATTTGATCAACATTAAATTGGATTTTTCCTCAACAAAATGCAATAATTGGCAAACATGAATCATGTATCCATATCTATATAATATATAATATTTTATTCAATCCGGTCTAACATAATAAGTTGATTTAGAGTTTGATTTAAATTAAATTTTAATTTAAATTGATTTTGATATTGATGTATCAAACATAAAATAACATGATATGTTGACTTTATATATGTGGATGTGTGTGTGTTTGGGTCAGCTTGCGTGTATCTCGACTAATCCTACGGACCCTAAAGTTAACGACCATATAAGCCTTCAATGACCCTGAAGTTTATGGAACTCGAATTGATGATCTTTAAAAAACAAATTTAAAACATGATCAGTTGAGCTTCACCCTTCATAATTATATATATATTTGTTTTAATTAGATGACTTGTGAACCCAAACTCTTTACCGAGTCATACCGTGAGGCAGCTTGATAACTATACTCTTACAAACTGATAATTAAAACCAGTGAAAGATGATAACACAAAATTTATCAGGACTGGACACATTTTACCTAAGATTTGGCAGCACCCAACATGGCTGGCTGGCTCGCTCATCCGCATAAACTCGACAGTGACAAGTGAACGAAGGCAACAGCACCGTGTGATGGACGATGGAAGTAGAGTTCAGTTGAAAGCTCCTTTTTCTGGACTTTTTTTTTTTTTTTTTTGGAAATTGTTATAATAATAGTTCAAGGGCATATAATCGAGATGGATAGACAACATCAGTAGCATCCTCGCAGCAAACATCAATTAACAGGGAAGAAATATGCAAAATGTATTGCAATTTGTAGAGTAACACATAGATTACAAGAAAGACAAGGGATCATGGCCGTTCTTTCGAAAAACAAAAGACGAGGATCCATTCTCTATTTCTTTTAAAGACATTGGATGTCTTGCTAGCTATTAGTTAGACTAGTTGGTGAGTTACATCTATTGTTCGAATATGACACGTGTAAGAATGTGATTCTTAAGGATCTCGAGTTACCAAGTTCTTTTTATAATTTAATTTTAAAAATAGCAACTCATTTATCATGTTTAGAGATGTATTTATGATGTATATAAAAAATAAAACTCTAAAAGAAATTAAACTTCATTTTATATTGGCAGTGTTTGACATTATATTTTGGAAGCGTTTTTGAAAAAAATAAAAAAAATTTATTTTTTATTTTATTTTAAATTAATATGTTTTTTATGTTTTCATATATTTTGATGTGTTGATGTCAAAAATAATTTTTAAAAAATTAAAAAAATATATTTTAAAATAAAAAACACTTTTAAAAACAATACCTATCATATTTCTAAACACCATAGCGAAACTCCTCACATTCTCTTTCACTGGAAATCAGCAACAGCACTCTAATGCCACCACCCATTCATATCACTCCTATGGGCAGTCCAATTATTTTTTCTAATTCACCCAAAAATAGAAGAACACTGCCTTCTATTATATCTAAGATGAACTCTCTCTTTTTTATATCTCTTTCTGGAAATTGTAATTGTAATACATAAATTTTGGTCACGCGCTAATGGGTGGTGAGTTTCGATGAGGTGTGTTTTCACCAGTAGGCTCAACTCTTCTCATTATAAAGGAAGAAGGCTTCCCTGATTGATCATCATCATCATGGTATGCATACGCAAAGCCACCATGCCTTGTCAAATCCATGCCTGCCATCTCATCCTCGCTTGAGATCCTTAACAAATTCAGCTTCTTTGGCCCGTAGAACAATGGACCCATTGTCATCGTGACCCACCCGGATATCACCAGGATCTGGATAATCTGGGCCGCCAATAGCTTCCCACCACCGCCCATGAACAGCCCGTATGGCCGCCCCGCCCTGTTCGGATACACCTCATTTACAAACGCCTCCTTCGCGAACAACCCGGTGAACAGTAACCCCCACGCGCCACATCCGCCGTGCAATTGAGCCGCCTCTAACGGGTCGTCATACTTTAGTTTCTCTGCCAGCTTATTACACCCAATCAAAACCCAAGATGCAACAAAGCCACAGATGATTGCAGCCCATGGTTCTACCACTGAACACCCTGCGGTGATTGCAGCGAAACCTCCTAATAAACCATTGCAAACATCGAGGACATTCCAATGACCACCTAATAATCTTTTGCCAAACAAGGTAGTAAGGGCTGCTGTGCACCCGGCCAGTGTTGTAGTGACAGCTGTTCTTCCTACAGCACTCCACTGACCGTAATACCCTCCACTATCACCATAACTCTTCAAAATTGTCAAAAACGAACCGGGGTTGAACCCGTACCACCCGAACCACAACAAAAACAAACCGAGCACCACGAGCGTAGCACTATGACCGCGCAATACCACGGACCGACCGCTCCTGTCAAACCGGCCAATACGTGGGCCTTCGATGAGAGCACCCCACAAACCAGCTATTCCTCCAACCATGTGAACCACACCTGAACCGGCAAAGTCAATTGCACCCGAACCGAATAGGAGATTATTATCAGATTTAACCGGACTGGCCCAACCATCACCGGACCAAAACCAATGGGAAACAACCGGGTAAACAAAGCCAGTTAAAAAGGAGGAGTATATGAGGTAAGCAACGAATTGGGTTCTCTCAGCGATGGAGCCACTAGTGATGCCAGCAGCAGCTATAGCAAAAGCCCATTGATAAAGGAAGAAACTATAGTCGGCTTGAGAAGAAGGAAACTCTCTCAAACCAAAGAAATGGCGGCCAATGAAACCATTGCTAGGAGAGCCGAAGGAAAAAGCATAGCCAAAGAGATAGTAAGAAAGGCCACCAGCAGCAGCATCAAGAACATTAGTGAGCATTATGTTCATGGTGTTCTTGGCCCTCATAGAGCCAGCACAAAGCATTGCAAAGCCAAGTTGCATAGCAAAGACCAGGTAGGCAGAGAAAAGGAGATAAGTGTTGTTGACTGCATAGGTTGTGTCTGAGAGCTGGTTGGCTATGCTGCTGAACTGGGAGCATAAGTAGGTGTCAGCTTCTGTGGAGTTCACAGTGGTGGAGAGGAGAGGAGCTAGGTCTGAGGCTGAGCAGGCCATGGTGGAAGTGGAGAGAGAGATGAGCCAAAGGTTATGGAAGAGAGGAGGGTTGGGTATGAGAACATATATACAGAGAGCAAAGAGGGTAGTGTAAATCATGCAAGACTTTACACCCAAACCCCCCCCCTTTTTTTTTTAGAAAATGAAAAGGGATATTTTTTTTCTTTCTGAAAATTTTCCCAATCATGTAAATTGTGAGGTTCATAAAAAGATATGAACTAGGTAAATGTCATAGGATATATACAGGGGCATATCCATGGTTGATTTGGAATTTGGGGTCAATTGACCTCCCCGAATCGAAAAAAAAAAACTATGGACAGTGTAGTAAATTTAGCTAGAATGTAAATCACTCTTTAATCAAGCTCACACCACTATATTTTTTTTTCTTTATTTCCATTTTCTTTCCAAATGAATTAGTCTAAGATGTTTTTTTTTAAAAAAAAAACTGCATTAATTAAAGGTTTTTTTTTAATAGAATTGTAACTAGATAATTCCCCTACACTACACTACAGTGGGACTAAAATTTTTTCAAATGTAAGAAAATATTGCTCTAAATAAAAGAAATTCTTTAACAATGTCATTAAATTCAACTCTGCGAGTTGAACCAGAAACCTCATGATCATACTCTCTGCATAATTCGAGTTTTAAATTAAACTGTATAGAAGTTATCCTGACGTGATCTAGTTGTCTTGGTGAGTTACAGGAAACTAGCTAAAGAATGAGTATATGAGTTAAATGTAAACCCCCAATAGAGTAGAAAAAGGGATAGTAATTAGTATACCGTTAGGGGAAACAATGATTATTGAGCATGTCTATATAGGTTGTCGGGTAGAAATAGGAGATCTTGAAATGATGGTAGATTTGTTACCAATGGAATTGTACGATTTTGACTTGATTTTATGAATGGATTGGCTAGTAGCATATAGAGCTCAAATAGATTGTTTTAAAATTCGGATGACTGATAAAAATATGGTTTAATTTTAAAATATTTTCAAGATAACATCTTTTCGTAAAAAAAAAATATTGAGACGATGAGACATTATTTCAACTTGGATCAACCTAGATTAACCTGTTAAACTCGCAACCTAGGTCATGAATTCCATTGAGTTTAATAACTTTGTGTTTTTTTTAAACTAATTTTATTTAATTATATGATAAAAAAACGCATGCTTACAAAACTGAGCACCAAATCAATATGGAGTCATTTTTTAAAAAACTACGATAACCCCATAAAAAATAAATCGAAATAAATCATGAAGCATAATTTTCAACAATTATTTTTTTTCTGGAATCATTTTTTATTTAATAAAATGATAAAAAAAATAGATGCTCAAAAAAATATTCTATATAATTTTTTAAAAACAAACATAATTGTCCACTCGTTTAGATGCAACTGGCTCGGACCCAGCTGGTAATAACTAAACACATCCCTCATGAATCCTTAGAGAGGAAAGGAGTATCACATTGCATACATGCAAATAAAGATGATAATTTTGAAATAACCTTAGAAGGTGCCTAGGGTCAGTTGGCTGATGCACTCATTAGGGTGAGGCACTTTGTCCACATACTCGTCAGGTTGGTGACGAGTCATGAATTTCACATTTGCAACACATATATTTCTAGGGACATCGTCCTTAGCAGTCTGATGTAACCTTTCTCTCTCTCTCTTAAAAGTTTTTGAAAAAGGTAGAAGATGGACTTCTATGATGGAATCTTCTCTCCTCCTCACCAGAGAAGGCTACCAATGTGACATCTTCTCTCACCCTAGGTCCGAATCTAAAGGACTCATGTCTCCTATCACTTCTTTCATGTTTTGGTTGAAACTTGAACTCATCGTCAGGGGATGAAGCATTTCTCTTTTCAGAGAAAACTTTGATGATTTTGGGGTCCATTTTTTTTTCAAGTAAAAAAAAGATAAGGAAAAAGGTTCCAATGAAAAAGATATCTGAAATAGTTTTTCCTCTTTTGGATCAAGAATAAAGGTGGCAAAGATAATTTGAGGTCTTTCTGCGGGAGCAAATTTTCAAAAAGCACAAAGAATGAAAGTAAAAGAAAAGTCACAAGCAAGAACGACCGAGGTTAAAAAAAATCTTTTTACTTCCATCGTCGATGAACGATTTTTCATATCCTCACATATCTCTAGAAATTCATTTAATTATCATATTTAATGCGAACCACCATTTTATTTTCCTAGGAACACCTTATCCTAGTAAACACAAGCCACGTAGGCATGAAGATCCCAACAATCATGTATGGGACACACAAAGTCTTTTAGAGAAGGTAAAATGACTCATGAGATTTTCAAAATCTGTGCATATAATACACATATTTGGGGGTTATTAATGGATTAACACTTTTTTTTTCCCAAGTCCTCTTTTCTGAACAAATAAACAAATTTTAGGGTGATAACTCATCATTTCTAGGCTCAACCAAGTGTTGAACCCAAATATATGTGGGTCTGACAAGCTTCCAGACCCACTATCTCCCGGGTCAACCAAATGCTAAGCCTAAACTTGTGTGGGTCTAGCGAACCACCAAACCTATTATCCCTAAGCTGAACCAAGCATTGAGCCCAAACATTTTGGTGAACCGCTAGACCTACCATCTCCAAGCTCAACCAAGCATTGGGCCCAAGCTTATGTGGGTCTAGCGAACCGCTAAACCCACAATCGCTTTGCTGAGCCCAAACATGTGTGGCTCTAGCGAGCCAAACGCTGAGCCTAAGCTTGTGCGGGTCTAGCGAGCTGTCAGACCCACAGTTGGAGATATTTCACTTTAATGAGTCCAATATATTTTATCTTAACGAGACAAATATTTGGTTGAGATGTGAACCTCTTCTATAAAAGAGCTCAAGAGCTATAAAAGGAACCCTCTACAACGAAAGACATGTTCTAGGGCTTTCTTCTAAAAGAGGATTGTCTTTTTTTATCATATAATATTGATTTAATTATTAGAAAATCCCAAAATTCTAAGGAAAAGATTTTTTATAGGTATTGAGTATAATTTATCAGTCATTTCACCAAAAACAAATTAAAACTAGAAGATTAATAAGCTTATCCTAGATTGGCATAACTTTCAAGCCCTGGGATAAAATTGGAATTCATCAAATTACCTTTTCTTTTTGTTCATTCTTGTCCTTGATAGTACAAGGTACAGAAACCCAATTATCAAGGATAACATTTGAATCAAGAAGTCCATTCTTTCTTGAGTTTAATGTAACCAAAGAAAAGAGTTTTATCACTCCATACCTTAAGTCAAACGTGAATGTCATATTGTGCATTAATGTTGAGCCAAGTTGTGTCTATAATTTGCATCTATAAATAATAAACTTGATTGAAATAATAAACTATATAATATAGCACACACCACTAGAATAATTCATTACCAATAACATTCACTTGCTTAAAGAGAGCCAAATTAATGGGGTTGATAACATATGTTATAAACAATCAAGCATTTCAGATTTGGAGGAGATTCATGTACGTGGACAGCAGGTACAATTACTTACCTTAATTTATTGAATTGCTTGTAGTAGTTAATCTGTTTATTTATTGTCAAGGATTTTTAAAAGCTTATATATTTCGTGAGGCTGCAGCAAATCGATCAAGTTACTGTGGTCCTCAGTGACGTGAGAGATGA
>Ga0307515_10020795_pt1 | contig 11676 bp, 13 predicted proteins | sample 17_EM_MG_FD_194513 | JGI IMG/M metagenome (GOLD analysis project Ga0307515, IMG submission 194513) | Populus trichocarpa ectomycorrhiza microbial communities from riparian zone in the Pacific Northwest, United States - 17_EM | ecosystem: Host-associated > Plants > Roots > Unclassified | place... | reverse complement strand
GCCGAGGTTTGAACTTCTTCGTTCATGCTCTCAAGTTTGTTCATCAACTTTGCTATCTCATGGTCTTTTAACTTGAGTGAAATTGAAAGCCCCTCGACGAGTTTTGTTAAGTTAGCCACTTGATCCTCCAAAGATATTATCTCGATCATCATCAATGATATGGTGCTAAAACCCGAAGCCTTACTTGGTGATTGACATAGGAAAGCTTCTATAGGTGAATTGTCGAAGTCGCCTTGAGTGCCGAAGAAAATTTCATGCGCCCCACTTGACTTTTATAGTGGAGTTACTTATGGCTTCATCTATAAGACGAGATCTTGTGCCCCTCTAGCATTCAAAGTTGTCAACTTGAGAGTCAGCTTAGTTTGTGCATATAATTCGACGATGGATTTCGTTTTCAATGGTGGAGTTGAAGAATCTTCAATGGTATGTCGGCGACTTGAATCAGTAGCTTTGTTGCTCTTGGATGCGACAATGGTGATCATGTTCCTCCTAGTTGTCATTGAGAGTTTGTTGAAAATTCTTTCTTGAAGGGAAGAGATGAGAGGTAGAGATGTTCCCAGTGGAGTCGCCAGAAATTTGTAGACATAATTTTGAGCACCTGAAATTAAACAAGCACACGTGTACAAATATATAATTTTATTAAATCTATGATCGGGTACAATCTCTATCTAATATATTCTTTCAAAAGAATATGACAATCATCTGATTCTTCCATTGGATTTGATGTATAATGACTTGATTTATTTGAGAAATCATGCCAAGATTTATGCTTTGCAAGAACGTGAATTTGGACGTGTATTGCGAAACGAGATTTGGTGATTTGATACTTTGAAGAGTACCTTTGTTTGTCTTCAAAGTGTTATTGAAGAACTCTTATGAAGCGTTTAGGGTTGATCCAACAGAGCTTCGTTCTTTGTAGACTTCAAGCGTAGATGAAGGAGGCTTGAGAACTTTTGAGAGAGCTTCCTTGCTTAAAGAGAGAGCTTACTTGCTTGAAGAGAGAGAGAGAGAGAGAGAGAAGAGAGAGAGAGAGAGAGAGAGCTTCCTTGCTTGAAGAGCTTGTCTTGAAGAAAATTTGTATCTTCCAGAATCCTTTTTTTCTCTCTAGGTTGAAACCCTCTATTTATAAAGATTTGTAGGGCTCTCAGGTCCTTTTCCAATGCCATATGGCATAATTTTATTGGTTAATATTTATTGATGGGATCTCGCATTTATGACAAGATATCTTGACGGGATCTTGTATTTATGACAAGATATCTTGAATATCTCATCCCAAGTGTCAGCCTTTCATTGGCCAAGAAATATATGAAGGCTCATTTATTTTCCATGTCATATATTTCAATTTCATTTTATTCTTTCTTTTAAAAAAATAAAATAACACGTGGTGAAATTTGATTGGTAGAAAATTTGTATTTCTACCTCTCATTCCCTTGCAAGAAGGAACTTCACATCTACGATAATCACATCTAATTTATGGAATTTAGAATTATCCTCTTTCACAAGCCTGATTGCCTCTTGAGAATCAGATTAGAGAATGATCCTTTTATGGCCTCTATCTCATGCTACATCTAAGCTATGTTTAATTGCCAGAAGCTTTGGAAGAAGATTTGATCCAAAACCACAAAAACCCGAGAAACCCGCCATCTAGTGACCCTCATTGTTTCGAACCAGTCCCCCAAATCCAGACATACTTGGGTTGCCCTGAGAGCTGCCATCCACATTCACACAAACATAGCCTTCATCTAAACGAAGCCAAGAAACATATATTGGATCTCTTTGAACTGAATCCAAGCTGCCCAATACCTTTCAGCATTCATCATTTAAATGATGAATTTGGTTAATGATCCAGGAATCCCCTGCAAAATATTCATCATGCACAATATAGTTCCTACACTTCCATAACCACTAGAAGGTTGAAATGAATAGAGTTGTTGCATTGGATTAGATAAAGTTTTAACACCAAACTTTAACTTCAGCACTCCAAAAGTCTCATAAATAAACAAAGTTGAGTGTCTCCCAAACATTTTTAACATACACACAATCTCTTAAGCAATGTAGGATATCTTCCTCCTCCTTATTGTAGCAGTAACAGGTCGATGAAGAAGCTAAGTGTCGTTTGAAGCGTAAAGAATTTGTAAGCAAACAATCATGCCAAATTTTCCATATCATCAACCAAATCTTTTTTAGAATTTTCAATCTCCAAATCCAAGACAAGGGTTGATCACCATTGAGAGTAACGTAAGATTTCAGAAGCCATAAATAGGCTGATTTCAGGTTATATATTCTCGGAATATTAGACAACCAAATGATGTTATCATCAAACCAAAGATATAAAGGTATTGGGACAACTGTAACAAGGTTCCTGATATCGTTAGGAAGATTAGTCATAAGTTAACTTAAGTTCCAGTAGCCATTAATCTATAAATCATTCACCTTCAAATTAGAATCACTAATATGAACATAGTCAACAAGGGAACACATTGTGCCTACATCAAGCCATCGGCCAAACCATAATGAAACATCATCTTTACCTAATTTAAATGCAAAGCCATCACGTAAGCATTTGAAAGCTTTATAAACAGCTTTCCACGTGTTAGAAGTTGTTTTTGAAGGAGAAGAACAATAAAACAAACTGGAATTTCACAGATATTTGTGATGAAAGATTTGAACCCATGACTTCCTCCCACCACAAAGTAATTGCCTAGCTAGTTTATCAAGGATAGAAACATTAGCTAGCCTAGTTTCTCTGATGCTAAGCCCCCCAAAATTCCTCGGCTTGATGATGGTCTTCCAATTAATTAAATTGAAACCTCAGCCTGAGTCACCTCTACCCCAAATAAAATTCCTGATAGTCTTGTTAATGCTATTACACACAGTGTTTGGAAACAATTGATTTTGCATATAACATATAGCAATAAAAGAAATAATTATGCGAGCTAGAGTTACCCTTCCTGCTTTATTAAGCATACGACCCTTCCAACCTTCCAGTCTAGATTGAATACGGTACATGATGAAGTTGAAGTCTGATCGCTTTACATGCCCCTGAGTCAAAGGAAAACCAAGGTATCTTTCAAGGTCACTCGCAAATTTCACCGGTGATAGTTGAGCCAATGCATTTTTCAAATGTCTGTTAACATTCCTCGAGGTCATAACTCTTGATTTACCAAAATTCACTTTGAGGCCTGATGAATTACAAAAACTAGTAAGAACATCAATAAGTGAGTGCATCTATGTTTTGCTAGCCTTGATAAAAAGAAGAACATCATCATTAAACAAGAGATGTGAAATGCCCACGCCATTTTTAGAAACATGAATTGGTTGCCACACTTTATCAGACACCTTCTTACATATTAAGCAAGATAGCTTCTCCATACATAGAACAAATAAGTACAGAGAGAGGATCACCATGTCGAAACCCCTGGTTTGGAGAGAAAGAAGGTAATTTTGAACCATTCTAGAGGAGTGTAAGAGAGGTAGACCGAACACAAAACATAATTAATTTGAATGTTCCTTCAGGGAACTTAAAATGCTCTAGAGTACTTTGAAGAAAGTCCCAATTAACTCTATTATAAGCCTTCTCTAAATCAACTTTAGCAGTCAGGTAGCCCTGTTTCCCTCTAGTCTTATGCATGAAGTGCGTAACCACTTGTGCGATCAATGCATTATTAGAAGTACTGCGTCCTGGAATGAAACTGCTCTGAAGAGACCAATAAGGTTATCCAGGAATGGTTACACTCTATCTACCCGGACTTTAGTAATCAACTTGTAGACTACATTGCAGAGACTAATGGGATGAAACTGTTTGAAGGTAGTGGGTCTCTCCTCTTTTGGAATAAGATCCACAAGAGTCAGCAAATATCTTGATTAAAAGATCCATTCTCAAAAGCCGAATAAACTATAGTTTTCAAACCCGACCCGGGGGTTGACCCGGCCAAGGGACCGAGTCCCGAGTTTCACGGGTCAACCCGGAAAAATTAAAAAAAAATATTTAAAGTTTTAATATTTCATATGAAAAAATTAAGAAAAAATTTATGTGAATATAGGCTATACATGTTATAAATAATGAAGTTTAAAAGAATATTTTAAAAAGTTTTTTATCCCAAATTGAAAAAAACATAACTTTTTTCTTGTAAACATAGAATATATACTAAAGGGCTTCAAATCCCACATTAAAAAAATAATTTTTTTCTTGTGATCATAGAATACATATACGAAAAGGCTTCAAATCCCACATTGAAAAAATAACTTTTTTCATGGAAACATAAAGTATATATATATTAAAGGGCTTCAAATCTCACATTGAAAAGATATTATGTTATCATTTTAAGTTGAAGTATTTAAACCAAAATTTTTTTTATCTCACATCGAAAAAACATAACTTTTTTCTTGTGATCATAGAGTATATATACAAAAGGGCTTCAAATCCCACATTAAAAAACATAATTTTTTTTCTTGGGAATATAAAGTATATATACTAAAGGATTTCAAATCTCACATTGAAAAAATAAAATATTTTTCTAATATTTATATAGTGAACTTTAAAAAGTTTTAATAACCAACTAAAAATATATATAAAAAAGGGGTATAGGAGAAAAACCACAATTGAAAAAAAAAGGGTCTCGTCCAGGTCATCGGTCGACCCGACGAGTCGACCTGGTTTTGCCGGATTGTTGCATCGGCCGATCTTTTAACAAACTCGGACCGGTCCAGCCACCAGGTCGACCTGCCGGTCTGGGTTTAATAACTGTGGAATAAACTAACCTCCAAACATCATCTCCTACTATGTCCTAGTATTTTTAAAAAAACAGAGCATGAAAACCATCCTTACCGGGGCTTTATACGAACCCATGCTCCTTAAAGTAATATCCACCTCCTCTTTAGTTACCGATTTAGCTAGCTATGTTACTCCCTCCGACGACAATCTAGGAACAACAACATCCTCAAGGGCATTCAGCTCAACAGAGTCATTAGAACAAAATAGTGATTTATAGAAACTGACAGCTTCCACTTGCAGAATATTGTCATCAGAGTACCATGACCCGTTAGGCAAAAATAATCCATATATTCTATTCCTCCTTCTCCTGGTCTTTGTAAGAGTGTTGACAAATTTGGTGTTCATATTCCCATGGCTCACCCATCTTTCTCTTGATTTTTAAAACCATAAAAGTTCTTCTTGTCAGAGAACTTCGTTATATTCCTATCGCAACTGATGTTCAAGAGAAAAGAGAGATTCCTTGTAATTATACTCCAAACAATCTTGGGCACCCTTCAACCTAGCTTCGATACGTCACTTCCTTCAAAAAATATTTTTGAAGGTATTTTAATTAAAGTTTATAGAGTCCCTACGGACTTCATTGAGACTATGCATTGCATTATTTTTGCTCTTGCTCCATGTTGTAGTAACCATATCCCTGTATTCATTATGAGTAGTCCAGGCTGCCTCGAATCTGAAAGGCCTCTCCCTTACCCTATACGACAATCGTCCACATCTCAAAAGAATTGGATTATGGTTAGAATGAAGTCTACACAGGTGCTCCACATAAGCATCAGAAAGATCATTTTTTCATTTCACAGAAGTTATAACCTTATCCAATCTCTTGGCCAAGTAACAAAAACCATGAATGTGGCAGTGCCAAGTAAACTGCTGACCTTGATACCTCATATCCATAAGGTTGCAATCTATCATTGTCTGTAAGAACCAGGAAGCCCTAGATCAAGAGAACAATTCGCCACAACTCTCTGCTGATGGACAAATCTCATTAAAATCCTCGATTAGAGCCCACGCCCCTTGCACAGTATCCGTAAAAGTTGGCAAATAATCCTAAAATTGTTGTCTTAGGTGAGGAATTGGTGATACATAAACCACTGAGACAAACCAATGATGGCCTCCTAAAGAAACTTTAATAATAGCACATTGACTAGTAGTATCCATGATATTAGTAGTAAAGAAACCTTTTGTTCACAAAATCCAGATACCCCCTGCATGACCTTGGGATTCAACTATAACTGCTGGAAAATAACCCAAGCTAGCCCATAATTTCTCCACCCTAGCAAACAGAGCGTGAGTTTCCAATATCACAAAGAGTGAGGGCTGATATTTATACACTAAATCTCTATAGTTTCTTTTACCTTGGCTGTTAACAACTCCCCTATTATTCCAAGATAGGATTGAAAATTCATTGAATAACTGCATCATAAGAAATAATACAAAAAAAAAAGATAGCAAAAACCACAAGTTCATGGCCCACCATCTATATAACCATACCTTATCTTGTTTCCAGTACCTCATTAATACTATTTGCGATGTTAATAGTATCCTCCTTGCTAGTGGCATGATCCAAACATTCAACACTAAAAGGATAAGTTATGTCAGGGTCATGTGTACTATTATTTTCTTTCGTCGTCGTTGTGGTAACTCCAACATAGGACCCTGTCTTCCCCAACCTGTTAGCATTCTACTCCAAGTCTTCTTTCTCCCTTGTCATGTCAGGGCCTCTTGATGAGAAAACTAGAGGCGTTGAGATATTTAAGTTATTAAAATCATGTTCCACTATAGATGTATGCACCACCTTCTGCTTCCCTTTTTGAATTCTACTCCGTCTCTTGTCTGTAACAATAGCAGGCTTTATAATAGGCTCAGCTATTGTGGGCTTATCTTGTCTTACACATTTCTTATGCTGAGTCATAAACTTCAGGCCTATACTAGGAATAATCAGGCCCATATCTTTTTTTTCTTGTAGCCCATGTTGTTGTGATGCAACAGAAATATCGTCATCAACCCCCTCTAATACCGTAAATTTATTAGATTTATTACCCTGATACACCTTCTTTTAATTTTGCTCCCTTATCTTTTTTTGGTTTCCTAACTTTGGTAACTGTTAGCCAATCACCGTGAATTTCGCTTTCGATACCTGGACTCATGGCCTGAACTGTGGAGCCATTACCATTGTTCATATCTCCTCTGGCCACCGTTGCCCTAGGCTCATAGCCACCATCCCCTCAACTGACACACCGTGTGATGACAAAACTTGGCAATCCCTCTCTAAATGCCCATAACAGCCACAACTGTTGCAAATTAAATGTAAACCCTCATACTCCACCTTATACCAATTATCTTTGATCCATAATCTTCCCACTATGGGTTGATCAAGATCAATTTCAATGCAAATACAAGCAAAACACCCTCGTTCAACATTTAGTGTATGCATGTCAACCTTAATAGGTTTGCCTATTGCCAAAGCCATGGCCATGAGGAAGCTCTCGTCATAAAACACTAGATTAAGGCTTGAAATCCGCACCTATACCATTGCTCCATTGATTTTTATTATGGAAGATACAAACTCTGGTGACCAATTACGCACTGCAAGGTAATGGTCAAAAAGCATCCAAGGCCCTCCATTAATTATTTTCGCTCTATCATCTGCAAGATCAAATTTGACCATGAAAAAACCATTGTCAACGTTCATAAGCTTAAAACCTCCATTCAATTTCCAAACCCCTTTCAATCTCATTCTTAACTAATAGTAACCAATTTTCTTGCCAAAAAGTTTAATGATCAGAGAGTCATACCAAAGGTAGCACAACTCTCGAAAGACTGAATCATCAATATAGACCTTCGGTAATAAACGGTTCCCATTATCATGCTCAATACGGACAAGATTGTTGTCAATCAAATTAACCCTTTCTCTCATAGGCAGAGGAGTTTGAATACCTAACACCTTATCTTTAAAGGAGACTCTCTCTTATCCTGATGAAGATCCAAATCCATTCACTATATCATGTGGTTTTGTGGGAATCGATCTCACCCCAACCAAAGTATATGCGAACTCTACATTCATTCTCTCCTTAAATTATGTGTAGAGATTTATAAGAGACTAAAATAGAAAGGTATTTTTAATAGTTTTGATGATAAAAAAAATTATATATAAATTGGTTAACTTGTATGTAGTTCAGCATACAATCTAGATTAAGTTCTAAACTATAAATTAACGAGTTAATCTCCTAGACTAGACTTAATTCAATAAAAACAATTCTTAGTTCTAGCCAAGACTCAATTCATGAAATTCTTAAGTTGGCCATCAATTAACCTATCTAGACTCTAGTTTAGTCTTGACAAATCAATAAAGTGGAGGACAATTTAGTTTCTAGTCATAGAAAGATAATGATTATTTTTCAAAATATTTTTTATTTGAAAATGCATCAAAATAATATTTTTTTATTTTAAAAAAATATTTTTGATATCATCACATTAAAATAATTTAAAATAAAAAAATATTTTTAAAATAAAAAAAACAAACAGGTTACAGTGAAATACAATGATGAAGTTAGTGTTGTTGAAAATTGTATTAGACGGCTAATCTAGTGGATTAATTAAGAAAGATAATGATGGCATTAGACTAGAACCATCATTCAAGTACGCCCCGTTAGTTGAGATGTCGACGCTTTTTGGAAGGATGATAATAATTTTAACTGATAAATGAGCGGATCTTACACGTTTTTCTCCTTGTATTAGTTTGGTACGACTGCAAGGATATAATAACTTCAAGTTACAGATATTAATTATCATTCTTCAGAGTAATTTTTAAACTGATTCTAACCTTAAAAAATATTAAATTAATATTTTTATATAGTTTTTAATTATTTTAATTTACTAATATTAAAAATAAAAAGTATTATTTTAATATATTTTTAATTAAAAAACACAAGAAAGTATTGTGTTTTTTACTCGGGAGAGATGTCGATTGCAGCGCAGGAGCACCACGACATGGTCATATGGATTATAAATTCCGATCGAATATCAGAGTGAAAGAAATAGAACCACAATACTTTCATTATAGCCTCAATAAGGTTATAATGTTTCAGGCGAAGTGTTGATATCGAAACTTTCATTAAATCGGCCTGGTTCAGGTAATTATAATCTGGGGGGGGGTGTTGTTGGAGGCCCTGCAACAATAATATCTCCGTAATATCTAAGCCTCTCACTTTAGGGTTCCCCATCCACCGGAAGTTATCTATTTGCATCTCTCTCACCCTCGATCAATAGATAGACTCGGTCGCACAAAAACAAGCCAAGCCTGTTTTGCTCTTTGTTTGTGTACCTTGCCATCCATCAAGGAAAGGAAAACGTCCATCATTCTTCTACTCTTGTCTGTTTGTGTTCTTTAATTCTATCGCTGAACCTTGTCCTTTATTCATATATCTCTATGTTCTAGCAGCACATCTTCTTCTTCTTCTTCAATTTTGGCCTTCGGTGGCCCTCCGCTCTGTTCTCTCCCGGCAAAAGGTTCAACAAGCTAGCAAGCCACATGATCCATTGTATGGTTTCTTATATACGTAGGTTAAGTTTGACAATGTATTTGAACCGTATTCGAAATGCTTTTTTAAGGCATGATCACCCACCCCCATCATCAATGGAAATAACGAAAACTTACATAAAAGAAGAGACCATACAGAGAGATGGAGACCATCCTAATGGAAGAAAGGAGGAAAGCATTACCATTTACCATTTTATCATGCTAAAATAATCTTGTCTTGTCAAATGAAAGCCCCGACAAGCTAGTGCATAGGATAAAATTCAACCGAGTATATGATGATTGATAATGAACCTAGCTAAGTGAGAACTACATGCCCTCTTCAAATTCAAAGCTATGCTGATTGATTTGAGCTACGAGTGAAGAACGAGCATCACCCACCGCCTCATCTAGAGGATGATGGGTAAGCATGAGGTGTTTGTTAATTCATTGCCAACCAGATTACTGTATCTCTCCTTTTCATTTAGAATCTTGGATATGATAATTATAGATCCCATAATTCTAATAAAACGGCGACTTTCATGTATACTCAGTTCTTTATTTATGAAACAGTTCCAAGGAAACACGAAAGGCCAAAAGTGTTTGAGAGTTACATTTACATAATAATTCCTTTTTTTTAATACATCGTGTATCTGATTAATGGTTATAAATTATGAAAAGAATATATTGAATTGCTTGACCTAGGTTGTGTATGTGAATGGTTATAAATTACAAAATGAATCTTTCGTGACCTAAGTTGTAATTTCTATACGCATTGTGGTGAAAATATTGTTTGTTTAAAATTAGAAATTTTATTTTTTGTTTAAAATTAATTTATTTTTTTTAGTATTTTTTGATCATTTTGATGTGTTAATGTAAAAAATAAATTTTAAAAAATAAAAAAATATATTATTTTAATACATTTTCAAATAAAAAATAATTTAAAAAATAATCATTATTACATTACCTTAAAAAAAAAATAGAATAAAACCCATGATTTTGTAGAAAGTTGAAAAGAAAAAAGGTTCCTTGAATCCTTGTAACTCAGAAGAAGAAGAAGACAGAAAGGAGCAATAATTTATTCAGGAAACAAATTAGGATTCTTCCTCATCTCCGTGCGTGAGGGAGCTGTCATCTCTCTTCTCTATTTTATTAAAAGCTTTTTGGAGCCGCCAACAGGCAAACTGGAAGAGCTATACCACCAACACAATCACATAGGTCCAACTGGGAAGATTCATTCACTCATGCTCATAAAACATAACCTTGCTTTTCCTTTTCCTAAGAGGACATGCCAGAGGACATGCCTTACGTTTTTATTATTGTAAAAATGTCACTTTTGGAGGAGGATATTTGGAGCCCCTTTTAGAACACATGAACAATACAAGTATCAGAGAGGCTCAGAGCCACGTCCAGCATGCACTTCCTTTGCCCCCTTATTATTTAATTGCTAAAATACATGGCAACAAGCATGAGACCACTACGAATCTAAAAATTTAATCGAAGCATTGCCGAGACATTAGCCCCAAATGCGCGATGTTTTTTTTTATATAGATACTACACTACCTATATTTTTGTTTTTTTCACATAAATAACAACGTTTTCTGACTTTAGAAAGGAAATTTTTATTTTCTGACATTATGTCAAAGGCCAATTTACTTTAGAAAGTAAACTTTTATTTTCTGACATTAGGTCATTTGACAATTTACTTTAGAAAGTAAACTTTTATTATTATTATTATTATTATTATTATTAACATGGATATCCAAACCAGCTTACGTGTACCTCAACTAATCTCACAGAAAATTAACCATATAAACTTTCAGTGGCCCTAAAATTTATGAAACTCGAACTAATAACCTTTAGAGAGCAAACCTAGAACCTAACCAGTTAAACTACACCTCTCAAAGTTCTGGAAAGTAAACTTTTGGTTTGCAAAGTAGCTATCTTCGTCATAATCAGATGACAAAAGTGTTCCATGTGAGACAAAGATCCATCCAATTGCGACAATGTGGTACATCTTCAGAATGCGCAGATATTTTGCAGGGAACCAGAAAAGAATTTACCAATTGTGCAAGAGTTGAGACATCTAACTACCACAAGCACAAACCCACCAGGCTGTCCAAATCTGTTCCAATCGCAATTTAGTCCATTGCCTTTTGATTTCTCTTTGAATTGCGGCAGCAAGTTCCCACTCTCACCAAACTTCCAATAGCTACAACGAAAACGACATGTTTTTGTAGTTCTGAACTTCCTTCACTCTCCCCTTTGGAGTGTTATATGGAGATACAGTAACAAAATGCCAATTCAAAAACTGTTAAGATGTAAATCAACCCCACCACCCTAAAAAAATCTGATATGATGAAAACTAGCAAGCAAGCTAAGAAAA
>Ga0307515_10020793_pt1 | contig 11677 bp, 10 predicted proteins | sample 17_EM_MG_FD_194513 | JGI IMG/M metagenome (GOLD analysis project Ga0307515, IMG submission 194513) | Populus trichocarpa ectomycorrhiza microbial communities from riparian zone in the Pacific Northwest, United States - 17_EM | ecosystem: Host-associated > Plants > Roots > Unclassified | place... | reverse complement strand
CAACTGGCGGCGACTTCTTCTGGAACCCTCGCAGCGATTTCATCGCGCTCGACACTCTTGACGAAGTCCTCGTTGACTACCTGGAGAAGAATAAACCCCTCTCGGTCCAGCTAGACGGCCGGATCGCCAATACAACCGAGACAAAACCAAACAACGGGACGACCAACACCCCGAGCAATGGCGCTAGTGCACATCACCAAATGCCGTATTCAGCCCTGTGCATCTTGGTTGTTGCTAGCCTAACTATGTCTCTCCTTTAGAGCAAGGAAATCTCCAGCTGGACTGCAATCGAATGGTTAGACAGGAGGTCGGGAAGTATTGTTGTATATTAGTCAAGCTCCCTATATTCCGTGACTGCGTTCCATGGCGTAGGATAGGGAAACCATGAAGTGAACGCACCATGACCTATTTGAACAATCGGGCGCGATCGAAGCCACCGGTTTCAACATCGGGATATATCCGTTGCTTCCTGGGTTGAATACCTCTTCTACTGCTTCCATCCCGCAAGTCGTTTTTGGTACTGCGAGTATAGGTCATCTATTCTAGCCACGTTTCCACCGAGTAAATTGTTGCACGGTAACGACAGGAGAGAGGGGCCAGTGAGAACTCCGAGGTTCACCAAGCGGTGATTAAGCCGGATCCTGCATACACTTATCCCGGCAGAGGTGATAAATTTCTCAAAACATGCGGGTGAGGGAAATCAAGGAGGAGCCGAGAGTGGGTTAGGTGATGGGACAAGGAGAACTAAAGACTGAGGAAGGCCCAAGGAGGAAGGTCTCAGTGTAAGGCGAGAAGGGTCTGGAAATTGGAATGACATTCACTAGGTTGGTTGGATGATAGATAAACCGTGGCTTTGTATCCGAAATCATCGAGAGCGTGGATTTTAGTACCTATAGGTTATGAATACTTGGAGTAAAGCATCTCCAGAAATTGTAGTTCTAAACCTGTGGGGTCGCCGGCCCTTGCCACACGCCTCTCAAGCGTCGCCTGGTTCGAACGGTTCTGGGGCCGCTGGAGATCCGCACAATGGTGAGCTGGTCGGAGAGAAAAAGGTACAGACAGGTGTGCGTGACCTAGTCAGGAACAAAGCAAGCAACAAACTTGCTTTTCAAAGTTTGACGTATGCCTGTACCTATTTCTCCCTAACACAACTCACAGCGTCGTTGTGCTAGAAACAAGCTAAGTAGGGCAATCTCATATGGCCGGAGCATTTCGGGGCAGTTCTCATTAAGAGTCAATCTGCCAGTCGCCAGTGCCGTCTCTCTCTTATACCATCTTTAATATGACTACCCTAAACAACTGGTGTCACCTTGAGCAGGCCATTCGAATGCATCCGGATATCGCTGATCACAAGCCGGACCGCGGTGGCGAGGATCAAGGGTGTAGACGCTATCTCGTGGGCACGTCGATACATCAACTTTCTCTGTCACGAACAACTGGAGAAGCAACGTCTCATTTGTCATGAATGAATTGAGCGACACCGTGAAAGGCGCGACAAGGCGCCCTGTCGTGAGTGGAAGGATAGACCTCGTCGCACTGGATATGATGCTTGATTGCCATGTGGCCAAGAGTTGCGCCTCCACCACATCTGACTCGCGGTTCAAGTCAGGACGCCGTGCTCTGACAGGGAAAAACCACATACCTAGCTTGAACAGGAGCATTGGAACCCCACCATCGCCTCTTCCCCTAGGCCGCATAGCCTCCGTTCTTCCACAACCTCATCTGACAACTCCGCTTCCCCCACCGCTTCCCCACCCCACGCATCAAAAGGTCTACATACCATCTGGATTGTGCACCCGCATGAGTGACTCGTCCCACACTAAAGTCTGACACCTTAAATGCGCACCTCAAGTACTTTGGCGAGAACTCTCCTCCCAGTCTGCCAGTCCCTGTCCACCTTCGTGATAACCTCCTCAAGCACCCACTGCCGTAGTACAAAGCGAGGGTTTGCACCGCGCATCGCCTGACCTCTCTTCTCCAGCCACAGATCCCCATCGGATGCCCACTCGTCCTCATCAGTCTCGATTCTTATTCTGTACACTTCGAGCCACTTATTCCAATCACCTATCGCGGCTTGCCGCATGGAGGGAATCCGGCATGCCAGTGTTTCTGGCGTGAGCTCCTGGAGGAACGTCGCGAGCGCTTCTGAGTTGGAGGACAGTAGAGAAGGGGTAAAGAAAGAGAGCTTGCGGAACGTAGAGTGGAAGTCAAGTTCGTGGCGCTGCATGAGTTTGAGCAGGGGGTCGATCAGTTTGTCGAGGTCCGTGTCGTCAGCCTTCCTGAGTCCCAGTCGCTGGATATGATCAGCGTTTTGATAAAGGAGTAATGAATTGGATGTGTTCGCGACATACTTTTCGCATAATTCGCAAAAACTCGATGCGGAAGACATCCATGATCTGTTTCTGCATCTCACCCTCGAGCTCCATACCAGTTTTGGTCCACTCTAGGATCTTCTCATTGGGAATATTGGCGTCCCAACCAGGAAGGACGGCCTTTCCGATCTCTGCTTCCGCTCCAATTAGAGGTGCGAGGGATGCAAGGAGGGCGCGAAGAGCGTATACTCTGAATCTCGAAGTTATGATTGCAACCAAATGGGCATAAGGAGAGCTTACATCATCGTTGGTTGGTACTAGAAATCAGGTGAGTCCCGAATCGCATACCAGAAAGCAAGCAGACCTTATATGCGTATCGTCCCTCATCATCGGAATGATTGCATATGTGCCCTTCGTCGTAGATATCCATGAGCGCATATGGTCCATAGTCAATTGTCAACCCGAGGATGGAGATATTATCCGTATTGATAACACCATGCATACTGTCAAATAATTAGTTTTGACAAGCGGATGCTGTGTATCACAAACTTACAAACCATATGCCTGCCACCCAGCGATCATCATGGCGTTCCTCCTCGCGCACTCCATAACCAACTTTTCACCCCAAGGCTCGCCCTCCGCCCTCGAAAGCTGCAACACTTCCCTGATGACGAACTCCCCCAACACTCGCAACGCCTCCAGATTTCGTGCCTGTTGCCCCCCACCGAACATGAACATCTGCCTGGGGGGGTTGAGGGCCTCGAAGGAGCCAACGCGAATAAAACTCTGTGCGACGCGCGAGACAACCGCCGCTCGCTCCACGCGTTCACGGTGGACAGTGAGCGTGGGAAGGTACATAAGGGATAGCGAGCGCGTGGTCGGGATGCGGAGCGCGTGCATAGCCTCGGAGGCGAGGTATTCGCGAATCGAGGAGCGGAGGACTGCAAGTCCGTCTGCACTCCTGGAGAAGGGTGTTCGTCCTGCCCCTTTGACTTGAATTTCGTATGTTGTGGAGGGCTTCGCGGGGTGCGGGGTTTCTACTACGGCCGAGGTCAGTTGCGAAGTGATGGGAAAAGCAGGGGATGAACTAACACAAAGAGATAGCCCGACCGTCACCCAATTGACCAGCAAAACTGCCGAACTGATGTCCGCTGTATCGCAAGGACCACGGTGCGTAGCCCTTATTTCTAGCCTCATTCGAACCCTTCTCCTCAGGGAATGACGCAAGGATCGTATGGCCACTCAAAATATCCAACATCTCTTGCCTCGCTGCATTTTCCTTCGTTTTGCTATGGTCTGTTACTTCCGGTGTCGGCAGCAGGTCTGGTGTCCCAATCACCTCGAAGGCATCCCCCACATCTAAGTTGGGAAAGCAATCCTCCAAGCATGTCTTGGAAACCCCAAGGAGCTCTCTCTCCTGAATTCTTGCCTCCGAGGTATACTTGCTGAGCTTGATGTCATCTCCGCATTTAGTGGTAACGGGCGTATCGACTTTCTCCGTTGCTTCACGATGGGATAACCACCCCTCGATGTACTCGGACTTGTCGTCAACGTCCTCGGGAATCTCAATCCGGAAAGGAAAAGGTAGAGGTAACGGCGCCACATGGGAGAAGTGAGCGGAGGAATCGAGGAGACGTGCGCGACGCTGCAAAGATGGGGTCTTTCGTTGGAGTTCGAGGAAGACCGAGGGAGAGGGTGTGAGCGGATCGGGTGTGAGATTGTGGGTGACCAGGCGGCTTGAAGGGGCCAGTGGGAGTTGCGAAAGAGTAACTTTGAGTTCCGGCATTCTAAATCGCATATAGTGTGCCAAGGTTGACTGCGATTAACTGGCTTTAGTTGAAAAAGTTGAGGTAGAGGAAGGAAGGTTCCAAGATTTGGTCGGCTCGGTTGTGTCTTTCCGCGAGTCCCTCGCTACTACAGAGCATGAATCACTTTGAGTGACCTCGTTCCGCTTCAGAGTAGCATCTGTTGACTTTCTTTTGGCGAGGTCGAGGCCAAGTTTCAGAGGCTGGTATTTCAACTTCAACCTCGACCATGTCCTATCAGGATTTTATTCTGCGCAAGCTAGAGAGTCTTAAAGACCAGGCAAAGGATGCACTATGGGCTGTCAATTCCTGCATCTGCAAACCAGCTGCTAAGATCAAAATAAACGGGCGAACTTGTCTGTAACAGCATGAACCATGCTTTAATTCGCCTTGTTCATTCTGTCTAATATACTAGACAGACAATATCGTCAAAATACTAGGGGAAGGCGGTTTCTCGTTTGTATATTTGGCCCGTGACGAGGCCAGCGGTGTACGCCACAATTCATGCCTGCTGTTACGTCGAGTCGCTTATATTTGTGTGCTGTTTGTAGCGGGAGTTCGCACTCAAGAAGATACGGGTACATAACTCGGAAGGCGTCAAGGGAGCCATGCGCGAGGTCGAGGCTTATAGACGGTTTAGGTCAGTCGGCCTTCCTTCGCCCAGTTGAGGATCACATAACATAGTTCGTTTATAGACACCCTAACATAATTCGAATACTTGTCAGCAGCCTCTTCTCAATATTCCACATCCCTGCTAACATGCTAACCTACTCCCGATAGGATTCCGCAGTCATGCAAGACCCAGGCGGAGACGGCAAAATCGTATATCTCTTCCTACCACTATACAAGGTAAAAATGATTGTTTCCGTTCGTTGCTTTCCAATGCCGACACTGCCATGGCTCGGCGTCCAAAGGACGGTTCTTGTGGCTCTAGAATATATAATTACCAGATCCAGTAGCACGCAGATTAACCTTATCACAATTCTGTGTGTGGCAATGTCTGGTCTGGTCTCCACACACTTTTCGGTGGACCCTGTCCATGATTATAAGGCTCGCCTTGTTGAGCAGTTTATGATCAATCACTTATTCAGGTATACTGGATATTACCAAGCCACCCAGTCCACTCGTCCGCTGTTTTTCTCTCATGATCACAACCGCTGACTCTCACTAGCAAGGCAACCTCCAGGATGTGATCAACTCAAACACCGTCAACGGTAGCCACTTTGCCGAACATGAGATGATGCGCTACTTCAAGGGGACCTGCCTGGCTGTCCAAGCCATGCATGACTATCGCACCGTCATGAACAAAAATAGCAATGGCTTTGGGGTAATGTCCACCCCTGCGATCTCTCAGCCGGAGTCTGGTCCTTCAGCCGGAGGAGACGACGACGACGACGAGCCAGACGTTGGGTTTCCCGAGCCCGAGGGTGACCTGGAGGGCGGATACTCGTACGGTGGTGGCGCGAGTATGCCGCTTGTTTCACGCAATAAGAAGCGTAGGGGCAAGGATCGTGGAGTCGACGTCCTGTTCGACGGAGATGAAGAACTTGAAAGGCTCAACTCACTCCCGGCTCCTGAGACAGGGCCGTCCGACCACCCTCCCGGTACAAAGACCGAGTTGGTACCGTATGCCCATCGGGATATCAAGCCGGGGAATATTATGCTGTCCGATGAGGGAGAGCCGATACTTATGGATTTTGGGAGTACAGTTTTAGCACGGATACGGGTTGACACAAGGCAGCAAGCACTGATGCAACAGGTGTGTGACGTTTGAGTAGCTGTGGATAGAGACCGACCTGATGCGTGGTTCATTGGACAGGATCTTGCCGCTGAGCAGAGCACGATGACCTTCCGCGCTCCTGAACTCTTTGACGTTAAGACTGGTATCACGCTAGATGAGAAAGTGGACATATGGGTACGCACCTATGTCCCATTTTTGCACCGACTAACCCAGTCCACGATTACAGTCACTAGGATGCACACTCTATGCGCTCGCATACAGCCGGTCGCCCTTTGAAACTGCTGAACAAGCAGGTGGATCAATCGCCATGGCCGTCCAGTCTGGAGCGTACAAACACCCAAGTACCACCACTTATTCTCAAGGGATGCGTGACGTGATCGATGCGTGCTTGAAAGTTGATCCAAGGGAGAGACCGGATATACATAAGGTTCGTTTGCCCCTCCCCTGTTTATCGAACTCTTGTGCTAATGATATCCCTTGGTTTACAGCTTATAGAGTTGACGGATGCTGTCTTAAGGACCCTTTCGTAGTATTTTAAAAGCACCTCTCGCCGTGTATCCAGCAGATGTGCTCCACCGATGTGCGATGCCCTTGTTCGAGCGGATTTGTCTCGAACATATCTCCGGGCCACCCGTATCCTGTATTCGTATCTATTATTTATTCAATTGGCCAGTGGACTCTGTTGTTCTTTTCCCTCCTCGCCTTCAGGTTTCAGGGACTTGCGACGATGAACCTTTCTTGATGGCGACAGCTGAGTAGAAATCGCATGTGGTTTGGTTTGAGGCTAGTCAATAGACTGGGTGGCCTTATTTCTCTCCTCGTCAATCCATCCTGTTGAAATGTCATTTTGAGATTCGCAGAACGCACAATCATTGGTGAGACTTTCAAGAATCCGCATATCCCCTCTCACTTGCACAATAGCACATGAAGGTAGGTGCCAGCGATCACTGCCACAATATTATTTGCTATTACCTATCGGGGATCTTTACCACTCATGGCACAGCAGAGCGAGACACATTGCGTTCAATAGTACGCGTATATCCAGCACATGGAGACATTATGCCACTTACCACACGATTCCACTCTGAAGTACCTTGGAGATGCCGTGCTTTTGAACGAGGAGGGTCGCGGCGCAAAAGCCTGCCCGTTGAGCACTTGCGAGGCGATCGCGATTTATGTTCAATTCAGATGGCCGATGCACACCTGACCTCCTGCTGGACAAATGGAATGACTCTATAGCGACGAATGGAAGCTTGCTTTTCGCATCCGCTTGGTTCTCGTCGTGTTGATGCCTCGCCAATTCCACAAAGTTGGAATATTGATATTGAATGTCTCTATTCCTCCCTTTGGTATAAGCGGAGCGGTCAACCCTGCGCGGTTTTTCTTGACGACGTGTGCAATGTTGTGGATAAGATGGGATGTCCGTCCCAATGCAGGTGGTGGAATGGGACAACCGCACTATTGAAGGCCGGCGACTGAAGTAAATGAATGGTACCGCACCCAGCGGGTTCAACGTGGTTTATCTTCTCCACTGTGGGTGAATTAGGAAAGGTAACCAAGCAACGGACCAGTAGGCGCGGCCGAACGCGTGGAGCGAGCGCGCTGCCGAGATTAACTGTTTCATTTGGTATCTGTATGGTGCCTGCAACATGGATAATGAAACCCGACACTTTCTGTATTGAAGTCTGGGCTGAATATGGACGGGAATTGAAACGCCTGTATTGACGATCAGACGACCTATATATAAAGCGCACGATAAGCGAGCCAGATATGCAATCGAGGGGAAATTGCGAAAAGTGCGGAGACTACAAACCTGCATATATATGATGAGAGCCTCCGAACTGTAAATATTATGACAAATATACCTTCAAACTTTTTCTGATAGCCGTCAAAGTATCCACCCACAACCTACCCAAATTTAGAATGAACACCATGTGCTCATCACCACACGGCCCTTAGCCTACAACGCGTGGGAAACCTCGCGCACTCTGCTCAAAACTGCGCCGCACGAGCCTCTATGTCAAAGGAAGTTTTACGCGGGTTTGATGGCAAGTCTCACATCAGCCCCTAAATTTCGTGGTTCGTAGAAAAAATGGCTCTAGCTCTGATGTCCAGTTCGGATTCTAGGCTCCCCGCTTTGAAGGGAGAGTATCTCTGAAACAAAAGAAGTGTTTAGTGCCAACTACTTGTTCGCCTGTATTTATAGTCTTGATAAGTCGTTGTCGTTTGGAGTCATTCGACGCGTCAAGCTGGAGATCAGACACCTTATTGGTGGGTATTCTGTCATTTATTCTTATCCCCGCTCGCTAGCCTGTCCGTTGAAGTGCTGTGGAATGGTAGTTGAAGTGGTGACGGTGCCCGATCACCAAGGCGACTTGGCACGATCGGCCTTGAGTGTGCCAAGTCGTGGCGAAAAATGTCCAGCATTCAAAAATAAGTTTAGAAGCAAGCACAAATGTATTTGGACAGTTTACTTCTTGGAGTCAAGAGCCTCTTGGTACTTGGTACTTGGTACTTGGTACTTGCATGCATTTTCCGGGCTGTCCCAACGCCTCCGAAACAAGGTTACGGAATCCTAATTGAGGCCCTGCAAAAGAGCACTAACCCTAAGCTGGGGTCCCTGTTCACGGGGACGTGGGTACATACCCCAATATGAGTATGAAACACGAGGTGATGTATCGATACGACACGAAACGGACACGAAACGGACACTGTGCAGTCATTCTAATTGCAATCCCCGCAAAGAGAAGCGCCTGCCAAGCTCTACTCATTTCTAATCATGCACGCGCCGTCATCACTCCCGGGTGTCACCTCAATGGCCCAAGCCACTCCGCTGTCCAACAGTCTTCGCTTCATCTCACCATACTTAAGAGCACCTCCAAAGGGAGAGTTACCCACCTTGGACCTGCAAAAAACTATGGCACTCGCTAGAATTTTGCTTTACACGGCGACCGATGGGTGAGTGTTAAAGATATATCATGAGGTAGTACATCATCACTCATCCGCATAACAGATACAGACACGAAGCGATCCCGAACGCTCTCACCGCCCTGCAGTCCCATGCAGCCAAGAACAACCTCATCTTCGACGCGACAGAAGACAAAGCGTTCTTTACAGAGGCCAATCTCACCCAATACGACGCACTCGCGTTTGTTCTTAACACAGGGGAAAGTACGTTGGTCAACGTCGCGGGGGTCCCCCCAGCCACCCCAACCCAAGACTGACAATCGAGCCACGGAAAAACAGTTCTCGACGATGACGGGAAAGCAGCATTTCAGTCGTACCTCAACAAGGGTGGTAACTTCATCGGAAGTCAGTTGACCGTGGTTCCCTCCGATACGCGAATTACCTGAACTGACAATCAGGCTGTTTCCGCCCACCCTCCCTAAGTCCACAGCGCGTGTGCGGCCTTAATGAACACCACATTCTACCAGAAGACACTGGGGGCGCTCTTCGACTACCATCCGGATATGCAGCCCGCTGTACGTCGGCGTTAACGTCTTTCGCGCTTGGCCTCACTCGGCACGCACTCGGCACTCACTTGGCTCCCCGACCACCCCACAGATCTTCACCGTGGTCGATGGCAACCATCCCTCGACGAGTATGTTACCGCAGCGGTGGAACGTCACAGAAGAGGTGTACAATTTCTTGACCGACCCGAGAGACGTGGGTGCGAAAGTGCTGCTCTCGGTGGATGAGACGACGTACACGGGTGAGTGTGGGACAGCAGCCCAATTTCCAAATGGAATCAGCGTGATACCGATAGTGCCACAGATGGATACAAATCGCCATACAACGACGGTACTCCACATCCGATCGGTAAGCCGTTCTCCATCTCCACCTCTCATGGCTTGCCCTGTTCCAACTGACTCTTGTTCCTCTTGTTCCTCTTGTTCCTCTTCCACTGTTCCTCGGTTCACAGCCTGGTACCAAGACCGATTAGCCGGGGCGAACACAACCGGGCCAATAGGCCGGAGTTGGTATTCCAGCCTCGGGCATTACAATTTGACCTGGCAGGTCGGTCCCGTCCCCCTTTTAACCTAACCCATTCCCCACCCCACAGTGGAGCTGACACGCTATACCCATCAGGATGAAACCTTCCTCGCACACATCTTCGGCGGTATGAAGTGGGCGGTCGCCTCGAACACCACGCGCGCGTTCAACCCGGATGGCAAAGTCGGCTATCCAAACAACCCACCGCCGTCCACAACCAACATTGGTACCTCTAGTACCGATGTGCCTAGTGGTGCACGAAAGGCGGTGGGTTCCTTGGTTGTTGCTTTGCTTACGGTTGGGACCTTGGCGAGTGTCGCTGCCCTTCTTGTTTACTGATTTGGTGGTTCGGTGATTTGGACGCTGCGTGTCGTGAAGCCCGACCCTGACCGTAGAACGTAACGTAACGTAACGTAATGATGTGTTGACGTGTGATCAGACGTGGCTTGGCTTGACTTGACTTGATGGACCCTTTTTTTGTAACCTGTCCCATAGCAGCATGTCCGCCGCCGAGAGAAATGATGCCCCTTGATTTCAATTTCAACCACGGCGGTCGGGTGGACGATTCTATTGTACTTCATGTTCAGTCGTAAATAACTATTACAGGTTTCAGAGCGACAGACACGCGCACGGTGTACGCATGTGGAAACATTTCTTGAATCCCCATTTCATTTCTACTTCTCTGGGATGCGGCTGTACAACTCTTTGTCTTTAGGTAATATTGTGAACATTTTACAAGTACGGGGCAGGTGATTCTGCCTGGCATGCATGAGTTATAATTATGACTACATTGAGGTGTGTGCAATATTTATAAATATCCGCATGTCAACCATTCATGACAACCATTCATGGACTCCACCGAGGTGTTGACATGTGACAGGGCCTCGTGACCAGCGGCGCCACTGGCATGTTTCATTCTTCCCAGTGGGTTCAGGGGGATGCATTCTTTGGTAATCAAAGAGAAGAGGGGCATCATTCTGAAGACACGTGAAAGAAATCTACAGGGAAGCACGAGACATGCCAGCAGTGTATTCTAGTATATTTAGATCATCTATTTATAACTATATCATTCCAGCAGTTATACATATAGGTTAGGTCTCGCCTCGTTCAGCACAATAAGAATGCCGCGCTTGAATTGTTTTACCGGCGAGTGTGAGAGGCCGCTGACGAACGAGTTGGGTGGGGTGAGGTGAGGCGCGAGGGACCCCACCTCAAGGTCCAGCCTCTACGCCGGAATGTCCCTCTTCTATTTGATTTCCAAACCACGCACCAACCGTCCGCAATACCAATGTGTCCAATGCATCCATCGTCACCTGCCACCAGTGTTCCCCGCTCCGCTCCGCTACACGGCCGTGTGTTTACATTCCTCGATTGAAGCCTTAGCATGGCCTGTGGTCAATCGAAGTACTGTTCCATTCGTTCTTCCGCTCCCCTGAGGGCCCATGTCGTGCCCCTCCCTATCAAGAAGCCTGCGCCTCGATGACACCTGGGAGTCCCCCCTCAAACGAAAGATTAGCCGGCAACATAAGAGACAGTCCATGAGGTACACCGCCATCCCAGCCCCGAAATCCGATTCATTTGGAATTCGTTCAAGGAAGCGCGGATCGTAGGTGGTTGTAGTATCGCAGTCGAAACCATGCGAAGTTCCACACGGACCATGCTAGAGATAATGTCCTGTGGGCCAGCCACAGACGCAACGCCCCCCCGGCAAGAAACAGGCTCGTGAGGACGGCAGCGCGATCCCATGCAGCAAGGCTCGAGAGGAAATTACTCGTCACGGTCAGGGCTGCAAGGTAGCTAATTGTCACTATTGGCACTGATGTGCT